>Ga0190274_10001382_pt1 | contig 14181 bp, 10 predicted proteins | sample Popmic531T_FD_133002 | JGI IMG/M metagenome (GOLD analysis project Ga0190274, IMG submission 133002) | Populus adjacent soil microbial communities from riparian zone of Yellowstone River, Montana, USA - 531 T | ecosystem: Environmental > Terrestrial > Soil > Riparian zone | place: USA: Montana...
GTTCTTGGCGCGGCGCTCGCGCTACGCCCGAGACGGGCCGGTACGCCGGCCCGGTCATCGGCGGTCGTGCAGACCCAGATCATCCTCGCTATCATCGGTGCGCTTATCATGCTCGTCGTGGGAGTCAGCTTGGCGCGGGCGTTTGGGGTGGTCGGCGCAGCCGGGCTCATTCGGTATCGCGCCAAAGTGCAGGACCCCAAGGATGCAGGCGTGATGCTGGCAACACTCGCAGTGGGCCTTGCGTCGGGCGTGGGTCTGTACTCACTCGCGATTTTCGCGGCAATTTTTATCGTGGGCGTCCTGTGGCTCGTTGAGTCATTCGAACCCCAGGCCTATAAACTGTTCACCCTGACCGTCAAGAGCAAGGAAGCCACGCGTCTCGAGCCAGCGATCAAGCAGCTGCTGGGTCGCAACCGTACGCGATTCGAACTGCGTAGCGCCGGCCCCGAAGAACTCTCGTTCGAAATCAAGTTGCCCATGAACCAGACAACCGACGTTCTCACCAAGAGTATCGGGTCGCTCGATCCCGAAAGCGCGCTCGAATGGGAAGAAAAGAAAAACAAGGATGCGGCGTAACCCGTGAAGCTTCTGGTTCAGCCTGACTCAGGCATCGCCCCGCTCGTGGCCGCAATCAAGAAGGCCAAGAAGTCTATCGACATCGCGATCTTCCGCTTCGACCTGCATGAGTTGGAGAATGCCCTCACGGCGGCGGTGGCGGCCGGTGTGAACGTGCGAGCGCTCATCGCCCACACCAACAAAGGCGGTGACAAGACGCTGCGCAAAGTCGAGTTGCGGATGCTCGAAGCGGGCGTCACCGTGTCTCGCACGGCCGACGATCTCGTCCGTTACCACGGCAAATACATGATCGTCGACAAGAGCTCCCTATGGGTGTTGGGGTTCAACTCGACCCAGCTCGACGTCTTCCGCAGCCGGAGCTTTGGCATCGTCACGACCGATCGCAAGCTCGTGCAGGACGCGTGCGCCCTGTTCGAGATGGATTCCGCCCGGCAGCCGTTCAAACCGAAAGCCGCGAACCTGGTCGTGAGTCCCGAGAACGCACGGGTGCGACTGGGCGCACTGATCAAGGCCGCCCGATCGCAGTTACTGATCTACGACCCGAAGGTCAGCGACGGCCCCCTGCTACGGCTGTTGCTCGATCGCGCCAAGAACGGCGTGGACGTGCGCGTCATCGGGAAGGTCACGGTACGTGGCAAGGGACTGCAGGTCGCGAAGCTGTCCAAGCTGCGTCTGCACGTGCGCGCCATCATTCGCGACGGCGCCGAAGCATTTGTCGGCAGCCAGAGCCTGCGCTCGCTCGAACTCGACCGCCGACGCGAGGTCGGCGTCATCGTCCGTAACCAAGCCGTCGCGCGTCAGATCGCCGCCGTCTTCGAGGCCGACTGGGATCAGGCCAAGCTCAAGGACGACGACATGTCGGACGACAAGGACAAGGACAAGAAGGCGGACAAGGGCAAGGACAAAGACAAGGACAAAGACAAGGGCAAGGGCAAAGACAAGAAGGACAACCCGTCCTAGCTCACACGATCCCCGGTGGTGTCCGGGGGCAGTGGCGGCTGTTGATCTCGAGCCTCTTCTGCTTGAAGGCCGCGACCCACTGCTCGACGGTGGTGCCGGCCGATTCGGCGCGTTCGGGCGCACTTGGCCGCATCGTCACCCGCGCGGTTTCGAAAAGAGCCTGCAACTGACTGTCGGTGAGTTGCATCAGCAGGCCCGAGAGAAACGCGCGGCCTTCTTCGCTGATGACCGGATCGCCAAGCGACCCGGTAAGCGTCTTGGACAGATTGCCAACGCAACCAACGTCACCCTTCCAGACCGGCGTGCGCATCCAGCGCGCCAAGTTCAGGCCCGCTTCCGAGTTGCGATTGATGAAATCCGCGCGGCCGAAAGTGAGTCCGAGATCGTTGATGAGCATGAATGGCTTTCCGCATACGGCCCGTTCCGATCCGGCGTCCGGCGCAGGGCCCGAATCGAGGCAGACAAGCCGCTGCTGTTCCGCCTTGCTGTCGCCGTGCTGGACCATGACGGCGAGCAGCTTCAACGCATCGCGGTGTGCGATCGGGGCGCCGCCTGCCTCTGCGCTGACGAGGTCGAGTTCCTTCCACGACCATCCTTCATTCGCCTTCGACAGCACTTCCCATCCAGGACTCTTCCGTTCGATCACCGCGGGGTCGAACACGCGTTCGGCGACCGGCTTCTCGCCCGGGACGTCGAAGTCGGCCGGACACCCATGACAGATCACGCGCACCGGATACATCCGATCCGATCCGAAACCCAAGGCCCAGAAGAGACGCGTCGCCGCGACTTCACTGTAGACCTCACCGTTAGTCACGCCGAACTTGACCTTGACCTCGTCGTTGTTCGAGCCCTCGATGACGCACGCGAACTTCGGCGAGTTGCCGGTGAGCTTGCGCTCGACCCAGTTGCAGGTGACGTTCTGGTCTCGGGTGAACGATCCCGGCCCTTGGGGCCCGGCGGCGACATTCATCGCGGCCACTCGGGTCGGCGTCCACACCTGAGATCGGCGCAGGATTGCGAGCCGCTGGTCTGGAGTAACCGCCGAGGCGGGCTTGTGTCCACCGAACGACACGCACGCCCCAGTGACGCTGGTCATTGCGACGAGCGTGGAAGCGATGATGAGTTTCATGGTGCCTCCTGAGGCCTATTCGCTGAGAAGCTCGCTGAAAGGCCGCCACGCCTCAACGTGATCGCAAACGGCCTTGATTGAGATCAGGATCGGGACCGCTAGCAGCATGCCCCACGAGCCCCATAGCCAGCCCCAGAACGCGAGCCCGACGAAGACCGCTCCGGCATTCATCCGGCTGGCTCGGCCAAGCAGCCACGGCGTGATGGCGAAACCTTCGATCGTGGCAATGACTGTCGCGACCCCAGCCATGGCAAGGCCCATCCCGACGGTGCCGAACTGCGCGAGACCGCCGACGGCCGCCGCAATGGTCACGACCGTTGGACCGATGTACGGAATCGTATTGAGTACGCCCGCCGCCAGTCCCCAAAGGGCCGGCTCTGTGACGCCCATCGCCTTGAAGGCCAATGCCGTGGCGACGCCGACGATGACGCTGATGAGCAGACGCATGAGCAGGAAGCGCTCGATTTGCTGCGTGATCTCCGTGAGGATCTCGACCGTGATGCGACGCTGGGAAAGGGACGGCCCCGCGATGCGTGCGAGCTTTCGTTTGTACAGATCGCCGGTGGCCAGCAGATAGAACAGCAGAAAAAACGAGATGGCGGCTTGGCCGGCGAGGGTCGCAGCGCCGAGCGACCCGCGCCAGAGCAGGTCACTCAGACGAATCGCCGGCTCTTCCACCTGGACGCGCGTGACGTTGCGCGCGGGCGGCGTCGAGGATGCGTCGGCGGCTCGTTTGAGGTCTTCTGCGGCCTGTTGAACATGCGCGACCGCCGTATCTTTCGATCCGCGGTCGTTCTCGAGCCAGTGCCGCACCTGTTGCGTGACGAGCGGCAACTGCGCGGCAAACGCACTCACCTGGTTCCGAAGGCCCACCGCAGCGCCGCCGATGGCTCCCGCCACACAAAGAAGAATCAGAGTGGCGGCTATCACAGGGGGTACGCCCCAACTCGTGAGGCGCCGCTGAATGGGATCGAGCGCATAGCTGGCTAGGACGCCGACCACGATAGGAATCAAGAGTGGCTGCGCCCACCACAGCGCACCTACGACGAGCAATCCGGCGATAACCGACAAGGCAATCTGCGGGCGCTTCCGCGAGGGCCTGAGGGTCTCGGGCTTGGTCGAGGCAACCGCCTCATCAATAGTGGGACGCCTGTGCCCACTGGAAGTCTGACGCGGGCGCTCAACGACGCTCGGCTCCATCGGTGTTCCCAATTTTGCAAATTACCTGCCACGTGCGGCGCGGCCGCATGGGTCCAGAGTCCGCAAGGCGGGCCTAGAAGAAGGAAGTCCTTTCCATCGAACGGCTCCCTGGGACGCCGCCCTAATGGAACTTCACACTCGAAGCGGTTGGCGCTGGACTTGCTGAGCCATCCATCGTGAGAACCATGTGGGTTGAGAGGTTTGCAGCAGCGGCCGCGGTGTGTTCGCTCGCAGTTAATGCCAATTCTGCTTTCGCGCAGGGGACAACGGATACCGATGCCGGTGTCGTCGTCGCGCCCGCCAAAACGCCGGACGAGCCGCCCGTGCCGCGCGGGCTTTTTCCGGAACCGCGCCTGATGACGCGCGGACTTGCAGAAGCCGCGAAGCGCATCGACAAACAGGGGCCCAAGCGCGACGGCTTTTATTTCCGGTTCGGCACAGGCATCACCGGCGCAGGCTGGATCGCGGCCGGCCCCGGATATCGGCATCGCCTGCCAGGCAGTCCATTCACGTTCGACGCCTCGGGCGCTATTTCGTGGCGCGCGTACAAGATCGTACAAATCAAGACGGTCGGTTCATGGCTCGAAGATCGAGTCAACGCTGGTGTGCAGGCGGTCTGGGAGGATCGCACCCAAGCCGACTACTTCGGTACGGGTACCTCGTCAGCGCCGGGGCAGCGTACCGGTTACCGTTTGCGCGGGTCCGACTACACTGCGTTTGCCGGCTTCGGGTCACTTTCGAAGTGGCGGGTCGACGCGCGCGTCGGCGCACTTGTGAATCCGCGGATTTCGCCGGCCGGCGGCTGGAGGGAGCCCAAGCATCCGGACACCGTGGCGCTTCTCAACGAGGCCGGCGCACCCGCCCTCACCGCCAGTCCGGACTTCCGGCATGCCGAAGTGGCCATTACGAGCAACAGGCTCAATTACACGGCACATCCGACACGTGGTGGTCTGGTTCAAATGGCGGCCGGCACATATCGCGACCAGACGTTGCACCGGTACTCGTTCAACCGATATGAGGTGGCGCTGCTGCGGATGGTGCCGGTCGTTCCCGACCTGTGGACACTCGCCCTTCACGGCGCCCTTATCGCGTCCACGACGTCAGGGAACAATGGTGTGCCGTTCTACCTGCTACCCACCCTCGGCGCGAACAACGCGCTTCGTGGGTATCCCAGCCACCGGTTCGCCGATCGCAACCTCGCCGTCGTAAACCTCGAGTCGCGCTGGGCGGTGCTGGCGCACATGGACGGCGTCTTTTTTGTCGATGCCGGGGAAGTGGCGCCGAGTATGGACAGCTTCGCTCGTAGAAGCTTGAAGACCTCGTACGGAGTGGGTGCACGCATCCACACCGGGAAGACGACCGTCGTCCGCATCGACGTCGCGCGAAGCGCTGAAGGCTGGCAGCTCATGTTCCGCACGAACGAGCCGCTGCTGCTTTCGGTGTTGAAGCGGGGCGTCGGTATTGCCCCAATGCAACCCTGACCCATCACATTGGCCGTCCTCATGCCTCGATAGGGCGGTTAGCAACCTCCATAGCTCCTGACCTTCGCCGCCTGGGTAGCCAGCAGCCTATTTCTGGCAACGGCCGCCCTCTGCCCTCACAAGGGCGTTAGCTGGACCGAGCGAAGAGGTGACCCATGGCTGGCATGCAGCGTGCTATCCATCCTCGTTGCGCATTAGGCGCTCAACAAGGACTCGTGCAGTTATTCGCGCGGTCCCAGGAGGACCAGGAATGAAGGCCATTGCCATGGTGTTGATCATCGTCGGGCTCATCGGGCTCGCCTACGGCGGGGTGCGCTGGACGCAACGGGACACGGTCGTGGACTTTGGTCCGGTCGAAATCACCCAGAACAAGACTCGATCCGTGCCGCTGCCGCCTGTCGCCGGAGCCGTCTGTCTGGTGGCGGGTCTGGTGCTTATGGCTTCCAGACGCCACGCCTAGCGGCGCGACACTCACAAAGCGCTAGCGCACGGGGGAGGCGAATGCACGTTACCCGCCTCCCCCCTGGTTTTATCGGCTCCGGGCGCGGATTGTGAACTCCGTGCCTGTCTCGAGCGTGTCCTGACTGTTGTTATCGATCAACACGGTGCCAGCGCCGCCAGCAGCACCGACCGCGGCGCCAATTGCCGCACCCTTGCCACCGCCGGCGATCGCCCCGATCAGCGCTCCGATGCCGGCGCCAATCGCACCCCGTTGGATAGCCTGGTCGCTGTCGTCATTTCCGTCGCCCGCGCGGTCGGGCAGGGTCTCGACGGCGATCGTACGCCCGCTCGAATCCCGCACGCGATCGATCGTGCCGGCAAAAGCGCCCGTGCGGCCGTCGCGTAGTCGGATCTGGTCGAACTCTAGCGCCAGTCCCGAACGGTTGGCTGAACTCGTCGAATCGTCCGCGACGTAGGCCTCAATCGTCGCACCGTCGTACACCGATCGCCCGCCGTCGTGCACGGTCAACGTCACGCGAGAGCCTACCGACGCGCTCCGTAGCTTGAGCGGGCTGTCGAGGGTCGCCGCGAGCACGCGGCCATCGGGCACGATCGTGCGCGACGCGCCGGCTAGTCTGCCGCCGTACGAAGCGACATCACGATCGTAGATGTTCCAGTTGGCGGCAGTGGACTCGCGCCGGTACATGCTGCGCACCACGACCGGCTGGCGTAGCGACGCCTCGTACAACCTTCGGGTCACCTGCAGCGATTGCCCATTTTCGACCGGCTCGAAAGTCGCCGAAAAATCCTGACCGGCAGCACCCGAGGTGGACACTTCCAACTGGTCACCATGGAACATCGCACGCGTGGTGACCTCGCGCCCGAACGCCTGCTCGGTTCGATCGCGTCCATCGACGTCGAACGTCATCTGTGGCTGGCGCGACGAGGCCATCGTGACCCGGCTACCTTCGCGGTCAATCGCAATGGCGTTCGGGGGGTTGAGGCGGTTGGCGATCTGCTGGCTGACGCGTGTGCGCTCGGCCGCGGGCAAGGACCAGAGCGCCTGGTCGGCAGCCCGTCGGGGATCGTCACTGCGTGAGGGGTCAAGCCGATACGTGCCCGTCAGCCGTGAGTAGACGCCGCCGGGAGAGTCGTAGCGAGCGTACTGCGGGTCGGTCCAGTTCCACGTGATGTCATAGCCAGTCACGAGGTCGTTGAGGTCACGACGCAGCCGTGTCCAAGCGCTGGTTGCAGCCGCGGAGAGTTGCCGCTGCGGGATCGTGTTGTTCAGCTCAGCGCCTGTCCGCATCAAGTCCTCGACATCCACTCGTGTGACCCGACGCTGTGTGAAGTGATCGCTCAAGTGACCGTGGGCTTGCCGGAGATCGGCTACCAGCTGAATCAGATCGTTGTTGCCCCGCTGTCCCGTGGTCCGGTTCGGGGTCTGAACAGGATCGAGCGCCCGGGCGAGTGCGTCGGCGTCTGTACGGATTCGAGTCAGCACGACCTGAGCTTGCCGATCGCTCGGCCGGAATCGAAGTGGTGGCGACAAGGTGTCGTACTGCGGGTCGAGAACCTGGGGCGTTCCTCGGCCATTGGAAGCGATAGCAGCCGGCGACAGAGCGAGCATGCCTGCCACCGTAACCGCCGATATTAGGATTTTCATTGCATATTCCTCCCCGGGCCGAAGAGTTCAAAAATCGGGCCACTGCCGGCCCGGGCTCCCCTCGCCGCTTCACACGCCGATCTAAACGGATGGAGCAAAGAGTGGGCGGCCTGACGTGAATGTGGGGACGGGACTACCGGCTGTTCTGGGCTTTGAGGACTTCGAGCTGCGCAAGGAGCAATCGCCAGTCGTGTGCATCTTTCTTGGTCGCAATTGGGGCATCGAGGTCGCGATAGAACGTCAGCAGGTCGGCACGTAGGGCCGCATCGACGTGCAGGAACTGCCGAGACGCGAGCCTCGAAAGGAGGGCCGCGTACGTCTCGTCGACGAGGCCGTACGCGCCGGCTTTCACAGGTAGGCCGGTGTCGAAGTTACGATCCACAATCGTCAACCGGCCGGCCTTCACATCTGCAAGCAACTGGTGGTAATGGTCGACGACGGTCGCAAAGCTGCTCAGGAAGAGTCGCTGAGCCTCTGGCGTCGGCGCCTTGAACGCCAGCGGCTTGAAGGGCCCGATCTTCGGCACGATACGGACCAGCCACGCGACGATGCGTACGCCCAGGCCAGGACGGCGATAGTCGTGGCCGTACTCGCGTTCGAACTCGTCGCGCGAAAACGTGAACGTGACGGGGTCCTGACTGACCTGACCCGCCTGGTCGACTTGATCGCGCTTCGAAGCCCACGCCGTATTCACGAGCTTCGGCACCAACGTGCCCACCGTCCACCGGAAGGTTCCGATTGCCGTATCCACACTGCCGAAGACGTCGCCGAGTTCGAGACCGTATGTCGAGAGGAACGCGCGCTCTAGCACAGACTTGGAGACTTCGAATCCGATGAAGTCGTGGTACGCATCCGACAGGTAGCGGCCGCGGGCTACCTGCACCACATCGAACGCAAACTCCGTCCGCAGATGCGCCGATGGACTGCGCTCGTAGGTCACCGGAGTGCCATACTTGGCCGCCAGCTTCGGAAACAGCAGTGGCACGGCTGGATTGACAGCGATCTGGTGGCCGTCATTGTCGGCCGCGTAGTGCGCGAGCGCGCCCAGGGCGAAGGCGAGTTCATCGACATCGCGCGCGTCGCGAATCATGGCGCGGATGAAATCGCCCCCGCGCACGTAATGCGTCAGATCACCGAACAGCCGGCTCGACATGGGGTAGTAGCCGATGTCCTGAATGATGCAGCCCCCGTAGGCGTACGCGCGGGCGTGACGGAGACCGTCGGCCGAAACCGCGAAGCGTGCTCGCAGCACGGGCACAATCGCGTCATCCCATGATGCATCAATGATCGCCTCATGCGTGAGAACCGAGTATGCCGAGACCGGCCGAGCCTCGCCCACGAGAAAGACAAACAACATTGAGGCCGTCAGAACAGTACGACGTCGCATCGTGGCACCTACTTGATCGCAATAATTTCCACGTTGCCGTCGCGACGAAGAACGGTGATGCTGACGTCATCCGGCTGCCGTTCGAGCACGAGGTCGACACTGGCGGATCCGACGCGCAGACTCGAGAGTCGCACCGTATCGAGGAAGGCGGGCAGCCGCGACCGCGTGAAGCGAATCGAACGCGCGGCGGCGTCGATCTCGAGGCCGAGCAGGGCCTGCAACAACAGGAACACGGCACCCGCGGACCACGCTTGGGGGCTGCATGCAACCGGATAGAGCGTGGGCGTCTCGCCAGGGCGACGTGTAAAACCACAGAACAATTCAGGCAATCGATGCAGCTCCATCGAGAGAGTGGCCTCGAATAACCCGTTCATGACGAGCTGGGCCTCGGAACGGAATCCGTAGCGCGCCAGCCCGGCCGCAACGATGGCGTTGTCGTGCGGCCAGACCGAACCGTTGTGATAGGACATCGGGTTGTAGCGCGCTTCCGATGCCGCCAGCGTGCGGATGCCCCAGCCGGAGAAGCTCGCGGGCGACATCAGGGAGCGGGCGACGAGACGCGCGCGATCGTGTCTCGCGATGCCGGCGAACAGTGCGTGACCGGCGTTGGAGGTGACGACCTCACACCGACGTTTGTCGCCGTCGAGCGCCAGGGCATAGGTCCCAAGAGCGTCGCACCAGAACGCGTGGTCGAACTGCACCTCGAGCGCATCGGCCTTGCTGACCAGTTCGTCGGCGAGCGCTGGGCGGCCGAGCAGCCGTGCGAGCGTGCCCGCTCCGCGCCAGGCCGCGTAGACATAGGCCTGGATCTCGCAGAGCGCGATCGGTCCTTCCGCGGGCCGGCCGTCCGCATGGAAGACCGAGTCGTGCGAGTCCTTCCACCCTTGATGCACGAGACCGGTGGGCGACTGGCGCAGATACTCGACGAAGCCATCGCCATCCGGATCGCCGCTGGTGGCAATCCACGTCAGCGCCGCCTCGATGTTCGGCCAGATACGTTCGATCGTATCGCGGTCACCGGTCCGATCGTAGTACGCCGCGGCCAGCACGACGAAAAGCGGCGTGGCGTCGTGGCTGCCATAGTAACGGCCGAAGGGAATCTCGCCCGTCGCCGCCATCTCGCCTTCGCGCGCCTCATGCAGAATCTTGCCGGGCTGCGAGTCCGCGACCGGATCGGATCGGGTCGCCTGTGTCGCGGCGAGATACTCGAGCACGCCGCGCGCGAGCGCCGGCACGGCCCACAAGCACTCGAGTGCCGTAATGATGCCGTCACGGCCGAAGGGCACGCTGAACCAGGGCACGCCCGCATAGGGATACTCGCCAAAGTCGGTGTTCGAGACCATCATCGACAGGTCGGCGATGCTGCGACGCAGCCATTCGTTGCACTGAGTGTTCGACGTCGAGATGGTGCAGATGTCCTCCCGGCGCGACGCGAGCATGTCGGCGGAGGCCTTCAGCGCGTCGGCAAATGCCACGGGCCGTGGCCGCTCCTGATCGTGCTCGCAGGCGAAGAGCAGGTCGGTTGTCTCTTCGCCATGCGGCGGCAGGACGAGATCAATGCCTATATGCCGCGCCATCACGCGGCTCGGAGCCGGACGCACCTGCAACCGCGTCCGGCGCACCACATGGTCCAACCCGCGGTAGCTGAGAACAACGCCGGCCTCATCGATGACCGGCGACAGCGATTCGCCGCGCGCGGGCCGAACCGCTCCGCGGACTTCAAAGAGGTCCGCGTAATCCGCGGAAAAGACAAGGGTCAGTGGCAGTGTCACAGCCACCGCGCCATAGTTTCGGGTGACGAGACGTTCGTGCAGCACCCCGTCCCACAACACAATCGTCCGCGACAGATGAACCGTGCCACGTGGAAGCAGGCCGTCGGCGACTTCCATGTCGGGATTCGTCAGATCGATCGCAATCAGCGTGTTGTCGGGCTTGACCGCCGAACTGAGCAGGAGCGCCCGGCGATCGCCGACGCGCAGTGACAACTCGGCCAGGAATCGCGTGCCGCGGTGATACAGGCCTTGTTCGCCCATGCCGATGGGGCGGATGTCGCCATAGCGGTCCACGACGACAAACGAGTCGCCTTCTTTGAGCACCAGATTTCGCTCGTCGGCCCGCGACGAGGTCGTCCGGATGTAGAACGGATCGATGTCGCGTTCGGGCGCGGGGTGGTGTCCCGCGGCAGCTTCAGTCGACATCCTGTCCTCCGTGTCCGGCGGGCACGGCGGCGCGCGTGGGCGCGCCAAGCAGTCGCTCGTACACCGACACGTAGTCGCGTGCCATGCGTTCGACGGTGAATCGCTCCTCGAACACCTGACGGCATCGCCGGCGATCGAATCGAGCGGCCTTGCCGACCGCCTCGACAGCTGCTTCGATGCTGTCCACGATGAAACCCGTGACGCCTTCGTCGACGACCTCTGGCACCGAGCCCGACCGCCAGGCGATCACGGGCGTGCCGCAGGCCATGGCCTCGATCATCACCAGCCCGAACGGTTCAGCCCAGTCGATCGGGAACACGAGTGCCGTGGCATTGCCGAGCAAATCATTCTTTGCGTCCTCACCCACTTCGCCGAGGTATTCGACACCCGGCTGATCGAAGAGAGGCGCAATCTCTGTGTCGAAGTACGCGCGGTCAGCTGCATCGACCTTGGCCGCGATCCGCAGCGGCAGGCCGGCGCGCCGCGCGATTTCAATGGCCCGATCCGCTCGTTTCTCGGGCGAGACACGTCCGAGGAAGACGAGGTACGGCTCGGCCTGCTCGCGCGGCGTGTAGAGCGCCGGCGGCAGACCGTGGTACACGGTCGCCTGCCAGCGTGCCTGTGGCAGCGGTTGGCGCTGGTCGTTCGAGATCGACACGACGGGCATGTCGCCGAACTCGTCGTAGAGGGGCTGCAGATCCGGCAGGTCCAGCCGTCCGTGGAGTGTCGTGACATGCCGCCAGGTCATGCGCCGGCTCAGCGGAAAGTGCAGGTAGTCGATATGGAAATGAATGATGTCGAATGCGTCCGTCAGCAGAATCAGGCGCTCGAGCATGCAGATGTGATGGGCCAGTGGATCGACCGAACCCGGCCAGAGTCGCAGCGACTGCGGACTGCCGGCAACCAGCTTCGCGGAGGTGGTGGAGTCGGCGCTCGCAAACAGGGTCACGTCGTGTCCCTGCCGGACGAGTTCCTCGGTGAGATAAGAGACAACCCGCTCGGTGCCCCCGTACGACTGCGGGGGGACGCTTTCAAAGAGCGGCGAGACTTGCGCGATACGCACCATGAACCTCCGACGCGACAAGGAGGCCGGAACCTGCGCGACGCAAGCCGTTGACGATTACGGAACGAGACGACGCGTGGGCGCCGACGAACCGACCCCAGTGGATAGCCCGACGGCATCTCGAAGCTCTCCGATTTTTTGAAGCAGGCGCGCGCTGTAGCCCATCACCTCGGCCTCAGTGGCCCCTGCCGCCTCGAAGGCACGCCGCACCTGCGTTTCGGTGAGCTGACTGGCCAGCCCCGAGAACCATCGCGCATGTTCGAGCGGCACGTCGTCAATGGTCGCGACTCCGGTGTACCGCAGCGCGAGCTTGCCGTCCTTGACTTCTTTGACGAACGGACTTTTCTGGAAGTCTTCCAAGTCCCACCGCGAGCGCCCGGTGAGGAAATCCGGCCCGCTGCCCATCTTGCCGAACGTCGCACCCAGGTCGGAGATGATGTAACGCGCCTCAAGCGGCCCCGCGGGGGTGCGCACTTCCAGGATGTCGGTATTGCTCTCTTTCGTGTCCCAGTTCGAAAGCATCGCCAACATGATCTTCAGGCCGGATAGCTCGCGCGTGTCCTTGAAGGGATTTTTGTCGAGCGACCACGTCCGTCCGGTCCGCTGCATCGCGGGGTCGCGCGATTCGAACCGGGCGGCCGTAAATGTGCCATCAGCGGCGACTGACTCGCGCGCTCGGTTCAACTTGGTGGCGCCTTCGATTCGACCCGATGCCACGAAGTACACGTCTTCAACCATGTACCCAAGCGCCCACACCAGGCGCGATGCGGCGACCTCGGAGTGAACCTCGTTCTTGCTCTCCGAAGTCGCGAACTTGACGCTCCACTTCATCCCCTGGGCGTCGGTGACGGTGATCTTGGGATTCGTCCCCGTCGCATCTTCGGCAACAAAAGTGAAAGGCGCCTTCGGCGCCTTGGTTGAGTCGCCACTGCCCCAGAAGAGATCGCGGTCGGCGACCTTGCCCGGATCCTTCCATAGAATGGGCACCGCCTTGGACTGATCCTGTGCTGACTGATTGGCGGAGACCGGTGCAATAACGGCAAACAACGCCGCCACGCTTGCGAGGGATACACCTCTTAGTGTCATAGAGGCGGATCTGTGCAAGAGCGACGCCACAAATCGGCATGTAGCCCACCCCCGCGGAGCACATTTCCGCGATCCTGGGTGTTTACGCGACGTCAAAATTCCCGGCGCACGAATCTACTTCTTCCTAATCGTGAGGAAGATCCGACCACACCTTCTGCCGTGTCCGACACAACCGCTCCGCCACTAGCTCTGCCGGGAACGCTCGTCAGACGCGAAAAAGGGAATCGTCCTTGCACAGCAGCGAGTGTCCGCGGGTGGTAGTGGCAGCGGCTGGGACTCGAATCCAACTTGGGTCGCCATTGCAATACGGTCATCCGCGCATAGTTACCAACCGGGAAGTGCTGTCGGTGATCGCCGATTCCGACGCCACGCGCCCATCCGGCCCGGGTCGTTAAGTTAAATCGACCCGGGCCTGCCCGCCTTCCCGCAGGACAGGATTCGAACTCAGGACTGAGGGACTCTCGGTGCCCCGCGTCAGCGCGCCAACCACGCCAGGCCGTCGGGACCTGCGAGTTCTGGAATCTCGCCTGTGACGGTAAAGGTCTGCAGGTCGATGACGGCAACCTTGTTGAGCGAGGGAGCCGAGACGAAGGCGCGGCGACCGTCGGGAGCCACGAGAATGCCCTCGGTACCCGCGCCGATCACAATCCGCTTTATTTCCTTTCGGGTGAGCACGTCGAAGAGAGTAAGTTCCGGTCCGCGCAGATCGGTGACGAGGACGTGCCGGCCATCGTTCGTGAACGCAAGGCGATTCGAGTAAGTCGTCGTCACCGGAATCGTCTCGAGGAGCTGTTTGGTTCCGACGTCGATGACCGACAACGATCGTGCCGGCACGTTGGCGGTCCATACGGTCTTCTCGTCGGGTGACAATGCAATTCCCTCGGCACCAGCGCCTGCTTGGACCGCAGTGATCGTCCAGTCAGCAGGAGCGGAGGTAGCAGCGGTAGCGGGCGCTGGCGCGGCGGCGGACGCGCCGCCGGCACGACCCCCACCA
>Ga0190274_10001383_pt1 | contig 14181 bp, 9 predicted proteins | sample Popmic531T_FD_133002 | JGI IMG/M metagenome (GOLD analysis project Ga0190274, IMG submission 133002) | Populus adjacent soil microbial communities from riparian zone of Yellowstone River, Montana, USA - 531 T | ecosystem: Environmental > Terrestrial > Soil > Riparian zone | place: USA: Montana...
GCCCACGTCATAACCGGCTGCGTTTAAAGCCTGCTGAGCGCGGCGAATGGTCTCATTAGGCTTAACCGGGGCAGCCTTCCCCGCCGTGACAGCCTTGCCAGCCGTCGCCTTTTTCTTGCTGGGAATCGTTTTGCTTGTCGTCCAAACCGGCGCCCATGATGTTCCTCTATCCAGAGAGCGATAGACTCCAAGATTGGTGCCCAGAAAAATCGTATTCACGTCTCGGGTGTCCTGCAGGATCGAATAGACAATCAAACGAGGTGGCATAGTACGCATCGACGGCCGCCAACTCTCTCCATTGTCGGTACTGACGAAGAAAAACCCACCGCCTGTTGTGGTGTTGATGGTTGCGGCATAAATCCTACTTGCGTCTTCGCGATCCCCTACGATAACGTTCGCAAACCTGCCGCTATAGCCACCATTTGTAGGCAGAAAAGTCTTACCGGCATCATTAGAAACCATCACGCCATAATTATTAGTGCCGATGTAGATAGTTTGCGGACGAGAAGGATGAACCGTAATCGAATTGATTTCCAGTTGCCGAGAAGTTGTTACCATCCATGAATCGGGGGCACCGCCACGATCAGATCGCCAGAATCCTTCCGTAGTTCCAGCAAAGACGAGCCCGGGAATCGTCGGATGCTGGAGTATGGCTCGCGTTCTTCTCGACTGCGAAGGAATCCCGTTTACCTTGCTCCAGCTATCACCTGCATTCTTCGTTTCATAGATACCACTACAAGCCGACATGAAGACGTGAGTGGGATCGCGTGGATCGATGTCGATGGCGAAAATATCAGAGTCGTCGAGGATACCGTTGGTAATACTCCTCCAAGTCCTCCCGCCGTCCGTAGACTTGTAAGGCAGATGCCAGGTCCCTGCGTAGATTGTGTTTGTGTTCCTCGGATCAAATGCCAGTGACTCCACATGAACCAGGTCAGGCGTATTGGAGGTCGGCAATTGGCTCCAGGTCTCGCCTGAGTCGTCCGATCTGAACATGCCGTTAAAAGTGCCGGCGATCAGAACATTAGGATTGGCTTCAGATTGAACCAACGAGTGAAGCGCTTCGTTTTTCAACTGAGAACTCTCGCGCCATTTACGACCGCCATCAGTTGACTTAAAAAATCCGCCAACTTCTTTGTGCCGATGTGCAGCAACGTAGAGTGTCTTCGAGTCTCGCGGGTCGACAATAATATGGTCCACGAAAAGCTTGGGCCGGTTGAAGTTGTGAAGGTACTGCCAGGTCTTACCAGCGTCTCCCGACGTGTACATCTGCCCATCCAGGGTCCCGAAATAGAAACGGTCGGGGTTGGAAGGATCTACTACCAAGCTCCGCACGTCTCCCCCCGGAGGTCCGTTCGTGCGCCAGTCGTCCGAGTATCTAGCGGGATCAGCTGCAGCGTCCCCGTCCGGCACTATCGAGGGCACCAGGGCAACCATCTGCATCGGAAGAGCCGCGAAAAGAACTCCCAGAAGAACGATTTTAATTAGTCGGGTTTTCATATTCTCTAGATCTCTCAAGTTATTGAAGTCAGAGCCCCAGTCGCCGCAATCTTAATATAACTCGCGTCATTGAGCCACCCCATGTTATCGACCTTCATACGATGCTCGCGGCCCCGGCGCAAGTTGTAATCACCATCCATGTATAACCAAAAGCGAAGCGGGCGATGCTTCTCGTTGGGAGAAACATCGCCCGCTTCGGAAAGGTCCGCGTCATATGACTGACGCGAGCTTGTGCTTATTCCTCATCCATGCGCCGTCCGCGACGCGGAGCTGGCTTCTTCTTACATGCCGGACAAGGCGATATGGTAGCCGCGTTCTTAGGCGTTGGTGCAGCTGCGCCGGTCGGTACCCGCCACAACTCAACCCAAACCTCTTCACGGCAACCGCCGTCAACTGTTGTCAACCGGCCAGCGTCAATACCACGCGTGTTAACCAGGTAACCCTTCGCGCGTTCGGCTCTCGCCAGTCCTTCGCCTTCGCAGCTGCCAAAGCCCACTATAGTGCCAGTATCGCCTGGGGCATTCTGCAACTGAATGGCATAGTTGTCGAGACGGGCTTTTTCATCGTTGAATCTGATGTTCCCATACTCGTCAAACATCACCGCAACCGGTGGCAACGGACGGACACTGGTAGAGGCTGAATTAGACTTGGCGCAGGACGGATCGAGTCCGCCCAGCTCAACCGTAGCAGTGACAGTTTGTCCCGCAAGCCCGGCGGTGTCGACTGTAATGGACGACGTGCCCTGACCGCTGCTGATAGTGCCAGCGGAAACCGACCAGTTGTAGGTTACGTTAGCATCAAATGAAAGCGATGCAGTAAACGTAATCGGCTGGCCCTGGTCAACCTCAGACGGACCACTTACCGATACAGCCGGGCAGGGTGGCGGTGGTGCCACGCAACCAGTACACACAGCCACGGTCACAACTGCAGAACCGTTCGCCTCGTGTGCATTGCCGTCGTTCACAGTGACGCTTGCCGTATAAGTGCCCGGCATTACGCCTGAAAGATCCCAACTGACCGCCTTGCCTTCACCTGAAAGCTTGCCGCCAGTTACCGACCATGTATAGAGCAGTGTGTCATTATCCGGATCCACACCGTTCGAAGTTAGCTGAATCGTCTGCGACGCGCTAGCTGTACAACTTTCGGAGCTGGTCCCTGGAGGGCACGGCAGCGATATCGAAGACATAGATGCTGACGCCGAAACCGTAGGCGGTTGATTCGGCGGCGGCGGCAACGTTCGCGCGTTGCGGTGTCCAATCCAGAACTGACCAATAAAACCGTTCGGATCGCTCGAAGGTACGAACGTAACTGGAAGCTGATTATCAAAATGGGACTGGTCTTGCTGATTCAGGTGCCTTCTATAAGCAGCACCGATTCCCCACCAGCGTCGCGGATAGATCTTGATACCGCCCAAAGCCTCAACTGGATTGTTGTTAAAGGAATTGGGGGTTCGGCCCGCAACATACATCGTGGAGCGCACTTCGCCGATTAGCTGGAAGTGCTCGTTTACCGGGAAGTCAAACCCGATACCAGCCAACAGCTCATCCGGCCGGTCGAGCAGAACGGCGTCGTTCATCGCGCTACTCTTCGGATTGCTGTTCAGGATATAACCCAAGTTGGCGGAAATGTTCACGTGCTCGCTCAACCTACCAGCAACGAAACCGACCAGACCGAAGTCGCCAATGCTGGCTCCCGGGCCGGCGCCCCGCTGCATCTGGTTAAAGCCGGAGAAGTCATTAGCCTTGTCCGGATACCATCTATAGAAGGGAATGACACCTACGCCCAACGGTGAATTCGGTCCCGACAGGCGAATCTTGGCGCCCACCACAAAGTTCGTGAAGCTCGACTCGCCATAGCGTCGATTCAAGAAAGGCGCGTCTGCGATGTAGGTTGGCTGGACCGTATAGAGATTCGGTACCGTAAGCGGGTTGAACGTCAGATTTGCCGGAGTAACTCGGGTTGAGACCACAATACCTGGAAGGATACTGCCTACGACCGAACCGATACCCGGAAAGCTGGACGCATTGCCGAAGTTTCCACCTCCGCCAACCGGCGCACCGAGAACACTGGTAAACGGCGGCGCAATGTTGTTGCCGGTCAAGCCAAAGTTTGGACCTGTGGCCCCGATGAACGGAAACTGCCTTAACGGCTGACCGCCTACGTTGCACGGCGGGCCGACTGGACGGAACAACGGGCTAAACCCGGTCAACTCCGTCGAACCACTCACGCGTACCGGCGGAAGAATCACCGCAGGCGGTACACAGAGCGTACCTGAGCCAAACGCCAGCTGCGAGTTCGGCAGATAGAAGCCTGACAGATTTGGAGAGTTGTTCGCCTTAATTCCCCGAAGCCCGTTGGTCTTAAAGAACAGCTCGATGTGATCATTCAAGCCAACATTGAAGCTAAGCGGGATATCAGTTATGTCTACGTCCCCCGGATCGCGATCAAAATTACTGTACGCGACACTAAACGTAAACTCGCCTCTCCGGATCGTGTCACCATCATAAACCGTGAAAAGCCCGGTTGGTCCACCTTCTGGACCGCCCGTGCCCACTGACGGTGATTGATTCCGCGGATCGTTAGGCGATCTCAAAGTCTGCGCTGATACCACAGCACATAACACCAAAGTAGCGAGCGCGGCAATAAGCGCTCTGTTCGCGAGTCTCATCGCATTCCTCCTGCGAAATCGAAATGAGTATAGAAGTCTAATTATGAATTACCACCGTGGGCAAGTAGCCGCCAACATCTGGCTGGCCTGTCATTCCTTGCCGTGCGGAGGCGCCAACTACAAGCCGACGAATCCAACTCTGAACGCCCCTGTATCCTGTATCTAGCGGCGGTTGGCCCAACTAAAAACAAAATCAGCTAACCGTCGTTCGCGGAAAAATTCAATCCGAGCCTGAAGAAAACCTATCGCATTCTTATACGAAAAGTGCGATTCGGTGTCAACGATGTTGCACCCCAAACTTTGGCCCACGCCAAAATTTCCTACACTAGTCCGAGGTACAAAATCATGCCAGACCATACTCTACCTTTTCGGGGAAATCAAGAGATTTGATTAGATAGCGGCCAATTTGTTTATGTTTTTTCCGTCACGCGTAGATCCCTCTCATGCGCGTGTCGTAGGCGACTCGGTCTATCGCGAGCATGTAAGCGGCGGTTCGCGTGTCGACCGAATGAGCGTCGGCATACCGGCACAGATCGTTGAAGCTGGCGACCATCGTGTCCTGGAGCCGCTGGTTGATTACGTCTTCCCGCCAGAAATACCCCATCCTGTCCTGCACCCACTCGAAATAAGACACGGTTACCCCGCCGGCATTCGCCAAAATGTCCGGGATAACAAAGATTCCCTTTTGATGGAGTATTTCGTCAGCCGCCGCTGTGGTAGGGCCATTGGCCCCTTCCGCGAGGACCTTACACTTGAGCCGATCTGCATTTTGGGTAGTAATCTGGTTTTCGGTGGCGGCAGGGACGAGGACGTCGCATTCCAACTCCAGGAGCTCGCTGTTCGTTACTCTTTCAACACCTTCGAAGTTTTCAAAGGACCGCGTGGCCTGAAGATGCTTCAGTGCAGCAGGGATATCAATGCCGTCCGGATTATGGATCCCTCCGTGAACGTCGGAAATCGCCACCACCTTATATCCCGCCTCATGAAGCAACTGTGCTCCAATGCCTCCCACATTTCCGGACCCCTGGACCACAACCCGCGTCGCTCCCGGCGACATCCCAAATCTTTTTATCGCCTCGTTGATCACGAACAGGATCCCGCGGCCTGTTGCTTCGCGGCGGCCGGATGATCCGCCCAGGTCGATCGGCTTACCGGTTACCACCGCAGTCACCGTATGTCTCGCGTGCATCGAGTAGGTGTCCATGATCCACGCCATGGTCTGCTCGTTGGTGTTCATATCGGGAGCCGGCACATCCTTTTCTGGTCCTATAAAATCCAGCAACTCCGAGGCATAACGCCGGGTCATCCGCTCAAGCTCACCGATCGACATCTGTTGCGGATCGCAGATCACGCCACCTTTAGCTCCGCCAAAGGGAACGTTCACCACTGCGCATTTCCAGGTCATCCAGGCAGCGAGCGCTCTCACTTCGTCGAGACTCACATCCGGCGAATACCTGATCCCGCCCTTCGCCGGCCCGCGTGCGAAATTATGCTGCACACGATAACCCTCGAAGACTTGTATTCGGCCGGAGTCCATCCTGGTGGGGATATAGACCTTGAGTTCCCGATTGGGGACCCGCATCACCGCATAAAGGTCAGCGTCAAGGTTGAGTAACTGCGCCGCGCGGTCGAACCGAGACATCATTGACTCGAACGGATTCTCTTCCTTGATTTCGCGGATATCGTCTACGTAGGCTGTGCTATGCATTCTGGACATTTGCCGTCTCCGAAGAATTGTTAGTTTCGTCTGGGGGCAAAGGGTTCTGGACTGGAGCGGATAGTTGCTTCAATGGATCATGGTACGAATACTTACTCGTGTTCAATGGGCCTTATGAAGTACGTTATCTCATCTGATTCAGGTTTCGGGCCCAAACAACTTTCGTCTTGCATTGGCCCATAAGTGACACTCTAGTCCTCAGGCTCGCGCGACACAAAGACATTTGCGAGAATCGCGTCGCGCAGGGGGTAGTTGAATTACAGGATTACGTCGGCATGTTATCCCATGCATCAAGACCAGCGCAACCAGCATCCCGGAATCGCGGGTGTATCCAAACGCAGCCAAGTCTTACTTGGACGTGATTACTTTTGGCGTGATAAGATCGACTCCTCCTCAGGTGTTTCCTTTTCACTCCGACGTGCATCTTATTTTCATGACGTATCACCTGCTACATAACGTCACCCGGCGAACCGTCCCGGTTGCCTTGCTGGCAATGGCGGTGTTGATTTTCGGCTTGAGCGAGATAACCTGGGCGCAAAATGATGATGCTTTTGGCGAGGCGGCAGATCCGGTTAGATTGTTTGAACGTGGACAGAATGCGCATGCTCGCAACGAACTGGAGAAGGCCCTGGAGTTTTACGAGGAAGCAATCAAAGTCCGGCCCGAATTTCCCGAAGCTGAATTCCAGCGCGCAAATGTTTTGGTGGCACTTAAGCGTCCGGTTGAAGCCGAGACAGGCTTTCGTCGCGCAATAGAACTTAAGAAGGATTGGTCGCTTCCCTATGCCTCGTTGGGCACGCTACTCGTCGGATTGAATCGCGACGCAGAGGCCGAGTCCAGCTTGCGATACGCCATCAAGCTCGACGGTAATAATAATCTTGCCCTGCGGATGCTCGCCGACATTCGCCTGCGCGCCGGGGATGCCAAAGAGGCGTTGAAGCTGACGCAACTGGCCACCAGCGATAACGATGCTCCCCTGGCTATCTGGCTTTTGCGGGCAATAGCGGAACGCGCGACGGGCGACAAGGGAGCGGCGTTGGTAACTCTGGACCATATCCTCAAGGTCGAGCCCCTTAATCTCGCCGGCCTGCTGGAACGTGCGGAAGTCCGAATCGCTCTTGACGACAAGCAACACGCTATCGAGGACCTCATCGCAGCCGAGAAACTAATCAAGGCAGATAAGCCCAGTTCATCCCGACTCGCCACCGCTTATGAAGCGGCAGGCAAACCCGAAGAGGCGCTACGAATCGCGAAGTCGGCCGGTTTGATGAAGACATCCCAGTCTTCTGCCGGGAGCAGGCTCAAGGTGATTGGGACATCTGAAGAAATCGAGGCGGCGAATAGCGAGGATCTCGCTTCCTCAACCAAAGCTCTCGAAACGCTTTTACAGAAGAACCCCGGCAACGCATCCTTAATGGCTCGCCTGGGTGCGGCATACCGAACAGTTGATCCTGCCCGTTCGATCGATTATTACCGCCGGGCACTCGGGGTTGAGCCACAAAACGTAGACTTTGCAACGGGGTTTAGTTCAGCGTTGGTGCAGGCTCGACGGTATGCCGACGCAGCTACAGTTTTGCGTAAAGTGATTTCCGTGGCACCGGGGAATTCTACAGCTCATAAGAATCTGGCCACGGCTCTATACCAACTCAAGCAGTATCCGGAGGCGCTGGAAGAGTATGAGTGGCTCTTGCAGGCACACCCAGATTTGACTGTTACTCATTATTTCATTGCCACCGCGCATGATTATCTCGGAGAATACGATCAGGCGCTAACAGCATATGAACTCTTTCTTGCGCGCGCCGATCCGAAGACGAATCAACTTGAGATCGAAAAAGTAAATTTGCGATTGCCGAGCCTGCGACGCCAGATCAAGCTTGGGCAGGGAGTTAAGCGAAAGCCCGTCCAAACGCGAAAGCCCTGATCGGTCCAACGAAACCAAATGAGACTTACTGGATTTGACAGACCTCTAATTCGGAGCACGCAGCTGCTGCTGTTGCTGGCTCTGCTTTACGTTCCGGTAGCTACCGGACAGGAGTCTCCTGTTCAGGACCAGACTGCGCCCCCTCCTCTGAAGATTATTACTCGGGAGGAGCGAGCCCAGATCAACGAATCCAAAGATTCCAAAGCGCGCGTCCGAATAACTCTCGATCTGGCCATGGTTCGCCTTGGGGAGATTGAGACGCACACGTCGGCGCACGATTATCCTGCGGCTCTGGCCGGCGCCGGCCGATACTGGGCATTACTGGAAGACGTCTTCGGCTTTTTAAAAACGATGAAGACCGACAGCAACAAGACCCGCGATCTTTACAAGCGGATGGAGTTGGCTCTGCGCGCCCATGGTCCACGGCTAAGCGCGGTGCGCCGCGGGACTCCTTCGGAATATGCGTTTTGGATGAAGGAGCTTGAAGATTTCGCCAGGAACGGCCGAACCGAGGCATTAAACTCTTTCTATGGGCACACCGTCTTTCGCGACAAACCCACAGAACAACAAGCTAACAAACCGATTCAGAAAAACTCGATCACCCCGGACAAGAACCAACCATGAATGCTCGCGCTGCGATTCTCACGCTGACTATCACGACGGTTTTCGCTTTTGCTAATTCGCCCAAGGTCCCCGCGTTCCAGGCCCCGAGAGAACATTTGACGGAGCAGGAAGTGGAATTGGTTAAAGAGGCCCAGATCCTGGATAAGCGTATCGGCGTCTTTATCAAAGCCGCTGATCGCCGGATCCGGGTGATAACCGGAATTGAGACGGCCACCCCGAAGCAATTGAAGAAAGATGCTGAAGTTTGGGGTCCTTTGCCGACAGGCACGCGCGCCGAGCTCGTCAGGGATATAGCTCGAATCTTTGATGAGGCGATAACAAACCTCGACGACGTGAGTGCGCGCGACGAGAAGAATCCGCTAGTCGCCGTTGCCTTACGCAACCTCGCTGCAGCGGCCACCCGTATTGTCGGTCAATTGAAACCACTCGAAGAGCAACTGAAAGGCGACGCGGAAGCCAGCTCGTTCGATCAACTCATCGAAAACGCCGAGGCCATTCTTCAAGCCGCCAACAAACTTCCGCCGCCGGTGGAAAAGAAGGGAAAAGGCAAGACCCAGAACTAGACGAACCTATTAAGTGTCAAACTTCCCGCTCAAATTGGACACCATTACGGCAATGAAATACCTGGCTCACTTAGCTCTGCTTTGCCCCAAAGGGCTGCGACACAAAGCCCAGGGTTGCCGCCTCGGCTACCCTGGGAACTGAAGGAGAGAATCTTTCAACCGCAAGGCGGTTGCGTCAGCGTAGCAAGCGACCGGTCGCAACCGCTTTGCGGTTGGAGCTACGGAACTTTCTCCCAGGGTAGCCGAAGCGGCAACCCTGGGCTTCGAGACACAGCCCCTTTGGGGCAAAGGCAAAGCGTGGCTCTTGCAGACTGTCGAATATGAGTCAAGAGTGTCATTACCTAATTTCGATTCTTCTTGCGCACCTCTGCATTAACTACTCGCGCTTCCTGTTCTATCGCGGTGCCGGCGCTCGCCTCATCCCCTTCTTCCTTGGCGGTAGCTGCGGACTGCAAGCGAGCAGCAGTCTCACCAACGGCGAACAATCTATATTCTATCTTTGCCTCCGTTTTATCGATCCCGCCGCCAACTCCCGTGGCCCGTCCCAACATGCCCCCGAGTTTCTTTGCCGCCGAGGTCTTTAGTACGGCTATGTCCGTGTACAGAATGAAGTCGCATTGCCTGGCTTTTGCTTCAATCTCCGCCTCCGCGGCCGTCATGGCATTTAATCCTACGGCTTCAATCCCGTTACCTTGAATCTCGCTGATCAGTCGTTCACGCAATGAAGTGGCCGACACGGCGCGGTCCGTCTTGTTATTGATCTGCACCACTCCCACGCGAACGACACCCGGCGCCTTGCCTTCTCGAGCATTCGACGTCGCACTCTGCATTACTTCCGCGGCCGGGCTGGCAGTCACACCTGGCATCGCCGGTTCAGTTGATGACATTGAGGGCATGACAAACAACTCTTGAGTATTCTGCGTTTCCACATATCCCGCCGGCACGTCAAACAAAGCCGCATCAAGTGGCTCTCGAGACAATTCGATTACTTCCCTGGTTGACGTATACGTCGCCTGTCCGTTTGGTCCATACATGGTGGTTGTTTCCGTTAGAGCATACCCGGTTCGGGCGGCGCCCTGACGATTGAAACGCATTCGATCCCGACAGCCACCACTGGCTTGGGGTCCACCCATCATTGCCGCTCCGCCGGCCTCGCAATTGAGGCCAAAAGCAAGGTCGATATACCAACCATCCGTCTCCATCCGCATCTTCACAGGATTACAAGCGTCAGGAGAAGACTCGATCGATAGTGAACTTTTAACGTGCCGCGCGGTAAAACCAAACATCTCCTTGCGCTCGCCGGTATCCACAGCAGTTGTGTTGTAGGTAACAACGCCGCCGCGTTGCGTAGGCGCCGACGAGGTTACTGGCGCGGCAGTCGCAGCGTTTGCGGATGAGGCCGATGTCTCCATGGGAGTGATGACATACTTTCTCGCCTGGTCACTAATCTGGATGGTTCGCTTCAAATCACATTGAGTGATACTAATCATGTCCATCCCGTAGCCCATTTTCATTTCAGACCGCTCACGGGCGCCTTTGAGCATCGTGGTCGTCTCCATAGGCTGGCCGGAAGTGGTCACTCGATACTTAATCTTTAAATCATTTGCCGCCGGTCGTGGCGAAGCTGGCCGGGTTTGCGGCTTCTGCCCGACAAAAACCGTCGAAGAAATAACTAATAAAACCAGAATACCCACCAAACTCGTTCCCAACCTTTTTGTCATGACTCTTATCTCCTCATTGATCTGTTTTATGATTGCCAGTCCAATCCTGCATTATTATTGCACAAGCGATATATCCCCATCGACTAACGAAATGCTTTTGTTTTGATTCCATAATCTAACGCGTAAAAGAGCGAAGAATAGGTACCGGGGAAGAGCCAGCTTCGACAAACAACCTCCGGAACCCTGGGAGCTTAAGCATGGTTCGCGTCGAGTGCAGGGGTGGGTCGTCGGGTTGACTCGTCGCTACTGACATCGCGTTCGCGGCTCTGCCGCACTCCGTGCGGTAAGGATGTGCCTTACCGCAAACGCCTTGTTGAATCTTGAGGCTGTGCCTCCGCAACCAAGCAGAGGCATAGCCTCTTACGAATCTACGACCTGCCGGTAAGCCACAGCCTTACCGCACGGAAGCGGGATAGCCGAACACTGGTAGAAGATGTGTACGGCCTATGAGGTCCGTGCTAATCGTGTGCTTTCCGTAAGACTTCCGTGGCCCGGTTTAGCGCTGCGATGATCCGCTCGAGCGCCTCCTTTGCATTCACGCTGTTGCGGTCGTCAAGGGCCTGACGAAAATCAGGAAGCGGCTGTGCGGCATAACCGGTGTAAATGCCGGGCGCATAAATCTGGTGTGTGTACCATGTCCGCCCGCGCAAACCGCGTTCATCGGTCAACGCCCGCTCCACCCCAATCAAAGCATCGTTAATAACTCGGAGTCTGGCGGCGGCGCGTGGTTGTGAGCGCGACCGGTCTATCTCCGAGACGATATCCTGCTTCGCTTTTTCAATCCGTTCCGCCTCGGTAGAAAACTTCTCAATGGCCTCCATCATCGATTTCTCTGGAAGACCAGCCAGGAGATTTCGGCGCTTCGCAGTTTTCAAACTCTCATTGAAATAATCGCGAACCTGGTGAGCATAGTCACGATAGTCAAGCGGCAGACCAGAGGAGTCGCTAACGCGCATCGCGATAGTACCCCACAGCCTTGCAGCCGTGACATGATAGGCGAAGGTGGGATCACCGAAATGGCTCATCCAATAGAAACTGTCGTAGGCCGAATGGTAGACGCCGTAGTCACCACCGAATCCCATGTCACTGGAAGGAATTCCCAGGTGCTGGAGAAATGGTGTGTAATCCGAGCCCGAGCCTAGTGCGCCAATTCGAGCTTCGGCAATTTGCGTATCGGTTCCGGTTTTCGCATCGGTCGGCTCAGCTTCAGGCGATTGCTCACGCGCCCGATCCTGCCACTGCTGGTAAATCGTTTTGCCGCTTTTGGGATCGTTAACATCGCGGGTAGCACCCCGAATTAATCCCCACATAGAAGGCACAGACGCCGCGCCAAAGTTTGCACCCGATACGGCGACATCCATATTCAGATAGACCACGGCCTTCTGTTTCAGTTCGTCCGCATATTCCTCAGCCCATTCGGTTGAGCCGACCAGCCCATACTCTTCTCCGTCCCAACTGCAAAGCACGATGCTGCGACGCGGCTTCCAACCAATCTTCAACAAGCTGCCAAACCCGCGCGCTGCTTCCAGCATGGCTGTCGTGCCGCTGTTTGGATCAACAGCACCAAAAACCCAGGCATCGCGGTGGTTGCCCATGATCACCCAACGATCCTTTTCCTCAGTGCCATCGATGCGCGAAATCACGTTCCATATTTTTCGGATCTGATAGTCCATCAGCGTCTTCAAGTGAACGCGAACATCTGCGGTTCCGCCGACGTGGTAAGGAAACGGAAGTCCACCCTGAAACCCTCGCGGCCTCACTAAACCACGCAACGGTTCCAACAACCGCCTGGCATCACCGTAGGAGATTGGCTGTACCGGGATGCGCGTCAGGGTAGTGACTTCTTCCATCTTCAGGCGGGGAACCCCGGGTATCGATGGTCGGCCCGGAGTCAACGGATCGCCTGGCGCGTTAAAAAGAAACTGAACCGATCCACGTTGGGCGGCGCTGACTGGCCGCCATGGACCTTTGGGGTAAACATCGCCCTGCGAATAACCATCGTCGGCCGGGTCGGAATATATTATTAGGCCGACAGCTCCATGATCTTCCGCCACTTTCGCTTTAACGCCACGAAAGGAGTTGCCGTATCGTGCGATCACAATCTTGCCCGCAACCTCGACACCGATTTTCTTCAGTGCTTCGTAATCGGGTGGCAAGCCATAGTTAACGTAAACCAGCGGTGCGGTTACGTCGCCGCTAGGACTGTAGCCGTTGAATAATGGAACAATATTCGGGTGTGATGAGGAAGGGTCTGCGGCAATCACTGCTTCTTTCAATGGAAGCCTCTCCCGCCCTCTGGGTGTAATCAGTTCGACAATGCCCGGCTGCCTGGGGTAATTCAGCAGCACGTCATATTCTTTGAGTTCAGACGGAATTCCATAACTACGAATCTGGTCACGCACATAAATAGCGGTAGCGTAGTCTTCTTTTGTTCCGGCTACGTGGGGTACAGCGGTCAGCCGTCGCAGATGTTCGCGGGCCGAGTTTGGCGCCGGCACTTCACGAAACTTCTCCTCCCAGCGACGTTGCGCAGTTTGACTATCTGAGCCACCTTGTAGCGGCGGCGGCTCGAAGGACGCGCTTCGTGCGAAGGCTGTTATTGAATTCGAGTTGATGGCGAACGCTAAGAACAGAATAACGGCAACCCAGCTCCGAATAATTCTCATTTTATCGTTTCCTCTGTTGAACAATGTTCCTTCGCTTATCGTAGAACCCAACACGTCAGTAGTTATTGAAAGGAAAGCAGACGATGGACAGTAGATACTATCCGGGTGTTGAAGCAGATGTCTCTAACCTGGTCGCCGAACTTCGCACTCTGTTCGACCAGGATTATGAAGTCCAAACGATGCACGTCTCTTCGACAACTGTTTTGCAAGCGCGAAAGTCTAGCACGTTGCGCGACCTTACCGGACTATCGGCGGCCCTAACTATTAAGATTACGCCGGAGGCGGGAGGGACACGCGTCGAGATAGGCATGCAGAAATGGCTCGACAAGGCAGCCATAGCAGCCCTCGCCGTCATCCTTTCCGCTGGACTCCTGATCGCGCTACCAGCACTCGGCGCCTACTGGCAATACAAGATCACAGAAGATGCATGGAAGATTATCGAAGAACACATATCGCGTAAGGCAGGTGGATATGTGCCACCGCTACCTGGCCGCTGCGGCACCTGTGGCGCGGCAAACACAGCGGGCTCCGGCTTTTGTTCGAGCTGTGGCGCGAACCTGCAGATCAATGCTTGCCCGTCATGCGGGGCCGAACAGAGAGATCCTGCGGCAAGATTCTGTAACCGGTGTGGCAAGCCACTTGCAGTTAATCGCTCGACTTGATAACTATAAAAGCTTCCTCAAACGCTTTCGGCGACCCATTCTCACGCGGCTCTACATAATGCGTTGCTGACGAACCAGCCACTCTGGCCCAACTCTATCGGTGCTGCGTATCTCAAGTGGTAGAGTGGCTATTAGCACC
>Ga0190274_10001384_pt1 | contig 14177 bp, 12 predicted proteins | sample Popmic531T_FD_133002 | JGI IMG/M metagenome (GOLD analysis project Ga0190274, IMG submission 133002) | Populus adjacent soil microbial communities from riparian zone of Yellowstone River, Montana, USA - 531 T | ecosystem: Environmental > Terrestrial > Soil > Riparian zone | place: USA: Montana...
CCCGGCAGGCGCGACGCGAGCAGCGCGCCCAGCGCCCCGCCCAGCAGCAGGCCCGGCACCAGCGACCAGACCGACGGCCAGATCACCGAGCCGCGCTTGTAGTGGGCACGTGTCGAGGAAATCGACGTGGCCAGGATGCTCGCGAGTGAAGTCGCGAGCGCGACATGCATGACCGCGGCGGCCGGCACGCCCTGCGCCGGCAGCACGAACGCGAGCGCGGCGACGATGATGAGCCCTCCGCCCACGCCGAGCAGGCCGGCGAGCACGCCGGCCGCGGCACCGACGGCGAGGTAGATCGCGAGCGCCAGCGGCGTCATGCCGCGCGCGGCCCGCGATTCGCCACGGACGTTTCGTCCGCGACCGCTACAATCACCGTTCGCCCGCCGTCCGCCTGCATCCTCTCCGTGATCGTCATCCTGCGTTGGTCCTGCGCGCTCGCGCTGTCGTTCCTGTCCGCCGTTGCGGCCGCGACGCCTCCGGTCGAACCGACCGCGGCACAGCGGCGCGACTTCCTCGCCGCACACGACGCGGCGCTGCGCGGCCCGCCTGGTCGCTGGCAACAACTTGCGCGCGGGCTCGAAGCTTACCCGCTGTACGCGTACCTCGAGTACGCAGCGCTCGTGCGCGACCTCGCTCGCGTCGACGCAAAGCCCGTCGCCGCGTTCCTCAAGGCGAACCGCGGCTCGCTGCTCGCGTCCGACCTGCGCACGCGCTGGCTTGCGCGACTCGCGCGCGAGCATCGCTGGGCGGAATTCCGCAGCGCGTGGCGCAAGCGCGACGACGTCGGGCTGCGCTGTGCCTACATCGAGGCACGTCGCGTCCAGGCGGAAACGCCGGCGCTGCGCGCCGAGGCGCGCGAGATCTGGCTGTCGCCGCGCTCGCTGCCGTCCTCGTGCGATGCCGTGCTCGCGTGGCTGCAGCGCACGGGCACGCTGGACGACGACTTGCGCTGGCAACGCATCGAGCTTGCGGCTACCGCACGCGAAGCGGGGCTGGTGCGCGCACTCGCCGCCGGCCTCTCGCCGGCGCAACGGCCGGAAGCGCTGTTCTGGGCCACGGCCCTGCCCGATCCGGGCAAGGCGCTCGCGGGTGTCGCGGGTTGGCCCGACACCGCGCGCCGCCGCGCGCTCGCGTGGCTGCTGTTGCCGCAGCTCGCGCGCCGCGACCACGATCGTGCGGCAGCGCTGTGGCCGGCCGTCGAACAGCGTTACAAACCCGACGCCACGCAACGCGGTCGCGCGCTCGCCGCCATCGCGCTGTGGAAGGCCGCGAACTACGCGCCTGATGCCGGCGCGTGGATGGCACGCGTGCCCGACGACGCGTTCGACGACCAGCTGCGCGAATGGCGCGTGCGCACCTGGCTCGCCGCGGGCGACTGGGCGGCGGCGCTGAAGAGCGTCGAAGCGATGTCGACCGCGCAACTCGCCGACCCGCGCTTCCGTTATCTGCGCGCCCGCCTGCTGGAACGCGAGAAGCGCAACGTCGAAGCCGCGCCACTGCTCGCGGCGCTCGCGGATGAGGCGAACTTCCACGGCTTCCTCGCTGCCGATCGCGCCGGCAAGCCGTACTCCATCTGCGGCCTCGAACCGCCGAACGATGCCGCATTGCGCACGCGCATCGCGAACCGGCGCGCGCTGCGTCGCGCGTTCGAAGCGCACGCGATCGGCTGGACCACCGAGGCGCGGCGCGAATGGTCGCACGCGTTCGCACGGCTGCACGGCGACGAGCGGCGCGTCGCCGTGGCGCTCGCGCAGGCGCGCGGCTGGACCGACCGCGGCCCGTTGTCGCTGCTCGCACCCGAGGACCTGCGTTACTACACGCTGCGCTTCCCGCTCGAACATCGCGACATGATCGACGCCGCGGCGCGCCGCAACGGCCTCGAGACCTCGTGGGTGCTCGGGCTGATCCGTTCGGAAAGCGCATGGGCTGCCGATGAACGCTCCGCCGCCGATGCGCGCGGGCTCATGCAAGTCCTGCCCGGCACGGCGAAACAGCTCGCGAAGCGCGAGCGCGTGCGCTACACCGCGCCCGCCGACCTGTATCGACCGGCGATCAACATCCCGCTCGGCACGGCGTTCCTGCGCGACATGCTCGGCCGCTTCGGCGGCAAGGAGTGGCTCGCGACGGCGGCGTACAACGCCGGCCCTGCGCCCATCGCGAAATGGCTCGCGCAGCGCCCGGGGCTCGACACCGACCTGTGGATCGAGACGATCCCGTATCGCGAAACACGCGAATACGTTGCGCGCGTGATGGCGTTCTCGATCATCTACGACTGGCGCCTGCGCAACGAGGCGCGCTCGCTCACGCAGCGGCTGGGCATGGGGCCAGCGGGGAAGGCGTTGATGCGGCCGGTGGCATGCGCGATCAAACCGGCAGCGCCGGTCGCCGTGCCTGCACCGGCAGCGGCACCGGTTGCATCGCCGGCGCCGTCACCCGCTCCGGCGAAGACCCCATCCAGGTGACGTCAACCGGGCGCAGGTCCGCGCGCTATTGCCCGACGACCTGACCCTGCATCGAGCCCAGCAGCGCCAGCAGGTCCTGCTGCTGCTTTGCCGGGACCTTGAGCTTGTTCATCGCCGCGATGAGGTCTTCGACGAAGTAGCCGAACTCATCGGGTGAGACGTCCTGGCCGCTGTGCGCCTCTTCCATCGACAGTCCGGTGTAGGTGCATGGGCCGCCGGTGGCGGCGCAGATCTGCTCGATCAGGCGCGCGCGCACGTATTTCATGTCGCTGTCGGCGAACAGGATGTTGATGCGCAGGTCGTTGCCGATCTCGACGAGCGATTGATCGACGACCGCCGTGATCGCCGGCAGGCCGCCGAGCGCGCGGTACAGCGCGTCGTCGCCCTGCGGCGTGCCGGGCGTGACGGCGTAACCGTCGCCGGCGGGCGCGGTGGCGGGCGTGGCGGCTTCTTCGCGCGGCTGGCCGGCGCAGGCCGACAGGGCCAGCGTGAGCGCGAGGGCAAGGATGCGGATCATGGCGGTGACTCCCCGGCGGGCCGGCAAGGCCCTTACGTTATCCTCGCCGCCATACGTTGGCCACCGGAATCCGGATGCAGACCTACCTCGTCGGCGGCGCCGTGCGCGACGAACTGCTGGGCCGTGCGGGCGCCGATCGCGACCATGTCGTCGTCGGTGCCACGCCGGCCGAGATGCTCGCGCTCGGCTTCCGGCCCGTGGGCAAGGACTTCCCGGTGTTCCTGCATCCGCAGACGCACGAGGAGTACGCGCTCGCGCGCATCGAGCGCAAGACCGGCCCGGGCTACCACGGCTTCGCGTTCCACGCCGCGCCCGACGTGACGCTCGAGCAGGACCTCGAGCGCCGTGATCTCACGATCAACGCGATGGCGCGCGCCGACGACGGCACGATCATCGACCCGTACGGTGGCCGCGCCGACCTCGATGCGCGCCTGCTGCGCCACGTGTCCGATGCATTCGTCGAGGATCCCGTGCGCGTGCTGCGCGTGGGTCGCTTCGCCGCACGCTACACGCAGCTCGGCTTCACGGTCGCACCGGAAACGCGGGCGCTCATGCAGCGCATGGTCGTCGCTGGCGAGCTTGCGCACCTGGTGCCCGAGCGCGTCTGGCAGGAGCTTTCGGGCGCTCTGCGCGAAGCGACGCCGGCGGCGTTCCTGCGCACGCTCAACGACTGCGGCGCGCTCGCGGTCGTGTTGCCGGAAGTGGCCGCGCTGTACGGCGTGCCGCAACGCGCGGACTACCACCCGGAAGTCGACACGGGCGTGCACCAGGAGATGGTGAGCGACATGGCGGCGCGCCTCGCACCGGGCGATGCGCTCGTGGGCTGGTGCGCGCTGGTGCACGACCTCGGCAAGGCGATCACGCCACCGGAAATCCTGCCGCGCCACATCGGCCACGAGCACACCGGCGTGCCACTCGCGCAGCGCCTCGCGCTGCGCCTCAAGGTGCCGGTCGAGTTCGCGCAGCTCGGCGCCGCCACCTGCAAGCTGCACCTCGTCGCGCACTCGGCGCTGGAGCTCAAGCCCGCGACCGTGCTCGACCTGTTCGAGCAGCTCGATGCGCTGCGCAAGCCACAGCGCCTCGACACGTTCCTGCTCGCGTGCGAAGCCGACAAGCGCGGCCGCGGTGGTCGCGCCGAGGCGCCGTATCCGCAAGGCGCCTACCTGCGCGCGTGCTTCGACGTTGCGCGCGCCGTGTCGCCGCAGCCGTTCGTGGCGCAGGGGCTGGAGGGCGAGGCGATCGGCGCCGCGCTGCGCAGCGCGCGCGTGCAGGCCATTGCCGGCGTGCCGAAGCCCGAGCGTCCCGCGTGATGGTTTGGAGCGCCGTGCCGGCGCGGCTACAGTGGCACTGGACGCAGCAGCATCGCGATTCGCCGTAGCCACTCGCACCCGCCACCGCACGCACCGTGCTCGATACGCTGACGCTGGTCGAAACCCCCGAAGGCATCTCGCTGCGCCTGCGCTGCGCCGGCCTGTTTCCGCGCGCCGCTGCGTGGGCCATCGATTTCGCGATCCGCTTCGGCATCGTGTGGGCGATGGGCGTGGCACTCGCGCTGCTCGGCGCCACCGGCTTCGGCCTGTACCTGCTGCTGCTGTTCGTCGTCTTCTGGGGTTATCCCGTGCTGTTCGAGGTGCTGCGCGACGGCCAGACCCTCGGCAAGCGCGCGCTCGGCCTGCGCGTGGTCGCCGCGAGCGGCGCGCCCGTGGGCTGGCTCGCGTCGATCGTGCGCAACCTCATGCGCACCGTCGACATGCTGCCGCTGTGCTACGGCTTCGGTGCGGTCTCCGCGCTCGTCGACCCGCGCAGCCGCCGCCTCGGCGACCTCGTGGCGGGCACGGTCGTGGTGCACGCCGAGCCGCGTCGCGCGAAGTCGCCGACTGCGCTGGCCGTGCCGCTCGTACAACCGCCGCTCGTGCTCGCGCCGGTCGAGCGCGCGGCCATCGTCGCGTTTGCCGAACGCGCGCCGCAGCTCACGCCGGAACGACAGCAGGAGCTGGCCGAGTTGCTGCCGGAGCTCACCGCTTCGCGCGGACCGCTCGCGGTGCAGCGACTGCTGGGCATGGCCAACGCGATCCTGGGCCGCCGCGCATGAAGCAGGAATCCTTCCAGGCGCTGCACGGTGCGGAGTGGGACGCGATCGAGGCGTGGCTCGGCGCGCGCCTGCGGCCGCGCGGCCGCGATCGCGCGAGCGACGCGCCCGGGCTGATGCCCGACCCGGCGTTCCCGGGCGCCTATCGCCGCCTGTGCCAGCAGCTCGCGCTCGCCGAGCGCCGCGCGTACAGCACGCTGCTGCTGGAACGACTGCGCGACCTCGTGCACCGCGGGCACCTGGTGCTGTACCGACCGCGGCCGGTGCGCATGCGCGTCGCATTCGAATTCGTCGCTGCCGAGTTTCCGCGGGTCGTGCGCCGGCACTGGCGCGCGATGGCGGTATCGGCGGCGCTGTTCTTCCTGCCGTTGGCGATCCTGATTGCAACGCTGCAGGTGCGACCCGAGCTCGCGCATTCGATCTTCGACCCCGAGCAGCTCGGCGCATTCGAGGAGGCATACGACCCGGCGAACAACGCCGAGCGCATGGGCCGCGACGACGAGACCGACCTCATGATGTTCGGGGTCTACGTCTGGAACAACGTGAGCATCGGCTTCCGCACGTTCGCGAGCGGACTGCTGTTCGCGGTCCCGGCGATCGTCACGCTCGTGTTCAACGGCATCTACATCGGCGGCGTGGCGGGACACCTCACCGCTATCGGCTACGGCGGGCCATTCTGGCGCTTCGTCGCGACGCATTCGGCGCCCGAGTTGCTCGCGATCGTGATCGCGGGCGGTGCCGGCCTGCAGATCGGCATGGCGCTGCTCGCGCCGGGCCGGCGCACTCGCGGTCGCGCACTCATCGAGGCCGGGCGCGACGGCGGGAAGCTCTCGCTCGGCGTGTTTGCGATGCTGGTGTTCGCGGCGTTCGTCGAAGCGTACTGGTCGTCGCGGTCCGACCTGCCCGATGCGCTGCGCTTCACGGTCGCGGGCGTGCTGTGGGTCGCGATCGTCGCCTGGCTTTCCTTCGGCGGGCGCAACGCGCCAGCGTCGGACGAGGTGGCCTGAGCATGCGCGTGGAAAACCTCAGCATCGCGCTGCGGCCGCGCACGGCCTGGGAGGCCATCGACCTCGGTGTCGCGCTCACGCGCCAGCACGCACGCACGGTGTGGCTCGCGTGGTTCGCATTCACGTTGCCGGCGCTGGTCGTCGCGAATGCCGTGCCGTGGCTGCTGTTCGGCACGCCATGGGCCGGCTGGATCCTGATGTGGTGGGCGAAGCCGCTGTTCGACCGCATCCCGCTGTACGTGCTGTCGCGCGCGGTGTTCGGCGAAGCGCCCGGCGTGCGCGAGACGTTGCGCGCGCAGTTCCGCTGGGGCCTGCGACCGATGCTGCCGTGGCTCGCGTTCCGGCGCTTCATCTCGGTCAACCGCGCGATGCTGTTGCCCGTGGACCTGCTCGAGGGGCCGCGCCGCGAGGCGCGCTCCGCGCGCATGCGCGTGCTGGCGTCGGGCGAGGGCAGCCAGGGCGTGATGCTCACGATCATCGCGCTGCACATCGAGGCGATGCTCGTTTTCTCGCTGTTCTTCCTGGCGCTGATGTACGTGCCGGTCGAGTTCCTCCCCGACTCGGCCAAGGCCATGTGGGAAACGCTGGTCGAAACGCCGCCGCCGTGGGCGCAGGCACTGATCAATGCGGTCGGCTGGCTCGCGACCAGCATCATCGAGCCGTTCTACGTCGGCGCCGGGTTCGGCCTGTACCTCAACCGCCGCACGCACCTCGAGGCGTGGGATATCGAGCTCGCGTTCCGGCGGCTCGCGGTGCGCCTCGCCGCGCCGGCGCTCGCCATTTTCCTGGTGTTCGCCGCGTGGCCGCCGGGGCTGCGCGCCCAGGACACGGATACGCCGCCGGCTGCGGCGGCCGGGAGCGAAGACGCCGACGAGGACGACGAAGATGACGAAGCAGCGGCGCGCGCCCTGCTCGACCACGTCGACGGACGCGCGCAGGCGGCGGAAGATCCGCCGAAGGTCGACGCGGGCAGGCAGAGCATCGAGGCCGTGTTCGGCGACGAGCTCAGCCCGGGCGGCGATGCATTCGCGAAGTCGGTGGGGCGCGCGTACGCCGACCCGGCGCTGAACCGCAAAGGCACCGAGTTGACCTGGGTCGAACGCGACCCGGAGAAGCGCGCGGACGACAAGCCCGATGCGGACACCTCGTTCCTCGCCGGCGCAATCGCCGCGGTCGCCGCGGCGATCGCGGAATCCGGGCTCTGGATCGCGCTCGCCGTGCTCGCCGTCGTGCTGGTGCGCCTGCGCCACGTGTGGCTGCCGTGGCTGTCCGCCGCAGCGGCGGTCGTGCGCGGCAAGCAGGCGACCGTGCGCGCGAGCGCGCTCGAAGAGCCCGCGCTGCCCGACCTGCCCGATGACGTGCCCGGCGCCGTGCGCGCATTGTGGGCGCACGGCGATGCGCGCGCGGCGCTCGCGCTGCTGTATCGCGCGGGCGTGCAGTCGCTCGTTGCCGCGCGCGGCGACCCGTTGCCCCCGGGCGCGACCGAAAGCGAATGCCTGCGCGCGGCACGTGCGTTGCCCGGCTGGCCGCTGGCCGACGGCTTCGCGCGCATCGTGGCGTGCTGGCGCGCCGCGGCGTACGCGAAGCGCCTGCCCGACGAGGCGCAGATCGAAGCGCTGCTCGCCACCTGGCAATCCGCGCAGGTGCAGCCGGCATGAACGCGCGCAACCAGCGGCTGCTCGGCCTGTTGCTCCTGATCCCGGTCGCCGTGCTCGTGGCGTGGTTCCTGGCCACGCACGAGCGCGTGCCGCGCGACATCTACAAGCCGTTCCAGGGCGAGGCGCGCTACAACACCCTCTTTGCGCTCGAGCGCGCGCTCGTCGCACACGGCATGCGCGCGGATTCGCGCGCCACGCTGGGCAGTGTTGCCCAGCTGGGCGACGCCGACCTGCTCGTGCTCGGCACTGACGTGCGCACATTGGGCGAGACGCAGGTCGACGAGCTGCTGGCGTGGATGAAGCGCGGTGGTCGCCTGTTGTTTGCGCTGCCGCGCGGTTCCGAAGGTCGTGGCGGACCGTTGCTCGATCGCCTGCACCTCGCCACGGTGGAGCATTTCGATTGCCTGCACTGGGCGCCGTCGCCCGCCGTGGCCGTCGCCACGAGCACCGACGACAGCGACGACGACGAGGAATACGACGACGAACCGCTCTGGTGCACGAGCACGCGGTTCACGACGGACGACGGCAAGGAAGATTCGTTCGCCTGGCTCTGGGGCAATGCCGACACGGGCTGGCTGTTCGGGCGGCACGCCCGCGGCCGCGGCAGCTGGACGGTCGCGGCCGAGCTCGACTTCCTCGGCAATGCCGCGCTCGAGCAGCCACACAACACGGCGCTCGCGTGGCAGCTGCTCGCGCCGCTGGCGCCGAACGGCGTCGTGCACCTCGTGTATTCCGCCGACGTGCCGCCGTTCCACGTGCTGCTCGCGCGCGCGGGCTGGCCGATCCTGCTGCCGGTACTGCTTGCGCTGATTGCGTGGCTCTGGTCGCGCGGCCAGCGCTTCGGTCCGTTGCTGCCGCTGCCGCCACCGCATCGCCGTGCACTGCTCGAGCACGTGCGCGCCGCCGGTGCATTCGCGTGGCGTCGCGCGCGCGGCGTCGCGCTGCACGATGCGCTCGCCCGCCGCGTACTCGGCGCCGCCCAACGCCGGCGGCCCGAGCTGCTCGCGCTCGAAGGCGACGCGCTCGCGCGCGCGCTGGCCGAGGACGCCGGCGTGACGCCGGAAGCCGCACGCCATGCGCTTGCACCCGCGTCGCTCGCGCAGCCGCAGGAATTCCTTTCCGCCATCCGCACTCTCACCGAGATCGATGCCCGCCATGACCGATGAAGTTTCCTCCACGTCTCCCGCGCCGCTGACCGGCGAAGCGCTGCCGCGCCTGGCCGACGCGATCCGCGCGCAGATCGCCCACGCGTTCGTGGGCCAGCGCGAGGTGCTCGACCAGTTGCTCGTGGCCTTGCTCGCGGGCGGCCATGTGCTGATCGAGGGCGTGCCGGGACTGGGCAAGACGCTGCTCGTGCGCGCGCTCTCGTCGGCGCTCAGCGCCTCGTTCGCGCGCATCCAGTTCACGCCCGACCTGATGCCCAGCGACGTCACGGGCCATGCGTTCTACGACCCGAAGTCCGAGTCGTTCAAGATCCGTCGCGGCCCGGTGTTCGCGAACCTGCTGCTCGCCGACGAGATCAACCGCGCGCCCGCGAAGACGCAGGCGGCGCTGCTCGAAGCGATGCAGGAACAGCAGGTGACCATCGAATCGCGCGGCTTCGCGCTGCCCGCGCCGTTCCTCGTGGTGGCGACGCAGAACCCGATCGAGCAGGAAGGCACCTACCCACTACCCGAAGCGCAGCTCGATCGCTTCCTGCTGAAGATCCGCATGGACTATCCGCCGCACGAAGACGAAGTGCGCATGGTGCAGGCAGTGAGCGAGGGCCGCACCGCGAGCGACTTCGACCTCTCGCGCGTGACGCCCGTGGCGACGCCGGCGCAGGTCCAGGCGATGCAGTTCGGCACGGCGCAGGTGCGCGTCGATCCCGTGGTGCTCGACTACGCCGTGCGCATCGCGCGCGCGACGCGCGAGTGGCCGGGCATCGCGATGGGCTCCGGGCCACGCGGCGGGCTCGCGATCGTGCGCGCGGCGCGTGCGCAGGCAGTGCTCGATGGCCGCGATTTCGCGACGCCGGACGACGTGCGCGCGATCGCGCCTGCGGCTTTGCGCCATCGCGTGGCGCTGTCGCCGGAAATGCAGATCGAAGGACGCCGTGTCGACGACGTGCTCGCCGCACTCCTGCTCAAGGTGGAAGCGCCGCGGCAGTGAGCGAGCAACGCGCGAACCTGCGCCCGGCACCGCTGTTCGTCGCGGCGCTGCTGGCGTGGGCCGCGGCGGGCGGGCTGCTCGTGGCCGGGCTGATCGAGCCAGCCGCGTACTGGGGCGCGGGCGCCGTACTGCTCGGCATTGCGCTCGCCGACGCGCGCGAGCTGCATGTGGCACCCACGCCGCAGCTCGCACGCGAGCTGCCACCGGTGGTGCCGGTGGGCATCGAGCGCGAAGTCGTGCTCGCATTGCGCCATGCCCATCGCATGCCGCTCACGCTCGACGCACACGACCTCCATCCCGGCGACTGGCCCGTGTCGGGGCTGCCGCGCCGCGTGCGGCTCGCCGCGCGGTCGCAGGCCGCATTCACCTACACCATCACGCCGAGCGCGCGCGGCAGCTTCGAGTTCACCGGCTGCGCGCTGCGCCTGCGCTCGCCGCTCGGTTTCTGGCGGCAGCGGCGCATCGCGGGCACGCGCCAGGGACTGCGCGTGCTGCCGAACTTCGCGCCGCTCGCTCGCCTCGCGCTCGTCGGTGCCGAGCAGGCTTCGCGCGTGGTCGGTGCGCACATCCGCCGGCGGCGCGGCGAAGGCACGGAGTTCCAGCAGCTGCGCGAATACCGCGAAGGCGATGCGCTGCGCCAGATCGACTGGAAGGCCAGCCGTCGCGCGCTCAAGCTGATCTCGCGCGAATACCAGGTCGAGCGCAACCAGCAGGTCATGCTGTTGATCGATACCGGCCGGCGCATGCTCGCGCGCGACGGCGCGCTTGCGCATTTCGACCACGTGCTGAACGCGGCACTCATGGTCGCCTACATCGCGCTGCGCCGCGGCGACGCCGTGGGCCTGCTCGCGGTGGGTGGCGAGACGCGCTTCGTGCCGCCACGCCGCGGCATCGGCGCCGTGAACACGCTGCTCAATGCGGTCTACGACCTCGAACCGCGGCCCGTCGCGACCGATTACCTGGAAGCCGCGACGCAGTTCGCCGCGCGCCAGCCACGTCGGAGCCTCGTCCTGCTCGTGACGAACGTGCGCGACGAGGACGTCGAGGACGTGGTGGCGGCCGTGCACCAGCTCGCGCGCCGGCATCTGGTGTGCGTCGCGAGCCTGCGCGAGGACGTGATCGGCGCCACGCTCGCGCGCGTGCCCGACACGCTCGAGGACGCACTCACGACGACGGCCATGGCACAGTACGCGGAGTCGCGCGACCGCGCGCACGTGGCTCTGCGCGCGCGCGGCTGCCAGGTGCTCGACGTGACCTGCGCCGAGCTGCCGGCGGCGCTGGTCGAGCACTACCTCGCGGTGAAGCGCGCAGCGTTGCTGTGATGCGGGAAAAGGAAGGACGATGAACGAGTCGTGGTACTACGCCGATGTGCGCAACCAGCAGCAGGGCCCGGTCGACGCCGCGGGCCTGCGCGCCGCACACGCACGAGGTGAAGTCTCCGATGCGACACTGGTCTGGCATGCGGGCCTCGCCGGCTGGGAACCCCTCGCGCGCCATGCGGAGGCACTCGGTCTCGTGCAAAGGCTGTCGATGACCGCGGGCGCGCCCATGGCAGCGGCCGCGCGCACCGCACCGCGCGCGCCACGCACGCGCGGCAGCAGCGGCTGGGTCGTCGCGATCGCCGTGTTGTTCATCGGCATCATGGTCGTCGGCGTCATCGCGGCACTCGCAATGCCGGCCTACGGCGATTACACGACGCGCGCACGCTTCGCCGAAGCGCGCTCGCAGGCGCAGATGCTGGAGTACCAGGTCGAGGAGCAGCGCGCGGCAACCGGCAAGTGCCCGGCGAATGACGAAGCGGGAATCGGCAGCGCCGACGCCTACGCCGGCGAGCTCGTTGCGACGATCGAAGTCGGCACGCGCGAGGGTGGCAGCGAGTGCAGCATCCGCGTGGTGTTCAAGTCGTTCGCCGGCGCCGAGGCGGGGCGCGAATTGCTGCTCGTGCGCGGTGAAGACGGCAGCTGGCGCGAGAGCAGCAACCTGCCGAATCGCGTGCTGCCTGATGAACTACGGCACTGACTGGCGCACGAAGCGCGCCTCGAACCACGCGAGCATCGCTCCGAAGCGCGTACGCGCGAGCGCAAAGCCCAGCGCGACGCCGAGCAGGTCGGCGAGGAAGTCGCGCCAATCGCACGAGCGGTAATCGGTGAGGCCCTGCGCGAGCTCGATCGCGCCGCCCAGCGCGATGAAGGCCAGCGCACGCACGGCGAGTGCACGGCGCGTCGCGCACAACTGCCCGTACCAGAGCGTCAGCGCCAGGTAGGCCAGCGCGTGGCCGTACTTGTCGCCCTGCTCGATGTCGATGCCGGTATCGGGCAGTTGCACGAGCGACAGCACGATCGTGAGCACGATGCCGAAGCCTCCGAGCACGCGCCACGCGGGCAACCAGCGCAACGTGCGCCACGCCGTCACGCTCACAGGCGATGGCTCCGGTCGAGCGCCGCGAACGGCAGCAGCGCGGGATCGAGCCCGCGCGCGAACGCGATCGCCTGGAAGCGCTCGCCCATCTCGCCGGGCAGCGTGAGTCGCTTGGCCTGCTGCGCGAGCATGAGTCGCTCGTGCGCGGGCAGCTCATTGGCTTCGGCGAGGCGCTCGGCGAGGCCGTTCGCGAACAGGAACTGCGCCTGGCTCAGGTACGCAGCGAGCTCCAGCCCCGCGGCGACACCCGCTTCGGCCACGGTCGTGAAGTCGACGAACGCGGTGATGTCGGCGAGCCCCGGCCACAGCAGCACGTCGTCATGCGCTCGATGGCGGTAGTGGCTCACGAGCGTGCCCTCGCGCCGCTCCGGCAGGTAGTACTCGCGCCGTGCGTAGCCATAGTCGACGAACAGCGCGACGCCCTGCTCCAGCGCGCGCGTCACTTCGGCCAGCCACGCCGGCACCAACTCGTTGACTTCGGAACGATAGGGCATGGGCCACGGCGCGATCGACGATTCCGACAGCGCCTCGACGCGCGCCGCGAGCGCGGCATCCGCGGGGCGCAGCGTCCAGGCGAAGCGGCCATCGCGCCATTCGACGGTGCGCGCGTGCACGCCACGCTCGTCGCGCTGGAATGCGCGCACCGGCAGGGCATCGAGCACTTCGTTCGCGACGAGCGCTCCGCGCCAGGGCGATGCCGGCGGCGCATCGAGCCACTCAATGCGCGCGCTATGCGCGGGGGCGCGCGCGGCGATCGTCTCGGCCTGGCGCTGCCGCAGGTCGGCGCTGGTTTCGAGGATGAGATACCGCGCCGGCAGCGCATCGAGGCGCTCGAGCGCAAGCAGCAGGTCAGCCGCGAGCGCGCCGCTGCCCGCACCGGGCTCGAGCAGGTCGCCGCCGGTTTCGCGCAACACCGGCGCGATCGCGTGCGCGACGCAATGCGCGAACAGGTCGCCGAGCTCGGGCGCGGTCGTGAAATCGCCGCCGGCGCCGAGCTTGGTCAGGCCCGCGCTGTAGTAACCGAGACCCGGCGCGTACAGTGCCTGGGCCATGAACCGCGCGAAGTCGAGCGGGCCGTCGCGCTCGATCTCGTCGCGCAATACCTGCTCGAGCCGCGCCGCGTGGGCGAGCTCTTCGGGACCTGGCGGCGGCAATCGCGTCGACTTCATCATGCGAGCGCAAGGATAATCGACCGCACCACGTCTCCAGGCCCGGGATCATGAAGGTCAGCGAAAAGCCCGTCGTGCTCCTCACCGGCGCCGCACGCCGCGTCGGTCGCGTGCTCGCACGCACGCTGCACGGCGCCGGCTACGACGTCGCGCTGCATTACCGCCAGTCGAAGGGCGAAGCCGAACAGCTCGCGGCCGAGCTCGAGCACAAGCGTGCCGACAGCACGCTGCTGCTCGCGGGCGAGCTCGCCGACATCGCGGCCTTGCCGAAGCTCGTCCTGCGCACGGTGCAGCGCTTCGGCCGCCTCGATGCACTCGTGAACAACGCCTCGGCGTTCTTCCCCACGGGGGTTGGCGACACCAGCGAGGCGCAATGGGACGAGCTGTTCGCGAGCAACGCGAAGGGCCCGTACTTCCTCGCGCAGGCCGCCGCGCCGCACCTGCGCGTGGCGAACGGCTGCATCGTCAACCTCGTGGACATCTATGCCGAGCGGCCGCTCGCGCGCCACCCCGTGTACTGCATGGCCAAGGCCGCACTCGCGATGATGACGAAGGCGCTCGCGCTCGAGCTGGGGCCCGCCGTGCGCGTGAACGGCGTCGCACCCGGCGCGGTGCTCTGGCCCGAAGCCGGCAAGGAATACGCCGACCAGCAGGCGCTCGTCGGCGGCAGCGTGCTCAAGCGCGCCGGCACGCCCGAGGACGTTGC
>Ga0190274_10001385_pt1 | contig 14177 bp, 14 predicted proteins | sample Popmic531T_FD_133002 | JGI IMG/M metagenome (GOLD analysis project Ga0190274, IMG submission 133002) | Populus adjacent soil microbial communities from riparian zone of Yellowstone River, Montana, USA - 531 T | ecosystem: Environmental > Terrestrial > Soil > Riparian zone | place: USA: Montana...
CGCGCCATCTGCGAGGCGGCCGTGCAGCTGCTGGCGCGGCAGCCCGGGCGCGAGGTGCGCGCGCTGCGCGATGCCCGCCCGGCCGATCTGCTGCACATCGAGCGCGAGCTCGGAGCGGAGGCGGCGCGTCGCTGTCGCCACGTGATCGAGGAGATCGCCCGCGTCGAGGCGGGCGCACACGCGCTGGCGGCGGGCGAGTCGACGCGCTTCGGCCGCCTGATGTTCGACTCGCACGCCTCGTCGCGCGATCTCTACGGCGTGTCGTGCCCCGAGCTCGACTGCCTGGTCGAGAGCGCGTCGCGCGTCGACGGCGTGCTCGGCGCCAAGCTGAGCGGGGCCGGCTTCGGAGGTGCGACGGTGACGCTGGTCGCGTCCGCTGCGCTGCCCGAGCTGCGGCGCGCGCTCGCGCGCGACTACGCCGCGCTCTGCGGCCGCGAGCCGGTGCTGCACGTCTCGCGTTTCGGGCCCGGCGCGCTCGCCGCTACGCGCTAGGGCCGCCCGGCAGTCTGCGGAAGAGCGCAGCCAGCCAGGTCGTGGGCAGGAAGCACAGCAGCCCGCCGATCATCACCAGGTTCCAGCCGCCCACCTCGGTGAACAGCTCCAGGCCGACGTGCATGCCGATCAGCCAGACGGCGCACGACGTGCCGACCCGCGGCAGCCAGAGCAGCGCGATCGCGAGCGGCTCGACGACGAACGTCGCGTACGTGAGCAGCGCGAGCAGCGGCTTCGCGCGCTCGAGCAACGCGAGCTCGAACGGCCAGCGCCCGTGCAGGCGGTGCGCGAGCGCCTGGTACAGCGCCTGCCCGTCGAGCCAGCCGTGGTCGTCGATCCGCGTGAAGCCCGACAGGTAGTACATGGTGCAGACGTTCACCTGGACCAGGCGCAGCGGCCACGCCACCGTCGTCCACGCCGCGGCGGGTGGCGGCGGCGCACCCGTGCGGCGTCGCTCGAGCCAGGCGTCGACGGACCAGAAACGGCCGACGGGCGCGCACAGCAGGTACGCGAGCAGGCCGTCGAGCATCGCGGCCCAGCCCCAGAAGGCCAGCGGATTGCGCACCTGGACGAGGAACAGGTGGCAGGCGAGCAGCAGCGCGCCCGAGCTGCGCGTCCAGAAGCCGACGCTGAAGCAGGCCGCGGCCGCGATCAGGATCGCGTAGCACGTCCACACGTGCGCGAGTGCGAGCGGCGGCAGCGCGGACTCGACCCACGCGTAGACCGGTGTGAGCAGCCGCCAGCCGTGGAACTGCGGCGGCAGCCACTCCGCGCCCGCCAGCCCGGCAGGCCCGAACAGCGCGGGCACGTCGGGGAGCAGCGCGAGATAGGCCACGAGCAGCGCGAGGCCCCAGAGCACGCGCGCGAGCAGCAGCGGGTAGATGGGGACGGGAGCGAAGAAGAAGTCCCGCAGCGCCCCGAGCGGTTCCGCGCGCGCGCTCAGTCCTCCCAGGGAAGACCTCCCGCGAGTCTGCGCAGCTGCTCGGTCGTGGGCGCCCACACGCGCGACACGATCTGCTGTCGGTTGCAGTCGAAGCGCAGATAGAGCTGTGGCGCCGTCGTCTGCGCGCCCGTGCGGTAGTTGACGCGGACGAGCCACCAGGCGAGCGACACCTCCGCCAGCGAGCGGTCGGCCAGGTACGAGCGCGTGCACCAGTAGCGGCCCAGGTCGCGGTGCAGCCGCAGGCTCTGCTGCGGCAGTCGGTCCGCGCCGAGCTGCGCGGTGACGAGCATGCGGTGGACCGCGCGCTGCAGTGGCGGCAGGCTCCAGCGGATCTCGGGGGTAGGGCAGAGGGGCTCCGGTCGGAACAGATCGGCGCGCTCGCTGCCGGCGACGCGACCCTGGATCCGCACGCAGTACGCGCGCGGTACGTCGTCGCTGGCGCTGGGCGACGTGAACACGGCGTGGCCGGGCACGATGCCGAGCGCGGCCAGAGCGCGGCTGGTGCGCTGGCTCGCGCGGTCGAGCCACGCCGGTCGGATCTCCGGCGGCGTGGCGGCGAGCAGCAGCGCCCCGATGTAGAGCAGCAGCAACGGGAGCAGAACCGCATCCCGCAGCGACGACCACAACCACGACCGGGGCGCGGCGTCCACGCCGCGATCCTACCTCGAACCGGAACTGGCGCGCCGTATGCAACGGTACACCGGAGCGTGCGAGCCGTTACCATACGAGCTCGAGCTCGACACAGAGGACCCGAGATGCCACGACCGCTGTCCACGCGATCCCTTGCGCCCTGCCTCGCCATCGCGGCTCTGCTGGCGTGCTCGAATGCGCGCACGCCAGAGACCGTGCAGCTCCCCGCGGACGTGCCGCTGTACCCGGAAGCGGTGCCCACGGTCTTCGCCGACGCCTGGCGCGGCGGCATGGGCGAGGTCGACCTCGGGACGCTCGGCAGCTACGAGACCGGCGACAAGCCGGGCAAGGTGCTCGCGTTCTACCGGCGCGAGCTCGAGGCGCGCGGCTGGCGCATCGAGGACGGCAGCTTCATCGACGAGCTGGCGCGCGTCCGCTACGCCAAGGAGCTGCGCACCGTCACCATCTGGGTGTTCCGCGACACTCCCGACGAGCCCACGCACCTCTTCGTCTCCGCCACCCAACCCCCCGCCGGCACCCTCCCCGCCGGCTGACGGCCGGCGGTAACCGAACAAGGGACTGCAAGCGGAGCGCGCAGCGAGGCGCAGCCGAGCGTAGGTTCGCAGGCGGGCTCAGCCCGCCGTTACCGAACTAGGATTTAAAGACGGGCTCGCGCTTCGCGAGGAATGCGCTCGTGCCTTCGCGCATCTCGTCGGTGCCGCAGAGCGCCCCGAAGCTGCGCGCCTCGAGCTCGAGCGCCTCGCCGATCGGCAGGTCGAGGCCCTGGTCGATGACTGCGAGCGCTGCGGTGACGGCGCGCGGGCCGTTGGTCAGGATCTGCCTCAGAATCTCGCGAGCGCGGTCGAGCAGCGCTTCGGGCTCCACGACGTCGTTCACCAGACCGATGCGCAGCGCCTCGGCGGCGTCCACGGTGCGGCCGGTCAGGATCATCTCGGTCGCGACGCCGCGACCGACGAGCAACGCCAGGCGCTGCGTGCCGCCGAAGCCGGGCAGGATGCCGAGCTTGACCTCGGGCTGGCCGAAGCGCGCCTTGGCGGAAGCCACGCGAATGTGACAGGCGAGCGCGAGCTCGCAGCCGCCGCCCAGCGCGAAGCCGTTCACGGCCGCGACGACGGGCTTGCCCAGGCGTTCGATGCGCGTGAACACGGCCTGACCGCGCCGCGAGAACCCGGCCCCGACCGCCCCGGCGAGACCCGAGATCTCCTGGATGTCGGCGCCGGCGACGAATGCCCGGCCGGCGCCGGTCACGATCACACCGCCGATGTCTGCGCTCGACTCGATGCGCGAGACCACGCCGTCGAGCTCGGCGAGCACGCTGTGCGACAGCGCGTTCAGAGCCTCGGGTCGATTGATCGTGACGGTCGCGATGCCGTCCTTGCTGTCGCTGAGCTCTACGTATGGCATGGGCGCTACGGTAGCAGACTCAGCGGCCGCCCAGGTCGATCGACCACTCGTCCTCGTCGGAGACGCGTACCAGACCCACGAAGGGAATGCGCCGCCGGTCGCCGGGCAGGTGGCGCACGACGACCAGCAGGTCGGTGTCGGCGAGCGGACCGAGCTGCACCTCGAGCTGCGAGCGCGAAAGCCGGCCGCGCGGCACGAGCACGGGGCGGATGCCGTAGGGCAGGGTGAGCTTTCGGTAGCTGTCCTCGAAACGCGTCGGTGCGACGATCGGCACGTTGGGCCGCTGCTGCGAGAGCAGCCGCGCCGCCACGCCGCCGCGCGTCCAGACCATGATGCCGCGCGCGTTGACGTCGCGCGCCGTGCGCGCGGCCGCTCGTGCGAACACCATCAGCTCGTGCAGGTCGGGCGTGCTCTGCACCTCTTCGGGCGCGCCGTCGCGCACGCTCGCGCCCTCGGTGCCCTCGATCAGGCGCGCCATGGTGCGGCAGCAGCGGATCGGGTCCACGCCGATTGCGGTCTCGTCCGAGAGCATGACCGCGTCGGTGCCATCGAGCACGGCGTTGGCGACGTCGGTCGCCTCCGCGCGCGTGGGACGCGGAGCCGTCACCATCGACTGCAGCATCTGCGTCGCCGTGATGACCGGGCGGCCGGCGCGCAGCGCGGCGCGCACGATGCGCTTCTGCTCCATGGGCACGCGCTCGTACGGCACCTCGAGCGAAAGGTCGCCGCGCGCGATCATCACCGCGTCGGTGCGCGACAGGATGTCGTCCAGGTGGTCGAGCGCGACGGCGGTCTCGATCTTGGCGACGAGTGGAGCGGGGCGACCCAGGCTGCGCAGCACGCGTCGCACTGCGCGCAGGTCCTCGCCGGTGCGCACGAACGAGACGCCCACGAAGTCGATCTCGAGCTCCGCGCCGAGCTCCAGCGCTGCGCGGTCGCGCTCGTCGATCAGCGGGCGGTCCGACACGCCGCCGGCGGCGTTCACGCCCTTGCCGCTCGCGACCGGGCCGCCCACGGTCACGCGGCAACGGATCTGCATGCCGACGACCTCGACCACCTCGAGCTCGACCGCGCCGTCGCCCAGCAGGATCAGGCTCTGGGGCCGGACCTCCGCAGGCAGGTACGTGTCGGGTACGGGCAGCCGCGACGCGTCGCCCTTCGCGGTCCCGCAGTCGAGGGTCACGGCGTCGCCGGAGCGCAGCTCGACCCAGCCCTCCGCGAGCTCGCCCAGGCGGATCTTGGGTCCGGGCAGATCCTGCAGGATCCCGACCGGCCGGCCGCGGGCCGCCGAGGCCGCGCGGATGCGCGCGACCGCCTCGCGGTGTTGGTCCGGCTCGCCGTGCGCGAAATTGATCCGCGCGACGCTCATGCCGGCGTCGATCAGGCCCTCGAGCACGCGCGGCTCGAAGCTCGCGGGGCCGATCGTGCAGATGATCTGGACCCCTCGCTGTCTTGCCCCCATGGGCGCATAGCCTAGCGCGCTGGCTGGGTCCCTGCGCCGGGGATAGACTCCCGTCCGATCGCTCCCCCAGGGCGTGGGAGTGGAGGCAGGGAGGCAAGGAGGCTCGAATGGCAACCAAGCGAGTGAAAGAAATCCTTTCCTGGTATCGCTCGGACAACGCGGGGACGCTCGCGAACATCGCGCGAGTCCTGAATCACGGACGACTCGGTGGGACCGGCCGCATGGTGATCCTGCCGGTCGACCAGGGCTTCGAGCACGGTCCGGCCCGGAGCTTCGCCAAGAACCCGCAAGCATACGACCCGCGCTACCACTTCGAGCTGGCGATCGAGGCCGGCTGCAACGCCTATGCGGCCCCGCTCGGCTTCATCGAGGCCGGCGCCGCCGACTACGCCGGCGACATGCCGCTCATCCTCAAGCTGAACAACAGCGACAGCCTGTTCTCGAACGCGGATCCGGCCCCGGCCATCACCGGCTCGGTCGGCGACGCGCTGCGCCTCGGCTGCTCGGCGATCGGCTTCACGATCTACCCGGGCTCGGCCAACCGCAACGACATGTACGGCGAGATCCGCGAGCTGTCCGAAGAGGCCAAGTCCGCCGGTCTGGCCGTGGTGATCTGGTCCTATCCGCGCGGCTCGGGCATCTCCAAGAAGGGCGAGACCGCGGTCGACGTCGTGGCCTACGGCGCGCAGATCGCGGCGCAGCTGGGTGCGCACTTCATCAAGGTCAAGCCGCCGACCGAGGACATCGAGCAGGACGAGGCGAAGAAGGTCTACCAGTCCGAGAAGATCGCCGTCGGTACGCTGGCGGAGCGCGTTCGCCACGTGGTGCAGAGCTCCTTCGGCGGCCGGCGCATCGTGATCTTCTCGGGCGGCGCCACCAAGGGCAACGCCGCGCTGCTCGAAGAGATCCGCCAGATCGCAGAGGGCGGCGGCTTCGGCTCGATCGTCGGCCGCAACGCGTTCCAGCGCCCGCGCACCGAGGCGATCGCGCTGCTCCACGAGATCATGGAGATCTACCAGTCCTAGCTAGCGGCCTGACGGCGAGCTTCGCTCGCCTTGCCGCACGGCGCGCCTCCGGCGCGCCTTGGGCGGCGTAACGTCGGGTGTGCGGCGCGGCGCGCCTTTTTTGGGGGGGCTATGCAGGATCTCGTCAGCGCTTCGCTGATCGAGCTCAACGACGCTCTGCGCGCGCGGAGCGTGAGCGCGCTCGAGCTGATGGAGCACGTGCTCGCGCGTGCGGATGCGACGCACGCCGATCTGAACGCGCTGGTCGCGCAGCGCGAGCGCGGCGTGCTGCTGGCCGAGGCGCGCGCGGCGGACGCGCGCATCGCGCGCGGCGAGGCGCGGCCGCTCGAGGGCATTCCCTTCGGCGTGAAGGACCTCGAGGACGTCGCGGGCATGGTGACCACGCATGGCTCGCTGGCGTTCCGCGAGGCGGTGGCCACGGGGGACTCGGTGCACGTCGCGCGACTGCGGGCGGCGGGCGGGATCCCGGTCGGCAAGACCAACACGCCCGAGTTCGGCTACACCGCGATCACCAAGAACCGCGTGTTCGGTCCGAGCCGCAATCCCTGGAACCTGCGCTGCACGCCCGGCGGCTCGAGCGGTGGCTCGGCCGCGCTGGTCGCCGCGTGCGTGCTGCCGATCGCCACGGCGAGCGACGGGGGCGGGTCGATCCGCATCCCGGCGAGCTTCGTCGGCGCGTTCGGGCTCAAGCCGTCGTTCGGGCGCGTGCCCGACGCTCCGCGCCAGCGCTGGACCTTCGGCGACCGCACCTGCCTGGGGCCGCTGACGCGCACGGTCGAGGACGCGGCGCTGTTCATGGATCAGGTCGTGGGTCCGTCGCCGGCGGATCCCAACAGCCTGCCGCACCCGGGCCTCCGCTACCTGGACGCGGTGCGCGAGGGTCTGCCGCGGGGCCTGCGCATCGGCTTCTCGCCGGCGCTCGGCAGCGCGGTGGTCCAGTCCGACATCGCCGAGGTGGTGCGCGAGGCCGCAGGAGTGTTCGAGAAGCTCGGTCACTCACTCGAAGAGGTGGCCGGTGGGCCGCCGTCGCTCGGCGGGGGCTGGGGCCGCTGGGGCAACTTCGAGCTGGCCGCGCTCCTGCACGGCCTGCTGGCGGAGCGGCCCGAGCAGTTCGGTCACACGTTCCGGCGCGGGCTCGAGTCGGCCTGGGAGATGACGCCCGAGCTGTTCGCCGAGCTGGCGCACGAGCGCGAGGCACTGAACCGCTGGTGCGCCGAGCTGTTCGAGCGCTGTGATCTGCTGATCACGCCGACCGTCCCGTTCGACCCGCCGCCCGCCGGCGGCCCGTTTCCGGCCGAGACCGAGGGCCGGGCACAGCGAGCCTTCGGCGTGGCCGCGTTCACCATTCCCTTCAATCTGTCCTGGCACCCGGCGGCAACCGTGCGCGCGGGCATGTCGCGTGCCGGGCTCCCGGTCGGCCTGCAGATCGTCGGGCCGCGTCACCGCGACGACCGGGTCCTCCAGGCGTCCCGCGCTTTCGAGCGCGAGCGGCCCTGGCACCCCCACTGGCCCGTGCGCTGGAGCCCGCTCGCATGAGGATCTCGCTCGCTTCCGACCATGCCGGGTATCAGTTCAAGGCGAAGCTCGCGGCCGAGCTGCGCTCCCAGGGCCACGAGGTGAAGGACTTCGGGACCGACTCCGAGAGCTCGTGCGACTACCCGGACTTCGGGATCCCGGCCGCGCGCAGCGTGGTCGAGGGCGCGGCCGACCGCGCCATCCTGTGCTGCAACAACGGCATCGGCATGTCGATGCTCGCGAACCGCATCCCCGGCGTGCGCGGGGCGCTCGTCTACAGCAGCTCGACCGCCGAGCGCACGCGCCAGCACCACGACTCGAACGTGCTGTGTCTGGGTGCGCAGGAGTTCGGCGACGAGACGCTCCTCGAGTGGGTGTCGACGTGGCTCGGGACTGCCTACGAGGCCGGTCGGCACGCCCGCCGGGTCGGCAAGTTCGAGGCCCTCGAGCGCGAGTGAAATCGCCTCCCGACGGAGCGGCATGTCGGGACCGTCCGATCGGTCCGTCCGCTCCGTCGAAGCTCCTGATCCCACGCGTGATCCGCCGGCGAGTTGCCGGCGCGTGAGGGGCTGGAAGACTCCCGTTGCGCCTGGAACACTCTGTGAACAACAGAAGTTCCCTGCGACCCGTCGGCAGTGTAAGATCGAAGTCGGGGGACAACGAGACAGAGGCGCGATGGGTCGCGCCGTGCCGGCAGGCGAGCGTAGCTCGCCGGTAACCGGCCAGAGTGGAAGGAGCCGGCTTGCCAGCGCGAATCATGCGGCTCGCGGGTCTTGTCGTTCTCGCACTGGGAATGTCCGCGTGTCCTCCGGCGCCGCCGCCGGCCCCTGTCGTCCAGATGCCGGCGGAGCGCACGGCTGCGGTGATCTGGAGCGACATCGCGACCGCCCACCGCGAGATCCACGCGATTGCCGGGCGTCGACTCAGCTTCGAGTCGCTGGCCGAGATCGAGCAGCGCGCCCAGGTGATCGCCGAGCTGACGCGCGAGATGGAGTCGGAGGGCGCGCCCGGCGTCGACCCCAAGCAGCTCGAGCTGCGCGGTCAGATGATGCGCCTGCAGATCCAGAAGCTCGAGGTGGCCGCCCGGCGTGCGCCCAAGTTCCTGTCGCGCACGCTCGAGAAGGTCGACAGCGAGCTCGAGCACTACGCCCGCCTGCTCGCCCCGCCGGTCTCCTAGCGAGATCGCGAAGCGCGCCGCGCTCGGCTCCCGGTGTAGAGTGACCGGGTCATGAGCCATCCCCAGCGCGACGCGGTGCCGGTCAGCACGGTGGGTCCGCCGACCGATCCAACCGATCTGGCCGAGCCGTTCGATCCGAGGCCCTGGTACCGGCAGCTCGACCGCAAGCAGTGGAAGGCGTTCTGGGCCGCGTTTCTCGGCTGGGTCCTCGACGGCTTCGACTTCACGATCCTCACCTTCATCCTGATCGACATCCAGAAGAGCTTCACCGTGGACGCCGCGCTCGCGGGCGCGCTCGGCACGGTCACGCTGCTCTTCCGGCTGGTCGGCGGAGCGCTGGCCGGAGCGGCTGCGGACCGCTGGGGCCGCAAGCTGCCGCTGATGCTGTCGATCGCGTGGTTCTCGCTGTTCGCGTTCCTGAGCGGCTTCTCCACGTCGTACGCCATGCTGTTCGCGCTGCGCGCGCTGTTCGGCATCGGCATGGGCGGCGAGTGGGCGGCCGGCATGCCGCTCGCGCTCGAGCACTGGCCCGCGCGCCTGCGCGGCATCGCGTCGGGACTGCTGCAGGGCGGCTACTCCTGGGGCTTCATCCTGTCCGCGCTGCTCTTCACGTACGTGTACCCGCTGTTCGAGGGCAACCCCGAGCTGGCCTGGCGCTCCATGCTGTGGGCGGGCGTGCTGTCCGCGCTGCTCGTGCTGTGGATCCGCACCGGCATCGAGGAGAGCCCGGTGTGGCTGGCGCGCAAGCAGGCGGCCGGTGTGAGCGCGGCCGCGGGTCGCGTCGCAACGCCGGGCCGGCACCCCTTCGAGCGCGCGCTGCTCGCCACGACGGCGCACTGCTCGATCCTCGTCGGTGCGTTCATGGTCTCGTACTACTCGATCACCTACTGGTACGCGACGTGGCTGCGCGAGCTGCAGGTGGAGCCTTTGCGCTACCTGATCGCGCTGAACCTGGGCGCCATTGGCGGCGCTGCGCTCTGGGGCCGCGTCTCCGAGAGCGCGCTCGGCCGCCGCGGCGCCGTCACGTGCGGCGCGCTGCTCAGCATTGCCGCGCTGCCGCTGTATCTCACGCCGCGCGAGCCGGGGCTGCTGCTGCTCGGTGCGCTGCTGATGGGAATCGCGGGGCCGGGCATGTGGGGCATCGTGCCCGCGTACCTGAACGCGCGCTTCCCGGTCGAGGCGCGCGGCTTCGGCGCCGGCTTCGCGTATCACATGGGCGCCGCGCTCGGCTCGGTCACGCCGTTCGTGATCGGCGGCATGCGCGACGCCGGAACTCCGCTCGCCACGGCCATGACCCTGTCGATCGCGATCTCCGTGTCCGTCGTCGCGGCCCTGATCTGGCTCGGACCGGAGAACCGCGGCGAGTGAGCCGCGTCCGCTCAGTCACATCGTGCTACGCTCGCCGCCGCCGCTCTGAAGGGAGACCGCGCGATGAGCTTCGATCCGTACGCTCCGGGCTTCGATGCCGATCCGCACCCGACGCTGCGCACGCTGCGTGAGAGTCACCCCGTCTACTACTGGGAGGCGGGGCGCGCGTACCTGGTGAGCCGCTACGACGAGTGTCTCGAGCTGCTGCGCGATCCGCGCTTCGGCTTCATGCTCGAGCACTGGAAGCACGCGAGCGAGATCCCGCGGACGCCGCTCGACGACTACTTCACGGGCGGCCTGTTCAACATGGACGGGGCGGATCACCTGCGGGTGCGCAAGCTCATGGGTCCGGCGTTCTCGCCGCGCGGCATGGAGCGCTGGCGGGGCGTCATCGAGGGGATCGTGGCCGAGCTCCTGGACGATCTCGCCGGCGAGCCGAGCTTCGATCTCGTCTCGCGCTTCTCGTCCCAGATCCCGGTGCGCGTGATCAGCCAGATCCTGGGAGTGCCGCGGGCCCACGACGCCCAGTTCCGCACGTACGCCACGACGGTGGTGAGGGGCGTCGACCCGCTGCAGCGCCGGCTGCTCACGCAGGAGCAGATCGACGTGCTGTACGCGGGCCGGGACCTCGTGCATGCGCTGATCGAGGAACGCCGGAGCATGCTCGGCGACGACATGATGTCGGACCTGATCCGGACCGAGGAGGCCGGTGACCGACTCCAGACGGAAGAGCTGCTCATGCTCGTGAAGAGCCTGCTGGTCGCCGGCTCCGAGACGACGATGCACCTGCTCAACTTCGGCGCGCTCGCCCTGATGCGGCACCCCGACCAGCTCGCCCTGGCGCGCTCGCGGCCCGAGCAGATGGCGAATGCGGTGGACGAGGTGCTGCGCTTCGACTTCATGTCGCGCCTGGGGAATCCGCGCTTCAGCCTCGAGCCGATCGAGATCGCGGGCAGCAAGATCGACGCGGGTGAGATGGTCATGCCGCTGATGACCTCCGCGCTGCGCGACCCGCGCCGTTTCAGCGACCCGGACCGCTTCGACGTGACCCGCGACCAGCGCTACAACGCCGCCTTCGGCAACGGTCCGCACTACTGCGTCGGCGCCGGGCTGGCGCGGCTCGAGGGCCAGGTGGCGCTCGGGGCGCTGTTCGAGCGCTATCCGCGGCTGCGCCTGCAGGCCGAGCCTGTCTACGCCTTCCACCCGATGCTGCGCAACGCCGCCTCGATCCAGGTCGCCGCGGAGTAGTCGCCTACTTCGGCAGCCGGGTCTTGCCGAGCTTGAGCAGCTGCGCGAAGTGCGCGCGCTCGACGGGCATCACCGACAGCCGCGACTGTCGGACCAGCGCCAGGTTGCGCAGCTCCGCGTCGGCCTTGATCTCGGCCAGCGCGACCGGCTGCGCGAGCGGACACACGGGCTCGAGGTCGACGGCCAGCCACTGTGGGTCGTCCGCGGTGGGATCGGGATACGCGGTGCGCGCGACGCGCGCCACGCCCACCACGGCCTTGCCCTCCTGGGAGTGGTAGTAGAGGACCAGGTCGCCCTCGCGCATCTCGCGCAGGGAGTTGCGGGCCTGGGCGTTGCGCACGCCGGTCCAGCCGGTGGAGCCGTCCTTCACGAGGTCGTCCCAGGCATAGGCGCTCGGCTCGGACTTCACCAGCCAGCGGCCCCCGGCCTCAGGCCGGCGCCCGGTCGGGTCAGACATGGTGCGAGACGGACGCGGGCAGGTCGCGGGCCACGCGGATGATCGGGATGCCGGTCTGGGTGTTGGCGTGCATCTCGTGCATGGCGCGGGGCAGGTCCTCGAAGGCGTAGATCTCGCGGTGCACGGTCGGCTTGAACACGCGGCCGTACAGCTCGGTCGCGGCGTTGCAGCCGGCGATCGTCTCGTAGTGCATGTGGTCGATGGTGATCTGTTTGACCGACATGAGCGGGGAGTTGTACTTGATGCGCTGGCTGAGCTGCCAGCCGGCGCTCACGTTCACGCCCTGGCGCGCCTGCACGGCGAGCCCTGCGCCGAACACCGGCCCGCGCAGCATGTCGCACACGATGTGCATGTCCTGGCCGCCGGTCAGCTTGCGCACCTCGCTCCGGAAGGCGCGCACGTCGCTGTCGTCGGCGAAGCGGTGGAAGGCCTGCTGGTCGATGCCCTGGATCCCGAGCTTCTCGAGCGCGGAGCGGCGCTCCGCGTTACCCGAGCAGAACCAGGCGTTGTGACCCTCGTGGCGGGCGAGCATCAGGAACAGCTCCGAGACGCCGCCGCCGAAGCCGAGCACGTTCAGGGTCGCCAGCTGCTCGCGCGGGACCTTCAGCCGGAAGATGCCGAGACCGCGCCGCCAAAGGTGGTAGGCGGTCGGAGCGCGCAGGGGCAGGGCCGCGATCTCCCAGAGGGACAGGCCGCAGTCGAGCGGGGCGGGGATGAGCTGCCACTCGCCGACCATGGCCTCCTCGGCGTACCAGCCGATGGACTCGTCCATGTCGTAGGCCCAGATCCGCTGTGGATAGCCGAAGCGGTCGGGCTCGCCGTTGCAGTGGGTGATCGCGATGTCGCCCGGCTGGAAGCGCGTCACCGCGGAGCCGACCCGCAGCACCTCGCCGACCGCGGAGTTGCCCGGGTACATCTTCCCGCCGCGCGCCTCGGCGATGTTCACCGTGTCGGCCAGGGCGGCGTGGTCGACGTTGTGCTCCCCCGAGGCGGCGAGGATTCGCAGGTGGACATCGCCCGGTCCGAGCGGCCGGAGCTCCAGCTGGTCGAGCTGGACGACTCGGGAGATGTCGAAGGCGTCGAGATCGGAGCCCACCCGGCGGTGCTCGGCGGCAATGGCATCGACCGTAATTGAATAGGCGCGCACTTGGTGTCTCGTCATTAAGTTGATTCGAGGAACGACCTGGTGAAGATGCGCGGTTGTGGGACCGCTCTCAACCCCTACGCACACTTTGTGCCGGACTTTGTGCGAGACTCCGGGTCATGCCCCCCGAGTCCGAGAGCGGTCCACGCCGAGCACTTCCGGAGGCGGTGGCCGAGCAGCTGCGCAGCGACATCCTGCGCGGCAAGTTCCGCCCCGGCGACCGGCTGCCGACCGAGCGCGAGCTGGCCGTCCAGCTCCAGGTCAACCGCAGCTCCGTGCGCGAGGCGCTGAAGAAGCTCGAGCAGCTGCAGCTCGTCCGCATCCAGCAGGGCTCCGGGATCCGGGTGCTGGCGCCCGAGCAGGCGAGCTTCGACCTCGTCTGGAACCTGCTCTTCCAGGGCGGGAAGGTCCACCGCGCCTGGCTCGAGGACCTGCTCGAGCTGCGGGAGGCACTGGTGCTCTGGGTGCTCGAGCTCGCGCTCGAGCGGGCGGCCGACGATCAGCTCGCGGCGTGCGCGGAGCTGCTGGACGGGGCGAGCGCGCCCGGCCTGTCAGACGAAGACTTCGCGGAGCTCACGCGCCAGTTCCAGCAGGGCATCGCGCGCATGAGCGGGAACCGCGTGCTGCTCCTGCTCGCCAACACGGTCTCCGGCTGCATCGCGGAGCCGCGCTTCGCTCCACTGCGGCGCGAAGTGGCTCGTTCACGTGGGGTGCTTGCCGCATTGCTCGAGCAGGCCGCCGCGCCGATCCGTGCGCGCGATCACCAAGCGGCCGCGGAGATCGTGCGCGCGCTGCTCGCCGAGCTGCGCAGCGCGATCCTGCGCGCGAGTGTTGAATCCGCGGCCTCCGAGCCCGAAGCTGCGCAGGCCACCGACTCCGAGTCATAGGAGTCTCGGCGCTCCGCGCGCATCTCGATATTGACCGAGGCGCGCAGGACGCGTTACAAGGGTGCGCCAATGCAGAGGCCTCGGCGAACGCCGGGTCGTCTCGTCCCCCCACGCCTGGAGGCTTCACCGAATGTCGCGGAAAGTCGTCTCTCGCCGAGACCTCGCTCGGAAGGCACCGCTCGAGTTCTTCAAGGGATTTCTGCGCAATCCGAAGGAAGTCGGCTCGATCGTTCCGAGCTCCCGCTTCCTGACGCGCCGCGTGCTGAACATCGGTGAGCTGTACCGCTGCCGGGTGGTGGTCGAGCTCGGACCGGGCACCGGCGTGCTGACCGGCGAGATCCTGCGCCGCATGTCGTCGGACGCGCGCCTCGTCGCGGTCGAGATCAACCAGGACTTCGTGGACG
>Ga0190274_10001386_pt1 | contig 14172 bp, 14 predicted proteins | sample Popmic531T_FD_133002 | JGI IMG/M metagenome (GOLD analysis project Ga0190274, IMG submission 133002) | Populus adjacent soil microbial communities from riparian zone of Yellowstone River, Montana, USA - 531 T | ecosystem: Environmental > Terrestrial > Soil > Riparian zone | place: USA: Montana...
AGCCCCCGCCGACCGTCAGCTCCGCGCGCACCGCCCCGCCATCGCCCTCGACGTCCTGCCGCGGGGTCTTGAGCCCGGCGCGCGCGTCGTAGACGTCCTCCACCGCGGGCGCGCCGCCCCGCACGCCCGTGATCAGCCGATGGCCGTTCCGCGGGTCCGAATTGTCGTTCGAATAATCGCCGGAAATGCGGATGAAGAGGTTCGAGGTCGGCTCGAGCTCGATCGTCGCGCGCGCCGCCCAGATATCGCGATTATAATTGTCGAGACCGTTGTTGAGGTTTTCGCCGAAGCCGTCGCGGCTGAGCCGCGCCGCGGATGCGCCGATCCTGACGCCGTCGCCGAGCGGGGTGCTGCCGGACACGATCAGGTCGGCCTGCTCGTCGATGCCGACATTGGCGCGGACGCGCAACGTCGGCTCGGCCGACAGCCGGCGGGTGACATATTTGATCGCGCCGCCGATCGTGTTGCGACCGTAGAGCGTGCCCTGCGGCCCGCGCAGCACTTCGATCCGCTCGACGTCATAGATATCCAGAACGGCGGCCTGGGGACGGTTCAGGAAGACGTCGTCGAGATAGAGGCCGACGCCCGCTTCGAAGCCGGCCACCGGATCCTGCTGACCGACGCCACGGATGAAGGCGGTCAACGTCGTGTTGGTCCCGCGCGATGTCTCGATCGTGACGTTCGGGGTCGTATCGCTCAGGTCGGTAATGTCGCTCGCGCCCTGACGCTCCAGCGACTCGCCCGAATAAGCGGTCACTGCGATCGGCACGTCGATCAGGCTTTCGGTGCGGCGTCGCGCGGTGACCAGGACATTCGTCTCGTCGCCCTCGGCCTCCTGCGCCTCGGGCGGCGCGGCGGCGGGATCGTCCTGCGCCATAGCGGGGGCGGCGAAGGCGGCGAGCGCGATCAGCGCGGAGCCGAGCTTCAGGCTGGTGACGGTCTTCTTCATGGCTGGTCTCCTCAGGATTCAAATGGCTGGGCCGCGGGCGCCGGCGACAGGCGCGCCGCGAAATCGCGGATGGTGGCGTTGAACAATCGGGGCTCCTCGAGGTGCGGCGCGTGGCCGGACCGGTCGAAGCGGACGGCCCGGGCATGCGGCAAGGCGGCGACGAGATGATCGGCCGTGTCGTCGCCGTAAAGCTCGCTTCGGGCGCCATGGACGATCAGCGTCGGATGCTGGATCCGCTCGAGCAGCGCCCGCACGTCCTGCCGGATCAGGCTGGCCCAGACCGAGCCGATGGCGGCCGGGTCGTTGCGGGCGAATTCGAGGCTGGCCCAGTCGGCGAGGCCCTGATGCTCCGGCGCCACCGGCTGCGCGAAGATCGCCTGGCCGGCGGCCACGGCGAAGCTTGCGAAATCCTCGCTGATGGCGAGGCTGCGCGCCTCGCAGGCTTCGGGCGAGAGGCCGAGATCCCATTCCGCGTCGTTCTTGACGCGAGCGGTCATGTCGACGACGACGGCGCCGGCGAAGCGGCCGGCCGCCGGCCCGGCCAGCACGTGCCAGAGCACGGTCGCGCCGAGCGACCAGCCGACGCCGATCGCGCCCCGGAGGTCGAGCGTGTCGGCCAGTCCGGCGACATCGGCCGCGAGCTGCTCGACCGTCGGCAGGGCTCCCTTCAGCGCCGAGGCGCCATGGCCGCGCAGGTCGACGGCGATCACCCGATGGTCGCGGGCAAGCTCATCCTGGGCGCGGAAGAAACCGCCATGCGCCATCAGCCCGTGCAGCAGCACGATGGGCGTGCCGCTGCCGGTGTCGCGATAGGCGATTCGCGTCCCGTCGGAAGCGGTGAAGCTTTGCAAATTTCCTCCCCGAAGCCGCGCGCGCCCCTGTTCGGGGTTCTGCGGCTCGGGGAGCTAGTGCCTCAAACTGAAACCTGAGTCAATATTCAAGTTATGCAAGGGAAGGGCGATTCTCTTCCCTTCGAGAAGAGAGGGTCCTTCGGTCAGGTCGGCCGGATTTTCACCGCCCGGAGCCCGATGTCCTAGCGATAGAAGAGCAGCCAGACGATCAGGAGGACGAGGAGGAGGCCGCCGAGGCTGATGCCGACACGCATTTTGGTTCTCCCTGGATGTGGACGGAACCGAAACAACCCGGCCGCCGGTCTGTTCCCGTCATTGGAAGAAGTCAGATGCCCGGCGGCGCGAACACCGGATTCTGGCCGTCCTCCGGCTGCCGGGGCTCGGCGGCGCGGCGCTCGGGCGTCGCCAGCCGGCGCACCACCTCGTCGAACGTCCCTTCGACGGCGACTTGCTGGCCGTTGACGAAGACGTCGGTGAACGCGCCCGTCGCGGAGCGGATATGGGTGATCTGATCGGGGTTGATGGCGACTCGACCGCCGCCTCCCTTCTTCAATACGACGAACCTAGCCAATCGAGCCTCCTGCCGAGCCGCAGGCTAACCGAAGAGCGTTAAATGCGGGTTTCCAGCGGGCTCCACTCAACATGGTTGCGGAAAGCTGAGAGTCGGTTCAAGTTTGGCCGGGAGGCGCGAATGAACGATCTGGGCCACGCCGCCATCTCGGCCGACAAGGCGCCGCGCACCGAGCGCGGGCGCAAGACGGTTCGCAAGCTGCTCGAGGCGGCCGCGCAGGAATTCGGCCAGCGCGGCTATCACGAGGCGGCGATCACCGGCATCACCCAGCGGGCCGGGGTCGCGCTCGGCACCTTCTACACCTATTTCGAGAGCAAGGAGGAATTGTTCCGGGCGCTCGTCCAGGACATGAGCCAGGCCACCCGCGCCCATGTCGCCGAGGCGGTGAGCGGCGCCCCCGACCGGCTCGCCGCCGAGCGGCTCGGCCTCGCCGCCTTTCTCCAGTTCACCCGCAGGCATCCGGAATTGTACAGGATCATCGAGGAGGCGCAGTTCGTCGCCGAGGACGTCTATCGCGCCCATTATCTCACCTTCGTCGAGGGCTATCGCCAGGGCCTCGCCGCCGCCAGCGCCCGCGGCGAGATCGCCGACGGACCGGACGAGCTTCGCGCCTGGGCGCTGATCGGGATGAGCGTGTTCCTCGGCATGCGCTACGGCATCTGGCGCGAGGACATGGACCCGGCCGAGGTCGCCGACCGCGCCATCGACATGGTCTCGGAAGGGCTCCGCAAAAGATGATCGGCGACCTCCCCGATCTCATCGCCAGGCGCGCCGCGCTGAGCCCGGCGAAGACCGCGCTGGAGGATATGGCGAGCGGGCGGATCCTGACCTATGCCGAGCTCGACCGTCGCGCCGGCCGCGTCGCCGCCTTGCTGATGTCGCGCGGGATCGGCGAGGGCGATCGGGTCGCGGTGCTGACCCGCAACCGGATCGAATTTTTCGAGCTGTTGTTCGGCTGCGCCAAGGCGGGAACGATATTGGTGCCGCTCAACTGGCGGATGCCGCCGACCGAGCTGGACGGGCTGATCGCCGACGCCGAGCCGCTGCTGCTCTTCCATGGCGCGGCCGAAGCGGGCGCAGCCGGCGCTCTCGCCGCCTGCCCGCCCGCGATCGATTTCGACGTGAATTACGAGGCCCTGCTCGCCGCTGCGCCCGCCCTCGCGGCCCCTGGCCGATGGCCGGCCTCCCAGACCTGGTATCTGCTCTACACGTCGGGAACGACAGGGCGGCCCAAGGGGGTCATTTACACCTACCGGATGGCGCTCGCGAATTACGTCAATATCGGGACGTGCATCGACCTCGCCTCGACCGACACGACGGTCGGCTTCCTGCCGATTTTCCACACCGCCGGAATCAACCTGCACGCATTGCCGACGCTGATCGCCGGCGGCCGAGTCATCGTCATGGAGGGCTTCGACGCGGAAACCCTGGTCGCGCTGCTCGAGGCGCGGCGGCTCGATACATTGTTCGCGGTCCCCACCGTCTACCAGGCCCTGATCGATCATCCGCGCTTCGCCGCGGCGGCGCTCGACAGGGTGCGTCATTGGGGTTGCGGCGGCACGCCTTTGCCGGACGCCCTCGTTCTTCGCTATCGCGACCTCGGCGTGCGCGTCTGCAACGGCATGGGCATGACCGAGACCGGCCCGACCGCCTTCCTCGTCGATCCGGCCGACGCCTGGGATCGGATCGGCTCGGTCGGCAAGCCGCAATTGCTCTGCTCGGCGCGGATCGTGGGCCCGGACGGCCGCGAGGCCGCGGACGGCGAGGTCGGCGACCTTCAATTCGCCGGCCCCGGGGTGACGCCCGGCTACTGGCGCAACGAGGAGGCGACCCGGGCCGCCTTCACCGAGGACGGCTGGCTGCAATCGGGCGACCTCGCCCGGCGCGATTCCGACGGCTTCTTCTGGATCGCGGGGCGGCGAAAGGAGATGTTCATCTCCGGCGGCGAGAACGTCTATCCGGCCGAGGTCGAGAATGTCCTTTCGGCCCATCCCGCCGTCGTCGACGCGGCCGTTCTGGCCGAGGAGGATCCGAAATGGGGCGAGGTCGGCCGCGCCTTCGTTCAGCTCGCGCCGGATCGCGGCGCTCCGGACGATGAAGAACTCCAGGCTTTCTGCCGCGCCCGACTTGCCTCCTATAAGGTGCCGAGGCGCTTCGACTATGTCGCCGAATTCCCCCGCACCTCGGCCGGCAAGATCCAGAAGCATCTGCTGCTCTGAACGGAACCAAAGCGGCGGCCCCACTGGGGATCGGGGGCCGCCGCAACCGGATCGGACCAGAAACAAGAACCGGCAGGAAGCCAGGCTAGACTTGGAATGGTTTAGGGCGACTTTGCCATGACTATGCGGTTATTACGAGGATCGGGGAAGAGCGCGCCCGGACTTTGCCTCCGGCGGAATCTATCCCGCCGACGCGGCGGCTCCTCGCCGTTTGACAGCAATTGGTCGGGGAGAGAGGATTCGAACCTCCGGCCCCTGCCTCCCGAAGACAGTGCTCTACCAGGCTGAGCTACTCCCCGACCGATACGCGCGGCCTCTTCGAGGCCGGCGGGGCCGGGCGTCTATAGGGAGGGGGCGGGGTGAGCGCAAGCGCCTCCGCCCGTCCTCAGCAGCGCTGCGAGCTGTGCACCGAGCCGTCGGCGTCGAGGGCGTAGGCGGCGCTCTGGTCGATCGAGGTGATCCGGAAGGTCTGCGAGCCGGTGGGCCCCGACACAGTCAGCTCATCGCCGTTCAGCTGCCACGTTCCCTCCGCCCCGTTCGGCGCGATGACCCGGCCGTCCGGCGTATATTCGAGGGCGTTGGAGCAATCGCCATTGTCGGTCCAGCGTCCCGGAAGAAGCGACGCGTCGATGCCCGAGGTCTGGACGGCGCCGTCCGACGAGCCGGTCGTGTCGGACGGCGTCCCGCCACTTGTCGGTGGCGCCGGAGCGGGCAGGGGTTGCGGCTGCGGCGGCATCTGCTGCACGGCCACGGCGACGAGGGCGGCGACGATGATCACCGTCGTCGCGATCGAGGCGACCAGCGCCGTCATCGAAACCCCGCCGGCGGCGGCCAGTCCTTCCCCATTCCTGTCGCTGGCGGCCAGCTGGCGAACCTGCTGCCGGTAAAGGTGGTCGCCGAACATGCCGGTGGCGAAGGTGGCGGCGGCCAGCACCACGAGGCCCACCGGGCCGGCGACCGGGTTGGCGAGGCCGATGACCGAGACGAGGATGATGGCAAAGCCCATCGCCGCCATCCAGACCCACATCTTGCGATAGGCGAACCAGAAGAAATTGGCGAGGCAGGCGGCCCAGTTCCAGCTGATCGCCGAGCCCTTCCCGTCCATCTTCCGCCAGCGGCCGAGATAGAAATCGGCATTGGGGCCGATGGCGGCGCGCAGCCGCGCCTCGTCGGCGGGCGGCGGCGGTGGAGGTGGTGGCGGTGGCGGAGGTGGCGGCGGAGGGGCCGTCATCGGCGCCGTCTCCCCCACCGGCGTCTCCTCGAGCGGCAGTCCGCTTAGCGTGCATAGCTCGGCCGCAAGCCGGTCCATGCTGGCGTCGGCGCCCGGCCCGTAGGCATCGGTCCAGTGGCGGATCTTGAGGAAGAAGGCGAGGCCGGCGGCCGGCTTGATCTCGCTTCGCCGCACCGGGAAGATCGGCTTGCCGTTGGAGAAGGCCATCTCCGTCTCGGCGCGCACGTAAGGCGACTTGTTGGCCATGTCGCTGACCAGAACGACGAAGGCGAGGCATTCCTCGATCGCGCTCTGCAGCTGCTCGGAATAATCCATTCCCGGGCGGACGTCGCGCGGCGCGATCCAGGTCTTGATCCCGCGCGCCTCCAGGAAGGCCGAAATCTCGTTGGCCTCGTCGCGATTTTCGGAGCCGTGGCTGATGAAGACATGGCCGGCATTGGATGTCATCGCATGCGCCCCTTTATGCCCGGTACGACGCTATCCATAACGGTCGGGCTTTGGCAAGGCGCGCGCATTCAGCCGCGGCGCGCTCCGAGCATCTCCTCGATGGCGACGAATTTTTCGCGTGGGGATCCTTCGCGGGCGCGCGCGGCCTCGGCCGCCTCGATCCGCTGCCAGTCGCGAAAGGTGACGATGTCGACCCCGCGGCCGTCGAGCAGCCGGTCGAGCCCGGCCCGCCCGGCCTTGCGGCTGTTGCCGGGGCCGAGCTCGGCGACGATCTTCTCGGCGACCTCATAGCCGTCGGGGCGGTTGGTGCCGATCGTCCCGGTCGGCCCGCGCCGCGCCCAGCCGACGCAATAGAGACCGCCGCCGATCACCCCTTCGGCATTGGCGAAGCGGCCGCGATCCTCCTCATAGGGGATGCCCTCGATCGGCGGCGTCTTGTAGCCGATGCAGCTGATGACGAGCCCGCAATCGATCGCATAGGTTTCGCCGGTGCCGACGGCGCCGCCGCGCTCGTCGAGCCGGGTCCTTTCGACCAGCAGGCGCTCGACCCTGCCGTCGCCCTCGATCGCCACCGGCTTGGCGAAGAAGTCGAAAAGGATCGTCTTCGCCTTGTCCGCCTCGAGATTGGCGAAATCGCGCAAATGGGTCACCGACTTGCGCTGGCCCGGCTCGAGCAGGGCGTCGTCGAGCACCGGCGGGAAATCGTCCAGGTCGACCCGCGGGACGGCGTTTTCGAGGTGGCCGAGCTCGCCCAGCTCCTTGGGAGTCATCGCGATCTGGTGCGGCCCGCGCCGGCCGAGGATATGGATAGTGCGGATTGCGCTGTTGCCGAGCGAGCCGAAGGCATGGGCGACGATGTCCGATCCGACGAACTCCGCCGGGGTCTTGGACAGGATCCGGGCCACGTCGAGAGCGACATTGCCGTTGCCGATCACCGCCGCGCCCTCGACCTCGAGCGGCGGATCGAGATCGGCGAATTCGGGATGGCCGTTATACCAGCCGACGAACGCGGCCGAGCCGATTACCCCGGGCAGCTCGCTGCCGGGGATGTCGAGCGGCCGGTCGTTGGGGGCGCCGGTCGCGAGGATCACCGCGTCGTAGAGTTCGACAAGCTCGGGGATCGAGACGTCGCGGCCGACCAGCAAATTGCCGACGAAGCGGACATTGTCGCTGAGCGCGACTTTCTCGTAGCGCTTGTAGACGCCCTTGATCGACTGGTGGTCGGGCGCGACTCCGAAGCGGATCAGGCCGTAGGGGACGGGCATCCGGTCGATCATGTCGACCCTGACCTCGTCGCCATAGGCCTTCTGCAATGCCTCTGCGCTATAATAGCCGGCGGGCCCCGACCCGATCACCGCGATATGCCGCATCCCGCCTCCGCTCGCTGCCGCTGGAGCCGATCTAGCTTGAAGCCGGCGGGACGCATAGAGGGCAGCGCGGTCAGCCGGGGTTCAGCGCCGTCGTGCCAGGAGCGATGCATGAACCGTCTCCCGATCCTGTTCGCCGCCAGCCTGGCCGCGTCGCCCGCTTTGGCCTTCGCGTCCCCGAATCACGCCGTCGAGGCGGAAGAGGCGCGGATACCGTTCATCGGGTTCAACACGATCCGCACCTTCCATCCGGTCAGCGACGAGATCGTCTATCTGCAGGACCAGCGACGCAACTGGTACCGGGCGACCCTGGCCGGGCCCTGCTACAACATCCAGGGCGCGCTTCGCCTCGGCGTCGACACGCGCTTCGGGACGATGCTGGACAACACGTCGAGCTTCATCGTCGACGGCCGGTCGTGCCGAATCCATTCGCTGGTCCGAAGCGATCCGCCGCCGCCGCGCCGGAGCCGGCGCAACCGGCGCTAATCGCGCTTCGATTTGTCTTCGAGAAGGGTGGGGCCGCCGCGGCGGAGCGCCGCCTCGATCGCCTTGCCGAAAAAGGCGAGGGCGGGCGGCAGCAGCACGGTGACCCGGACCAGGCTTTCCTCGACATCGATCGCGGCCTCGACCTTCTGGCCGATCAGGGCGACGTCGAGCTTCAGCCGATCGCCCTGCCAATTCGACGACACCTGCGCGCCCGCGGGCAGATGCCCGGTCAGGCTGCCGATATTGTCCGCGATTCGGCGCCTGGCTTCCTGGGCGCCCAGCCGGTGCGGAAGATCGACGCTGATCGGCGAGGTCATGACCGGAACCTAGCGGGATATCGGCTCCGGCGCCAAGCGCGGAATTGCGCCGCTTCCCAATCAAGGCAAACCGGCCGTTAACCCCTTGTGCTCACCGCTTGGCAACCACGGACCCGCTAAACGGCCGGCTCGGCTCGCTGAGAACAGCCCCAAGGGCAGGGACGGGAAGCATGAAACTCACGTGGTTGCGGAAGCTCGCGCGCAACGACCGCGGCAACGCGCTCGTCATCGCGGCGACCACTCTGCCGCTCATCGTCGGCGCCGCCGCGATCAGCGTCGATACCGTCCAGGTCAGCCTGGCGAGGCGACAGCTCCAGCGCTCCGCCGATTCCTCCGCCCTCGCGGGCGGCCATGCCCTGGTTCAGGAGCAGGCGGTCGGCCCGTCCGTCGCTCGCGATCTCGCGCTCAACAACGACGTGACCCTGAGCGCCGCTCCGATCGTCCAGAACGCGCCGGCCACCGGCCCCTATGCCGGCAACATGCGGGCGGTGCGCGTCATCCTGACCGCGCAGCGGCCGGTGCCGTTCATCTCGATCTTCTCGGACGAGACGATGACGGTGACGGCCGAGGCGACCGCCGCGATCGTGTTCAGCGGCCAATATTGCGTGGTCTCGCTCGAGACCGGCAATGTGACCGGGGTCGATTTCACCGGCAACACCACGGCGAACCTCGGCTGCGGCGTGATCAGCAACTCGCGCTCGGCCAGCGCCGTCACCGCCGGAGGCAGCGCCCATGTCGTCGCCAGCCCGGTCGCCGCCGTCGGCGGCGTGCCCGCGAGCGGCGGCTATGTCGGCACGACTCGGCTTCTGCCTTATTCGCCGCCGCAGCCCGACCCTTACGCCAGCCTGCCGATGCCGGCGGTGCCGGCGAACTGCCAGAACGAATATAAGGTCCAGCCCAATCAGACCGCGCCGACGCCGACGCCGTCCTCTCCCGGCGTCTATTGCTTCCGCGGCATGGACATCAAGGGAACGGTGACGCTTCCGCCGGGCACCTACATCATCGACGGTGGCTCGCTGAACTTCGGCTCGCAGGCCAATATCACCGGCAACGGGGTGACCTTTCTCCTGACGAGCCGGCTCGCGGCCTCCTCCCCCTCGTTGATCGCCGACGTCAGCATCAATGGCGGCGCCCAGCTCAACCTGACCGCGCCCGCCACCGGCACTTATGCCGGGGTGCTCATGTATCAGGATCGGCGCATCCCCTTCGGCGCGAGCCAGATCAACGGCAACAGCCTGTCGGGCTTCCAGGGCAGCTTCTATTTTCCGTCGCGGCAGCTGACCTTCAACGGAACCAGCGGCATGCATACGGAATGCCTGCAGCTGGTCGCGCGCCGGGTCGCGTTCAGCGGCAACAGCAACATCCAGAACAACTGCCCCGCCAACAGCGGCTCCAAGGCCTATGACGCCACCATGGTCCGGCTGGTCGGCTGATCCGATGCGGCTCCGCTTCCGCCATCGCCTCGAGGCGCTTGCCCGCGACGAGCGCGGCGCGAGCATGATCGAATTCGCCCTGTTCGCGCCGATGCTGGCGCTGATGGTGATGGGGATCAGCGACGTTTCGATGGGCTATAGCCGCAAGCTCACGGTGGAGCAGGCGGCCTATCGGACGCTCGAGCGGGTCGCCGTCGGCTCGGTCCAGTCCGACTACAGCTCCCTTCGGACGGAAGCCGCCGCCGCCGCGGGCGTGCCGGTGGGCAACGTCACCGTCACCAACTGGCTCGAGTGCAACGGCACCCGGCAGGCCGATTTCAACGGGCTTTGCGGCACCGGCGAGATGATCGCGCGCTATGTCCAGATCGACATCGCGGCAAGCTACACGCCGTCCTTTTCCTATGGCCCGCTGTCGCGGGGCCTCGGCGGCGAGGACGGCAATGTCGCCCTTTCCGCCTCCGCCGCCGTGAGGGTGCAATGAAGAGGCTGGTCCGCAGGCTGGGCGCGAGCGAGCGCGGCGCGTCCGCCGTGGAGTTCGCGCTGATCCTGCCGGCTTTGGTCACCCTGATCGCCGGCGTCGCCCAGCTCGGCGTGCTGTTCATGGCCAATGCGGGCCTGCGCAACGCGGTCGCCGAAGGCGCCCGCTACGCGACCATCTATCCGCGCCCGACCGATGCCCAGATCACCCAGCGCATCACCGATAAGCGCTTCGGGCTCGATCCCGCCAACCTGACGGCGGCAACCATCACCCATGGTGTTTCGAGCGGCACCAATTACGCCGATATCAGAATGACCTATACCGTGCCGATGAACTTCGTCTTCTTCAGCCTGCCGTCGGTGACGCTCGTCGAGAGCCGGCGCGCCTTCATCCAGCCGACCACCTAGGATCTGGCCCGGGCGGGCGATCGCCGCTCTTCCCGGGGCTGGCGCCGGGCCGTCCGGCGCATATAGAGGGCCGATGCGCCGCCTTTTGCTCCCGCTCGCTTTGCTCGCCGCCCAGCCCCTCGGCGCCCAGGAGCTGCCGGTCGGGCAAAGCGAGGCGGACTATCGGGTCTGGCTCGACTCGAATCCCGGCCATCGCGGCCAGATCCTGTCGTTCGAGGCATGGCAGCAGGCGGCGGGCGTCGACGGCGTGCTTCCGACCTGGCAGCTGGTCCGCACCGCCTCGATGTGGCGCGAGTGCGGCGGCCAGCCGTTCGAGGTGCCGCCGTTCCGGCTCTGGCCCGACATGGTGAGGACGCTGCGCTTCATCCGCGACCACGTCCGCCCGGCGGTCGGCGAGGTCGAGGCGGTCTCCGGCTACCGCAACCCGGCGCTGAACCAGTGCGCGCGCGGTTCCGAGCGAAGCGCCCATCTCGATTTCTTCGCCCTCGACCTGATCCCCAAACAGCCCGTCGGCCGTCGGCAATTGTTCGAGCGGCTCTGCGCGATGCACCGGCGGGAGGGAAGGGCGGCGAGTGCGGGCCTCGGCTTCTACGCCTTCACCCGCTTCCACATCGATACCAGGAGCTTCCGCCGTTACGGCAGCTCGGGCCCGGCCGGCAACGAAAGCCCCTGCGCGGTGCTCGAGCGCGGCGAGGATCCGGAGGCGCCGCCGCTTCAGCAGCCGCCTTCGCCGCCGCTTCCGCAGCCGTTTTCGCCGTCGGTTCCCCCGTCCGTCGCGGAGCAGCCTCGGCCCGCCGCAGCGTCGCCTCAGACCGGGGTTGAAAGCCCGAGATAGTTGCCTATCTTGTTGAAATGCGACAATTTATCCGTGCAACCGCACTTGCGGCGATGCTCTTCGTCATGCCTGCGGCCCTCCCCGCCGGCAATGCCCCGATGGCCTTCCCGACGCTGCCGAGCGCCGCGGCCGAGCCCGCGCCGGCGGCGCCCGTCCGGGCCGCGCCCGACACGTTCGGGATCGAGCCGGGCCATGAGCATGACCATCTTTCCGCCCTCGCGCCCGGTCAGACCCCGGCGGATTTCAGCGCCTGGCTCGAGCGCTCGCCCGCGCATCGCGCCGAGCTCGCCGCCTTTCGCGACCGCCTTCGCGCCGAGGGCGTCGACAACGTCGTGCCGCTCTGGCAGCTGGTCCGCACCTCCTCGTCCTGGCGGCAATGCGCGGCCGAGCCGTTCGAGGTCGCCCCGCGCGACAAATGGTCGAACATCGTCACCACCCTGAAATTCGTTCGCGACAAGGTCGTCCCCTCGGTCGGCCCGGTCGAGGCGCTCAGCGCCTATCGCAACGAGCGCCTGAACGCCTGCTCTGACGGCGCCCCGCGCTCGGCCCACCGGCTGTTCTTCGCGCTCGATCTGACCCCGCTGCGCCCGCAGGTCAGCCGCGCCGGGATGATCCACGACATCTGCGCCGCCCACGCCCGCGACGGCCGCGCCTACAATGCCGGCCTGGGCTTCTATTCCGGCCGCCGCTTCCACGTCGATTCGAACGGCTATCGCAAATGGGGCCCGAACGGCAGCGGCGCGACCAGCCCCTGCGTCACCGGCGTCGCCTGAATAAAAAGCGGGCGCGCCTCCCCGGCGCGCCCGCAGCCCCCACCCCGTTCTAGAGCTTCGGTTCGGCGATCAGCGTCGTCCCGGCGCCGGCTGGCGTCGCCGAATCGAGCGCGCGCCAGGTCGCCGGACCGACGATTCCGTCCGCGCCGAGCCCGGCCTTGGCCTGGAAAGCGCGCACCGCGGCGTCCGTGCCCGGCCCGAAATCGCCGTCCAGTCCGACCTGATAGCCGGCCTGGGACAGCTGCCGCTGCAGCGCTTTCACATCCTCGCCGCGGCCGCCGCGCCGGACCGTCGCCCGCGCCCCGGCCGGCTGGCCCGCGACGATCGGGATCGCCACCACGGCCGCCAGCGACTGCTTGGCCTTGGCGAGATAGCGCCGCCGGTCGTCGAGCCCGTTGGTGCCGCCGTTGATCGCCTTGGTGATGGTGAGGATGTCGTCCTGGTCGGCGAACCGGTTGAGGCCGCCGCGCCGCTCCTTCCAATATTCGCAGGCGATCATCAGCGACACGACCGGCTCGGCGGCGCGCTCGGGATGGTCGACCAGATCGGGGATGCCGACCTTGGGCCCATAGGCCTTGTAATTGGCCCGGCCGGTGAGCTGGAACAGGCCCCGGCCCTTGTAGCGCACGCCGTCGCCCGCCTTGGTGTTGCCGAGATCGGCGCGGCCTTCATAGGCGCGGCCCGACGCATATTCCTCGGTCGTGCAGAAGCCGTCCGATTCGTGCGCCGCCTGGGCGAGGAAATGGGCGACCCGGAGCGGCGTGTTGATCTCGTAGCGCGCCAGCGTCTCCTGAAGCGCCGGCGCGATCGCGGCGACGATCGCCGCCTGCTTGGCCCCCTTGGCGCCGCCGATCCTCGGCATGATGGCCTGAAGCGTTCCCAAATCGACGGTGATCATTGGCTTTTCCTCCCGATGCGACGCGAGTCGCGCCCGCGAAACAGATCATGCGCCGACTCCGCTGTCGGTGCGATATCCCACATCAAAATCATGCCTGCACGGCTTTTCCATCAAATTCGCAAGAAGAATCAATTGCGCGGCAGGTGTATTAGTGGGCATAGACAGTGCGGTTTTACAGAATCCGGGCGGTGCAGACGTGATCAGAGGGTGGGGAACGAAGCGGAAGGCCTTATTGTGCGCCGGTGTGGCGCTTGGCCTGCTGGCGCCGGCGGCGAGCGCATCGGCGCAGACGACCGGCTCGCCGTCGCCCCCGCCCCCGCCCGCGCCCGCCCCGTCGCCTCCGCCCGGCCCGGCGCCCGAAGCCGAGCCGGAGTCCCCCCAGGACAATATCGTGGTGACCGCGCCGGCCCAGCAGAGCTCGATCGACCGGCAGACCTATCTCGTCCGCGACACGCCGGAGGCGCGGAGCGCGACGACGAACGACATCCTCGAGCGCATCCCCTCCGTCGAGGTGCAGGCGGACGGCACCGTCCGGCTGATCGGCGCCGGCAATGCGACGATCCTGATCGACGGCCGGCGGGTCGCCGATCCGGCGACGACCCTTCGCAACATGACGGGCAACCAGATCGAGCGGGTCGAGGTGATGACCAATCCCGGCGCGCAATTCCCGGCCCAGGGCACGGGCGGAATCGTCAACATCGTCACCCGGCGCAACACGCAGAACGGCCTCGGCGGCTCGGCGACGGCGACCGGCGGCAGCTTCGGCAGCTACGATCTTAGGATCGCGCCGACCTATGGCGCCGGCAACTGGACCTTCACCGGCAATCTTGGCCATGGCCGCTTTGAGCAGCGCGCCCGCTTCGAGCGCGACCGCTTCGCGCTGCAGCCGGGCGGCCCGGTGCCCCTCTCC
>Ga0190274_10001387_pt1 | contig 14171 bp, 11 predicted proteins | sample Popmic531T_FD_133002 | JGI IMG/M metagenome (GOLD analysis project Ga0190274, IMG submission 133002) | Populus adjacent soil microbial communities from riparian zone of Yellowstone River, Montana, USA - 531 T | ecosystem: Environmental > Terrestrial > Soil > Riparian zone | place: USA: Montana...
GGCGTCCAACGACAACGGCTACGCGCCGGTGGTGGACGCAATCGCCGCGCACTATCGCGTGGATCGCGCGCGCGTCTCCTGCGCCACTGGATGCTCGGGCGCGAACTTCCTGGTGGCTGCGGCCTTGCTCGGTGCGGGCGACGACGTGCTGATCGAGCGGCCGACGTACGATCCCCTCATCGGCGTGTGCCGGTTGATGGGTGCCAGGGTCCACCGTTTCGACCGCACGTTCGATGCGGGCTTCGACCTTGATCCCGATGCAGTGGCTCGCGCCATCACACCGCAGACGAGGCTCATCATCGTCACGTCGCCGCATAATCCGTCAGGAGCGGCCGCGGCAGACGAAGCGTTGCGCGCCGTGGTTCAGATCGCCGAACGGGTGGGCGCGCATGTGCTGGTCGATGAGGTGTATCTGGATGCCGCATCCAGCGCGCGCGGTGCGCACGGTCCCGATCATTCCGCGGCGCGGCTCGAAGGACCAGTCATTGTCACGGCCAGCCTCACGAAGTCGTACGGGCTCGCCGGCCTGAAATCCGGATGGGCGATTGCACCGCCGGCGATTGCCGAACGCCTTCGCCGCACGCGCGATCTCGTGGACAACGCCAGTTCGGCGCCATCCGATCGGCTGGCGGCGCTCGCATGGTCGATGCTGCCGCAGTTGACCGCGCGCGCAGGGACCATCCTGGGAGGCAATCTCACGCGCGCACGCGAGTTCTTCCTCGCGCATCCGCAGTTCGAGCTGGCCGAGCGGCCGTGGTGTTCCGTTACATTTCCGCGCATCGCGGGTGTCAGTGATGCCGAAGCGTGGGTGCAGCGCGTGCTGACTCAGCACGGCGTGGCTGTGGCGCCTGGGCGTTTCTTCGACGCACCCGCGCATTTCCGCATCAGTCTGGCCGGCCGGCCGGAAGCGCTGGAGAGCGGACTCGCGGCCCTCGGCGCCGCCTCTCGGGAGATACTGCCCTCCTGAGCGCAGTCTTATGAAAACCCTTGCGGCGGTCGCCATCTTCGCGCTCGTCCAGGCGGCGGCGTCTCCGGCGCCGCCCGATATTGGCCGTGCAGCCGCGCAGTACGCCGCAGGCGACTACGCCGCTGCCGTCGCGATGCTGACCGGCGGGCGCGTCACGGCCGGGTCCCTGACCTCTGAACTCGACCGCTGGATCGCCGGCGCCGACGCCGCGGGGCAGCCACAGCGGCGGTTGGTCGCATCGGCGCTCGCCATCGACGCGGTGTGGACCGCGACTCGTCGAGAATGGCGCAATCAGAACACGACGAACTTCGATTCCTGGGGGCACACCACGCCGAGTGATCCTGGACGGTGGGGGCTGTCGAGTGCTGTCGCGCAGGGATACGTGGCGGCTTGGATCGTGCGGGAGACCGCCCGGTTACCGGCCTCCAGTATTCGTCACCGGCTGCTCCTCGCCACCGTCGGCCTCATGGAAGACGCTCATGCCTGGCACTATTTCGAGGAGTCGCTGCCTGCGATTCGCACCGCGTTGCCGGACGAATCGCGCGTTCGGTTGGCGGAGGTGCTGTTGCAGCAGTACCGCGAGCTCGGTTCCCTGCGGATGATGACAGGCTCCCGACGCCTCGATGTCCTCCGCGACGAAGACCTGCCGTCGAGCATGACGCGGGGAATCCCGAAGATACAGGCCCGCTACGAAACGCTGGCCGCGGCAGATCCGGCGGTCGCAGGCGAGGCGTTGCTCCGCGCCGCGTACCTCGACCTGCGGCGGCGGGACTGGAAGGCTGCTGTCACCCGGCTCGAGCAGTCACGCGATCGCCAGACCGAAACGAATCTGCGGGCGGCAGCTGACTACTTTCTGGGCTGGACCCACGCGCGCATCGGCAATGACAATGATGCGATTGCGGCATATCGCCGGGCGCTGGAAGTGACGCCGACCATGCGCAATCTTGCGACTGAGCTCTCCGCGCTGCTCTTTCTGAGAAATGAGCGCAACGAGGCGTACGCGATTCTGGACCGCGCATTCAACGCCACGGACATCCCGCTGGACTTCATGATGATCATCGAGCGTGCGGACGCTCGCTTCGTGGACGGTCACCTGCGGGCGATTCGCGAGGCGCTGAAATGAGACGCCTGACCGCCGTTCTTCTGCTCATCGTCGCCGCGGCTGGAATGACTGCCTTGTCCGCGCAGCAGAATCCGACGTTCAGAACACGAACGGACGTTGTGACGGTGAACGTGTCCGTGACGCGCGGGCGCACGCCGGTCACGGGCCTCGTGGCCGCGGACTTCGAGGTACGGGATAAAGGCGTGCTGCAACAGGTCGACGAAGTGCTGCTGGACACGGCGCCTCTCGACGTCACGCTCGTGCTGACCGGCTTCAGGGAGAACCTGCGCGAGGAGCACGACACGGGCCTGGACGTGGCCGCGGCCCTGCGATCGAGAATCACGCCGGCCGATCGACTGCGCGTGGTGATGGTCAACGATCGCATCCGCGGCAGCCTGGTGCAGCCGGACTTCCAGATACCGTCACGCCAGGAGATCAGACAATCCATCCCCGGCGTGTCGGTCGTGGACGGACTGTTCTATGCGCTCGCGTGGCCCGTCGAACCTGGCCGGCGGCACCTGGTGGTTGCGTTCACAGACGCCTGGGATCAATGGAGCACGCTCGACGCCGACCGGCTGCCGAAGCTGGCCGGGCACTCCGACGCTGTGATGCACCTGGCGCTCTGGGCCAGTCCCATCGGCCGTGGCGACCGTGCAGAGATCGGGAACGCCGGCGCGGGGGCGGCGACCTTCTCATCGACGTCGCTGCAGATTCGCGCGTGGGAAGAGACATACCGGCCGATCGTGAGCGCGGCCGAGCGCACAGGCGGAACATTCCGGCCCGCGGGATCGGCGACCCAGGCCTTGGAGCAGATCCTCGAGGACTTCCGCACGAGCTATGTGCTGCGCTATGCACCGAAAGGCGTCGACGCCGCCGGCTGGCACGACCTGGCTGTGAAGGTCACGCGTCCAGGTTCGTACACAATTCGTGCCCGCAAGGGCTACGAAGGCTAACGGGGGTCTGACCCTGGTCTGACCCCGGTCTGACCCCGGTCTGACCCCGGTCTGACCCCGGTCTGACCCCGGTCTGACCCCGGTCTATTTCGGGGGCGGTTGCTGCGACGTCTGCTGGAACACGCGCATCGCCGTCGCGACCATCGACGCGGTGTCTGCGACGTTGGCCGGCAGGATCATCGTGTTCGTCTTCTTGGCCAGTTCACCGAACTGGATGATGTAGTTCTCGGCCACGCGGAGCTGCGTGGCTTCCATGCCGCCGGGCTGCCGGATGGCGTCGGCCACCTTGCGGATGCCTTCGCCCGTGGCAGTTGCGACTGCGAGAATCGCGGACGCCTGGCCCTCGGCTTCGTTGATCTGCTGCTGGCGCCGCGCTTCCGAGGCCTTGATGACCTGCTGCTTCTCGCCCTCGGCGGTGTTGATGGCGGCGTCGCGGGAGCCTTCCGACGTCAGAATCACGGCGCGCTTTTCGCGCTCGGCGCGCATCTGCTTTTCCATCGCGGCCAGCACGTCGTGCGGCGGTGTGATGTTCTTGATCTCGTAGCGCAGCACCTTCACGCCCCAGGCCTCAGACGCCTTGTCCAGCTCCTGCACGACCTGCATGTTGATGTGGATGCGCTCTTCGAACGTTTTGTCCAGGTCGATCTTGCCGATCTCGCTTCGCAGGTTCGTCTGAGCCAACTGCACGATCGCGAAGATGTAGTCCGCGATGCCGTACGACGCGCGCTCCGGGTTCATGACCTTGATGTACAGGATGCCGTCCACGCCCACCTGCACGTTGTCACGCGTGATGCAGACCTGCGCCGGAATGTCGATCGCCACTTCCTTCAGCGAGTGCCGGTAGCGGATCACGTCGAAGAACGGGATCAGAAAGTGGAACCCGGCCGACAGCACGCCTGAAAAGCGGCCGAGACGCTCCACGACGAAGGCGCTCTGCTGCGGGACGACAACGGCCGTCTTCGCGATGATGATGAGTGCGACAAAGATGAATACCAGACCGACAATCGTCAGCGGATTGAAGTCCATCAGCGGGCTCCTTCGGGCACCACGTGCAACGTAAGACCTTCCACACCCGTGACGCGGCACCGGGTACCGCGCGTCACGGACACACCGGCATCGTTGCGCGCCGACCACGACGCGCCACGAAGCTCGACCTTGCCGATGCTGCCGGCCGCCACGTCTTCGGTGGCGATGGCGACTTCACCCACGAGTGCATCCACGGTCGGCGCCTGCGGATCGGGCTGCATCATCCTGAGCAGCCGCGTGCGGAAGAGCGCCAAAGAGCCGATCGAAATTGCGGAGAACAGGAACGTCTGCATCCAGACCGGCCCGGCCAGCCCGATCGCGCTCAGGAGGCCGACCGCCATGGCGCCCACGCCGAAGAAGATGATGTAGAAGCCGCCGGCCGACGCCATTTCGGCCGCAGCAAGCACAAGACCCAGAGCGAGCCAATGCCACCAAAGGATTTCCATAGGGGTATCCGCGGCGATTATGTCCCAAAACCACTCGGGAGCGTCGCTCCCGAATAAAATGGGCGCCATCGTGCCGCTCTTCACCGCGCTCTTACTTGCGTCCCTTGGACCCCTCGCTTTCGGTCAGACCGAAGCCAGGTCGCTGCTGGGTACACTACTGATCTCGCCGCCGATCCCGGCAGAGACGCGCGCCAGAATGGAAGCTGACCTCACGGCCGCCAGGGCGGCCCTCAGCAAGGCGCCGGCGGATCCGGCGGCACTGATCTGGGTCGGCCGGCGCACCGCGTATCTCGGCCGGTACCGTGAGGCGATTGGGGTCTTTACCGAAGGCGCGCAGCGCTTCCCCGCCGACGCCCGGTTCCTGCGGCATCGCGGTCACCGCTACATCACCGTGCGCGAGTTCGACAAGGCGATTGCGGATCTCGAGCGTGCGCAGACGCTTGTGGCGGGCAAGCCTGACGAGATCGAACCCGATGGCCAGCCGAACGCTCAAGGCATTCCGCTGACCACCTTGCAGTCGAACATCCGCTATCACCTCGCCCTCGCGTACTACCTGAAGGGCGACTTCGCAAAGGCGGCACCCGTGTGGGTTGCGGCCCGCGATGCCGTGAACAACTCCGACAACCTGGTGTCCGCCACGCATTGGCTGTATCTCACGCTCCGGCGGCTTGGGCGCACGGAAGAAGCGGCCAAGGCGCTCTCCGTAATTACTCCCGGCATCACCGTCGTCGAAAACGCGAGCTACCACACGCTGTGTCTCCTGTACAAAGGCGAACGGCAGGTGAATGACATCGTGAAGAACAGTGGAACCGGCTCATCCGGTGCGGCGGTGCTCTACGGCGCCTCCGCCTGGCTGCATCTCAACAACCGCACCGCCGAAGCGGAAGTGCTGTGGCGCGGGCTGGCCGACGGCCCTGAGTGGGCGCCGTTCGGCGTGATTGCGGCGGAAGCCGAGTTGGCGCGTCGCAAGTGAATCGCCTGGTCGTCATTCTCGCCGGCGGCGTTGTCGTGCTTGGCGGCATTTCGCTGCTCGTGTACACCGCGACTCGAACGAAGTCTGTCGAAACAACGCCGGCAGTTGATTCCGGGAGTTCCAAGCCGGAGACACCAGTGACGGCGCCGCCTGTCGCCAACCGCCCGAAGCCGGCGCCCGCCGCCCCGGCGACCGGCGCCTCGTCGCCCGCGCCGGCAACGCCGAAGGTCGAAGCCACGCCAACAACGGGCACGCTGGTCCTCGAGAGCGACACGCCGGACACCTCGGTGTTCATCGATCGAAAGTTTCTGGGCACCGCGCCGTACACAGTGCGGGACGTCGCGCCTGGCGAACACCAGCTGATTTTCTCGCCCACGGGCCAGGATTCGATCCGGATGACCGTCGCGGTCGAGCCGGGGACGAAGACGATCGTCGCGCGATTCAAGGAAGTGCAGCTCGACGAGAAAGTCGAGGTGGTCCACAAGCATTCATTCGGATCGTGCCGCGGAACGCTGAAGGCGTCGCCGAACGGGCTGACGTACGACACGAAGAACACCGAGGATGTATTCACGGTGCCGCTGACGAACCCCGAGGTGTTTGCGGTGAACTACGTGGAGAAGAATCTGAAAGTGAAGTTGAAAGGCGGCAAGACCTACACCTTCACCGAGCCCGACGGCACGGCGGACAAGCTGTATGCGTTCCACCAGGCCGTGGAAAAGGCGCGTCAACGGATGCTCTCGGGACGCCGGCCATGACATCATGCCGTTCATGAACATCGTGAGGCCGCTCGCGATCGCGGCGCTGGTGTTGGTTGCCGCCGCGGCCCCCGCGTCCGCGCAATCAGCGCAGCCCGAGCAGGAGCCGGTGCCGACCGTGGGCACGGTGTGGCAGGGCAAGACCGGTTTCGGCCTGGCCGAAGTTGCGTCGCTGGCCGCGCCGATCCTCTGGTTCTCGACGGGCGAGCCGCTGCTGGCGGCCGGTGAGCGCGCCATTCCTGAAGCGCATCCCTGCGACGCCTCGGCCAACGGTGCCGTGATCTACTACCAGGTCGTCCGCATCGCATTGCGCGGCCGCGACAAGGTCGGACTGCCGCCGCAGAACGATCCGTTCTTCGTCGATCGGGTGAAGAGCTTCACGCTGCGCTATCACCTCTATTTCCGTGGACACTTCGGCAACATCACGGAAGTGCACGACCTGGAAGCGATCGACATGGACATTGCCATCGATCCGCTGCCGGACGGCGGCCGGCGCGTGCGCGTGACGCGAGTGGCCGGACTGATGCGCGGAACTGAATGGAACGCGAACGAGCTGCAGGTGGAGGCCTCGACGAAACTGCCGATCACCGTGCTCATCGAAGAAGGCACGCACGCGGGCGGCCCCGATCGGAATGCCGACGGGCTGTTCACGCCGCGGCACGACATCAACCGGCGCGTGCGCGATGCGCAGGGCGTGCGCGACGTGGACGCGGGCACGCGGCTGGCCGGCGGATTCGATGCCACGATGTTCAAGCAACGGCAGCGCGGGTTCCGGCTGCTGCCGCCGGCCGTGCCCCGCATCGGCGCCGACGGGAATCCGCTCGACACCACCGTGAGCGCAGCCGGCGAGCTGGGCCGCTACGAGCTGCGCGCCGCCCAGAACGTCCCGGTCTGTGTCGCGCCGCCACCGGACGGCCGCCGCCTGCGCACGCTCATGCGCGACCAGCGGTTCAACCCGGACGATGAGCCCGACCAGTACGGCCGGAAGTGGGTGCACGACCTGATGAAGCCGCTGTCCGGCACCAATCCGCTGATCACGAATCTCAGCTTCCGCCGCGACCGGACGGCGGGCGTCGGGGTCACCTTCCGCGGCGTGGACATCGGCCAGGGCTATCTGCTGCCGCGCTTCACGATCACGCGCGATGCGGACCTGAGCTTCGAGGCGCTGTTCACACCCACGGCGACCCGGTTCCTGAACTGGTACGTTTCGTCGGGCTTCGGCAACGACCTCGACGAGTGGAAGTTCGTCGCCGAGGGCGGCCTGAAGGTGAACGTGCGCGTCACCGGCTTCCTGAAAACCGCGACGCTCAACTCGGAGTTCGCCGGCCTTCGCTTCGGAATCCGCACCGGCGGCTTCGACAAGCTGTCACCGATCCGGTTCATCGTGGAAATCGGCGTAGGAGGCTGGTAGTCAGTTCCAGTAGCCTCTGCGCGCGGAGACGAATACGCCGTCGCGTTTCACTTTCACTTCCAGCTCGTGATAGCCGCGCTCCACGCCTTTGGCGTCGTACAGCAGCACGTACGCGGACCTGAACTCCTCGAGAATCTGGCGGAACACGGTGTTGAGATCGGATGAGGCATTGGTCCGCACAACGGAGCCACCGGTCGCCGTTGCCAGCGAGTGGAAGAATCCGTCGTAGGGCTGCGGCGTCAGCGACACTTTCATGCTCCCGGACGCAATCGAGGCGCTGCTCGATCCGGTGACGACGAGGGGCGCGTTGCCGGGAAGGACCATCGCCACCGCGGCGCGCGTGCGCAGCGCCACATTCGTGAGCGTCACCGGCTGCGTCGTGCTGGTGCTGTCGTTCCCGTCGGTGAAGACCACGACCAGTTGGCGGCGATCGCGCGCAGTGGCTGAGGTCAGCGCCACGCTGATCGAATCGAAGAGCGCCGTGCCGCCGCCCGCGGCGGTACCCCGGATGGCGGCCTGCACTTTCTGCTCGTCGGTCGTGAAATCCACCACGCGCGCCACACGGCTGTTGAACAGCATCAGCTTGAGCCGATCCTCACGCGCCAGGTCGCGCATGAGCGTCACCACGCCACTCCGCAGGCGTTCCAGCATCACGCCGGTCACGCTGAAGCTGACATCGAGCGCCACCGTCACGTCGATCGGCAGCTTTCCGTAACTGATTTCTCCGACCTCCTGCCGGACGCCGTTGTCGTACACCTCGAAGTCCGAGGGTTTCAGGCCGGTGACCGACTTCCGCTTGCTGTCGCGCACCGTGACGTCCACGGCCACGGCGTTGGCCATCGATCGAAACGTCGGCAGCTGCTCCTGCGCGCCTACGCGGCTGGCCGGCGACGCCGCCACCACGGCCGACAGCACCACGAGCGCGGTGATGCGGGCGTTCATTTCGCCAACTCGAACAGCCGCCGCATGGCCTGCGGGTGCATGCGGTACTGCCCCTGCCAGTAGGACCACCACGGGTCCTGAGACTGTTCCCGCGTGGTCTGGATGAACTCGGCCAGCGCTTCGGCTTCCGCGCGTTCGCCGCGCAGCAGGAGCGTGTTCATCAATCCCACCCGCGCCGACTGCGCACCCGGCAGAATCGCGGCGGCCGCACGGTACGCCGCAATGCTCCGGTCGTGGTCGCCCATCGCACCGAACACGTGCCCCAGGAAGAGCTGCTGCAGATATCGCAGTTCCAGGTCCGGGAGCGGCGAGGCGCCCGCCTGCATCAACTGCGAGAGCGCCTCCTCATGATTGCCGGTTCGATACAGCATCCACGCCAGTCGGATCCGCGCCTCCGCCGCAATAGAACCAAACGCGATCGCTTCGAGGTACTGCTGCCGGACGACCTCCGCAATGGCCGGCCGCGGGGCGCCCGGCGTTTCGTACACCGTCAGGCGCGTGCCTGGAAGCGAGCGCTGTTCGCTGTTGATCGCACGCAGCAGCACAAACCGTGGATCGTGCGGAAACCGGACCATCGTCCGTTCGATGAGAGGCTCCACTGCCGCCGGCCGGATGACTCCCTGCAGCATCGTGAGCGCCGCGTACATCCACTCGGCCTCGAAGTCGTCGGGGTCCAGCGGATGGCGCACGAGCGACCAATACCGCTCCAGAAAGGCCTGTGCCGCCGTGCGGTCGGCCGCGCGCGTGGAAAACACCAGCGGCTCCACCAGCGCCAGCGCAAATGCCGCCTCGAGCCGCGGCGATCCCGGCCACGGATTCCCTTCCTCCTCGAAGTCCTTGAGCAACAGCAGCGGCGCCACGTGCCGGCGAAGGCTGTCCTGCACCTGAGCGACCGCCCCGCGCTCGAACGCCTCCGTCAACTCCGGCAAGGTGCGAAGCCGCGCGTTTGACGCCGGCACCGGCGCCGGAACGGACGGAATCGCTTCTTCCACGCCGTAGCCGCGGCGCGCATTCACGTCCAGCGATCGCCGGCCGGGCACCGTCACGTTGATCGTGTGCCACCCGCTGCGCGTCACGCCCTGCGGCGTGTATCGCAGCATGTAGCTCGACCGGAAGGTGTCGAACGTCTCCTTGAATGCGCCGGTGAGGGACGGCACGCTGAGCGCCTGCGCCTGATGCCAGCCGCCGCCGGTCGCCTCCACGCCTGCCTTGACCAGGAAGCCGTTTGTTGTGACCCGATGGAATGGCGAGTCGTCGATCAGCCAGTTCTTGTGCGGAATCCACGACCGCACCGTGGGCCAGCACTGGCCGATGTTCGCGCACTGCCAGGCGCGAGCCTCGCCGTCGTTGGTGAGCGCCTCCTCCATGAGCACCAGATGGAACCGGGCATCGGACTTTCCCGCGATGGCGCCGAGCGCTCCGGCGCCGACCGCGCTCATCGTGTCCACACCTTTCGTGCGCGCGATCACCACGTGGCGACGGGCCGGCCCCACCGGATGCAGGAGCACGGCCGCCAACGCGTCGTACGTCGAGGCCAGTCCGTCCCCTTCGAGCCCACGCACGGGCGGCAACGAGTTCACTGGCAGGAACGGCCACACCTGCCGGACGTAGCGGTCGATGGTGACCAGTCGAAGCCGGTCCGTCGGACGCAGAATGCCAGCGACCTGGTTGACCTCGCGCTGCACGCCCGCCTCGACTTGCGAGGCCTTCGCGGCCGTCCGCCATGCCATGCCCGGATTGCCGCTGACGTCCACCACCAGCGTCACGTCGATGGGCACCGACGTGGCTTCCACGCTCTCAATCTGCTGCCGCACGCCGTTGTCGGTGAGCACAAAGTCTGCGGCGGTGAGTCCTGTCACTACGAGCTTGCCATCGCGCACGGACACATCGACCATGACGACGTCCGTGCCGGCGCGAAACGTCTGTTGCGGCGGCTCCTGCCCTGCGAGCACGGCCACGGCGCCGGCAAGCGTCAGCGCGGCGAAGAGCGGGCGGCGCGCCATCACTTCAGAATCTCCGCACGCAATTTGCCGACGAGCAGCGGCCAGAACCGGTTGTCGGCGTGCACGTACTCGCGCCATGGATCGATCGGCCGCGGATTCGCCTCGAGCATCGACGCCGCCAGTTCCTGCGCTTCGGCGCGGCGCCCGTTCTGGAACAACAACGACGCCAGTGCCATCGTGGCCGATTGGGCGCGGGGCCAGGCGGCCACGGCGCCGCGGTACGCGTTCACCGCTTCATCGTTGCGGCGCTGCGACTCGGCGATCCGGCCGCGGAAATACTTCACGAGGTAAATCACATACCGATCGCGGGTGAGGAACTCTGCGCGATCGAAGTGCGTGAGTGCCTCCTCCCTGCGGCCCATCTGCACGAGCATCACGCCCATGCGCATCATCGCCTCGCCACCCACGACGGGATCGTTGTACAGCGCGCCGTACGCCTGCATCGCATCGTCCTGCCAGAACCGATCGCGCGCGATGCCTTCGGCCAGCATGAAGCGCATCTCTTCGGGGAAGCGCTTGCGGACGTGCTCCAGGTGCTTGATTTCCAATTTCGGGTTGAGAATCTCACCCGAGTCAACACCGAGGCCGATGGAGGTATCCCCCACCAGGAACTGACCGTCTTCAGAGCGCTGCGCTACGGCGAGCGCGGCCAGCTGCCACCAGCGTTCGACAGGCCGGGGGGGTTCGTCCTTGCGCATACGACGGCAAGCCCACTCGATCAGCAGCGGCGGCGCCTTCCACTCGAGAACGCTCAGAGGACTGATGCACCCGCCTTTGCTGTCGGCACCCGCGCCGGCGTCGCTGGCGCAAATCGCCTTCTGTTTCCAGATGAACTTCCACTCGCGCCATTCGCCCGCGCGCGCGGCTTCCAGAGCGAACGTGGCCGCGACGAGCTCGCGCCTCTCGCGCTCGCCAGGGCCGCCCGCGTCAATCCACGCGGGCCCCTGGTCCTGCAACTGCTTCAACACCTCTTTGAAGTCGATGTCGCCCTCGAGCTCGGCGACAACCGCGCTGAACTTGCCTGACTTGTAGGAGTCGAGCATCTCGACGACGGAGAGGCCAGAGGCGCGCGAGGACAGGCTCGTCAGGCACACGGCGGCCGTGCAGGCGAGCGCCAGGGCGCGACGCAGGGGTATGGGCATGAGGCGCAGGTCAGCTTAGCAAAAGACCCCCCGCCTCATTTCACGGTCCGGTCGGCGGCGACGCGGCCGTTCTCAGGTCATCCGGGCCGTCATTTAGCGATGCGGTTCCTGCAGATGATGCATCGTGCCGAGCTCCGGTTCCTCGCTGCGCAACCATCCTCTGGCCATCTCGAAAAGCAGAACCGGCCTGGGTTTATTCACCTCGAGGAACTCGGCCGTATGGATGCTCACACCGATCAGCACCATGCGTGGGTCGTCCGGCGTGCCGTGCCGGGGATCGCCCTCGTCGCCGAACCACATCTTCCAGTCAGGGGCATAGAGCGTCCCGATGGTCGCGCGGTCCCGCGAAATGACGGCCGTGCCCGACACCGAGATCCACTCGCGCGTCTTGTCTTTGTAATACGACAGGTTGAGATGCGGGTCGTGCGCCACATCCGCGAGCTTCGCGGAGCCGTCCGCGGTCACGAACCACAGGTCCGCGCCGTCAGCCGGCTTCTGATTGGCCATCGCACGCGCACGCAGGTGTCCATCGGCCTGTCGCGTCACCATCATGGCGACGTCGATGTCCTCGATGAGGTCATAGAACTTGTCCAGCTCGGTCTTCATAGCGCCTCACTTTTCTCCAGTGAGGTAGCAGGTTACGTGCCACACGTGCACACTCGCGCCGAATCAGGACAAGCCCGCTGCGATGGTCACACGTGGAACAATTGTTCCGAACAGGTCCTGTCACTTACCTCTGACCTGTGACCTCTGACCTGTAAGTTGCCCTCTATAGTCCTGCTGCGAACTTCGTCCGTGCGCCGGCGACAATCACGCCGTACTTGGCCTGCGCCAGCGCCCACTCCGTCTGCATCAGCGACACGCGCGCGTCGTTGAGCTCGGACGATGTGATGACGCCGTTTTCGTACGACACTTCGGCGATGGAGAGACTTTCGCGGGCCAGCTCAACCGCCTTGCGCTGCAGTTCGACGATCTCCCTGGCCGACGCCAGTTCTTCAACCGCCGTGGTCAGCTCGAGCCGCGCGGAGTCCAGCGTGGCGTTGATGGCGTGCGCGGCCTGCTGCTCGCGTGCGGTAGCGGCCGCCTTCTGCGCGGCGACCTTCGGCGCGGAGAACAACGGCATCCGGATCGCCAGGCCGGCCTGGAAACTGCGGTTGTCGCCGGTCCAGAACTGGCTGAGCCCGTCCTGCTGATACTGCAGGCTGCCCGTAAACGCTACTGTAGGCTTGAGATCCGCGCCTGCCAGTTTCCTCATCTGCACGGCGCTTTCGCGTTGGGCGGACAGCGCCTTGATGTCTGCGCGCTGCTGCAATCCGGCGACGAGTTCTTCACTGCCCGGCACGGACGTCTCCTCGTCGAGCGACCCAGTCAGGAACAACGGCGCCGGGTCATCAAGTGACATCACCGCCCGCAGTGCCTGTAGCGCCGTGGCAGAAGCACTGCGCGCACGAATGAGGATGGCCTTCGCATTCGCGATCTCGACCTCCGCTCGCACCACGTCGAGCCGGGCCGCGCTGCCCGCGTCAAATCGCGTCTGGGCCAGCCGCTGCTGGATCTCGGCGCGACGCAGGCCCTCCTCGGCCACGGCGATGCCCTGCTGCTGAAGGAGCGCGCCGTAATACGCCTGCACCACTTCCAGCGTCAGCGCCTGCCGCGCGCGCTCGACCTGCAGCTGCACCGATGCCGCCTGCGACTCGGTCGCCGCCAGACCGTAGCGCAACCGGCCGCCCGTGTAGATCGGTTGCGTCACGTCGAACCGGAGGACGTTCTGGCGCGTGAAATTCGCGCGGAACAACTGCTCGTCCTGGCCGAAGATGCCGGCCGGAATGCGCAGCGCCGCGGCCTGCTGGGCCGGCGTGAACACATAGCTCGCATCGGCCGTGGGCAGGAAGGACGTGCGCGCCTCCGACACGCGCGAATCCGACTCGCGCACGCGCGCCTCCGCCGCCTTCAGCGACTGATTGCCTTCCATTGCGCGCTGCAGCGCGTCTTCGAACGTCAGTGCGCGGCCCGGCGCCTGGCTGCGCACGGAAGACGCGGCCGAGCCCGGCGTCTGGGCGTAAACGCTGGTCACCGCCAGCACGCCGCCAACGAGCGCGATGATCAAGAGCACCGTGGTCACGCGCGCGGCCTTCGCCATCGCGGGCGTCGGGGCCTTGCGCCAGTGACGGACGCGCTCCAGCAGGCGATCGAGCAGGAGATACGCGACCGGCACCACGACGAGCGTCAGCAGCGTAGATGTCATCAGCCCCCCAATCGTCGCCAGCGACATCGGCGCGCGGAATTCGCCGCCCTCGCCGATGCCGAACGCCGACGGCAGCATGCCCAGCACCATCGCCAGGGTGGTCATGAGAATCGGGCGGAGCCGCACGGGACCCGCCTGCAGGATGGCCTCGATCACGCCGAGGCCCTTCTCGCGGCGCAGCTGGTTGGTGAGATCGACGAGAAGGA
>Ga0190274_10001388_pt1 | contig 14165 bp, 6 predicted proteins | sample Popmic531T_FD_133002 | JGI IMG/M metagenome (GOLD analysis project Ga0190274, IMG submission 133002) | Populus adjacent soil microbial communities from riparian zone of Yellowstone River, Montana, USA - 531 T | ecosystem: Environmental > Terrestrial > Soil > Riparian zone | place: USA: Montana...
ACAAGGCAGAAGAAAGAAGTTACAAGGCAGAAGGATAAATCTTCTCCTTATCAACCTCTTTTGACTTGTAACTTTTGACTTGTAACTTTTCTTTAAGCGTCGATCTTAGCGTATTTCGAGTTCTTCTCGATAAAGTCCCTGCGGGGAGGTACATCATCACCCATTAGCATAGAAAAAATACGATCTGCTTCGGCCGCACTGTCGATGGTGACTTTGCGTAACGTACGAGTCTCCGGATTCATGGTAGTTTCCCAGAGTTGTTCTGCATTCATCTCTCCAAGACCTTTATATCGCTGGGTGTTTACATTTTCTTCCTTACCTGCGCCGGCCAGTTCCTTGATGGCAACCTGGCGCTGCTCATCGGTCCAGGCATAGCGCTGTTCTTTGCCTTTCTTTACCATGTAGAGTGGTGGAGTGGCAATGTAGAGATAGCCTTCTTCAATGAGTTCTTTCAGGTGCCTGAAAAAGAAAGTAAGAATGAGGGTGGTAATGTGACTTCCGTCGACGTCGGCATCGGTCATGATCACCACTTTATGATACCGGATTTTCACCATGTTCAACGGACGGCCTTCCTGGCTATCGTCACGGAAAACACCGAGAGCAGTATATATATTCCGGATTTCTTCGTTCTCATAGATCTTGTACTCCATGGCTTTTTCCACGTTGAGGATCTTACCCCTTAACGGGAGGATAGCCTGGAATGCGCGGTTCCGTCCCTGCTTGGCAGTTCCACCGGCAGAATCTCCCTCAACGAGGAATAACTCAGAAACGACAGGATCGCTGTCGCTGCAATCTGCTAATTTGCCGGGGAGGCCGGTACCGGATAAGACGTTTTTACGCTGCACCAGTTCGCGGGCCTTACGGGCTGCATGGCGTGCGGTGGCTGCCAGAACGATTTTATCGACGATGATCCTCGCTTCACGGGGATGTTCTTCCAGGTAGTTGCTGAGCATTTCACTCACAGCCTGGTCTACAGCACCCATCACTTCGTTGTTGCCAAGTTTCGTTTTGGTCTGTCCTTCAAATTGTGGCTCCTGAACTTTTACGGAGATCACGGCAGTAAGTCCTTCACGGAAATCGTCTCCGCTGATTTCGAATTTCAGTTTCTGCAGAAAGTTTTGTTTATCCGCATAGTTTTTCAGCGTACGCGTGAGCGCCCGGCGAAATCCTGCCAGGTGGGTACCGCCTTCATGTGTATTGATGTTGTTGACGTACGAATGCACGTTTTCATTGAACGACGTATTGTATTGCATGGCCACTTCCACGGGCATGCCGTTGCGGTCACTCTCCATGTAAATAGCTTCCGGAATCAGTCTTTCGCGTGTGGCATCCAGGTAAGCTACAAACTCACGCAGGCCTCCTTCGCTGAAAAAGGATTCGGAAGGGTTTTTTCCTTCGGCATCTGTTTCCCGAAGATCAGTCAGGTTAAGCCGGATTCCTTTGTTCAGATAAGCTAACTCGCGAAGCCTAGCCGCCAGGGTATCGTAATGGTATACGGAAACACTGAAGATGGTATTGTCGGGAAGGAAGGTGGTCCGTGTTCCGGTGCGCTCGGTTTCTCCGGTAATTTTCACCGGGTACATGGGTTTGCCGCATTCGTATTCCTGGACAAAGATTTTTCCCTGCCTGTTTACTTCCACCGTCAGATGCGACGACAATGCATTTACACAGCTAACACCAACGCCGTGGAGTCCGCCTGAAACTTTGTAGGAGTCTTTATCGAATTTACCGCCGGCATGCAATACCGTCATCACCACTTCCAGGGCGCTTTTCTTTTCCTTCGTATGCATGTCTGTGGGAATACCACGACCATCATCGCTTACGGTAACAGAGTTGTCGGTATTGATAAAGACATCAATAATTCTGCAATATCCGGCGAGCGCTTCGTCAATGGAATTGTCCACCACCTCATAAACAAGGTGATGTAATCCTTTGAACCCCGTATCGCCGATGTACATGGCAGGACGCTTTCGAACGGCTTCCAGTCCTTCAAGGACCTGGATGCTGTCGGCTGAATATTCCTGCGATCGTTTTTGTGTTGTTGTTTCCTGTTCTTTCAAAAGTGAATCCATTAAAAAACTGAATTAAACTGACTGATTATGTGACCCCCCGGAAAGATGCCATGAAGGCATCAAAAAAGCCGAAACATCCATAAAAATGAATCAGCTTTTATAGGATTCAAATATAGGCAAAATCAGCGTCTTAAACTAATTTTCAGGCAAAAAATATTCACCGGCAGTAGTGCAAAAAATGTCCTGTTTGGAGGTCGAAAAAAGGAGGCCGATTGAAAGGCAAATCAGGTGACTTTTAATACTCGATGTCCAGTCCCAACTGATCTTTTAACTCCTGGATGGCCGGATTTTTTTCAGCCATTCGTTTGTATTTTTCCTGCGGGGTATAAGCTTTGCGCTCTTCACCGGTTGGCTTGGACACGATGGCAATCAACTGGATCTGTGAATTGGAAAGCCTTGTCCGAATGTAGCCCAGGATATCAAACTTTACTTCAGCGAGATCCTTTTCCAGCCCCGCATGATCCAGGGTGAAAACCAGTTCGTTGCTGTTTCGGATCTCCGGCGGGCGTTTCAGCATGGCGGCTGACATAGCCATCTTTCCCTGCGTAAGGAGGACAGCTCCGTATTCGTTCCATACCTGTTGAAGTTCCTCCGGGGTAAAAGGCCTTGCTTCCTGCACGGCCGATACTTCTGTTACCTCATCCTGCTTCTTTTCAACCGTCTTATTCATGAGACGGGTGATGGAAATTGACTTGGAAGCAGTTGGTTCTTTTGCTTTCGCAGCTACCGGAGTCGTGGCTTTGTATACCGGCAATGGAGCAACTTCGGCTGCGGGTAATGGAGAGGGGATGGGTGCAGGAGAGGGAGCGGGAGCCGATACGGCCTGTGTTACAGGGTCAGCTTTTTTTTTTGGCAGTTCAGCTGATCCGGTTGAAGTAGCAGGAGCGAAGCCACACATTTTAAGCAGGGTAAGTTCAACATGGAGACGTTGATTCTTGGATACCCTGTATTGAATGTCACACTTATTCGTCGCCTCCAGTGCATTCAGGATCCACGTTACCGGGCATTGAGCCGATTGCTGTTTATACTTCTCTTTTATTTTTGGACTTACCTGCAGGAGCTGGTGCGTTACCTGGTCTTTGCAAACCAGCAAATCACGGAAGTGGTTGGCCAGACCATTGATGAAGTTGTGACCGTCAAAACCATTGGCCAGTATTTCATTAAACGTCAGGAATGAACTGGAAATATTAGCCTCTAAAAGCTCATCGGTGATCTTAAAGTAATATTCGTGGTCAAGGATATTAAGATTCTGAATAACAGCCTTGTAAGTGAGTTTGCTGCCAGCGAAACTAACCATCTGATCAAACATGCTCAGGGCATCTCTTAAAGCGCCATCTGACTTTTGAGCAATGACATGCAAGGCGTCTTCTTCGGCATCCACTTTTTCTTTAACCGCAATTTCTTTCAGATGGGATGTGATGTCATCCACCGTGATCCTGTTAAAGTCAAAAATCTGGCAGCGTGAAAGGATGGTAGGGATGATCTTATGCTTTTCCGTAGTTGCCAGGATAAAGATGGCATAGGAAGGCGGCTCTTCCAGGGTTTTCAGGAAGGCATTGAAAGCGCTTGCCGATAACATATGGACCTCATCGATGATATAGACTTTGTACCGGCCGCCCTGCGGTGCATAACGAACCTGTTCCACCAGGGCACGGATATCTTCCACCGAATTATTGCTGGCGGCATCCAGCTCGTAAATATTCAGCGAATGGTTGTTGTTAAAAGCCACGCAGGAATCACATTGGTTGCAGGCTTCAATCTGTTCCGAAATATTCTCGCAGTTAATGGTTTTGGCTAATATGCGTGCTGTAGTCGTCTTGCCTACGCCCCGCGGCCCGGTAAATAAAAAAGCTTGTGCCAGGTGCTGGCTGCGGATTGCATTCTTAAGCGTAACCGTGATATTAGGCTGACCCACAACGGTATCAAAGGTGACGGGGCGGTACTTCCTGGCCGATACTATAAAATTTTCCATCCTGTATTATTCGCTGCTAGCAAAGATAAAATTTCAGGCCGACAAAGTAACAATTTCAAAAAGCTTCCTTCAGAATGATGTACACGGCGCCTCCTTCGGAACTGTAACCGTAATCGATACGCAAGTTGAGTTTCTCTTTTTCATTCAGTGAAAAACGTATGCCGGCTCCCACCGCGCCATGAAAGCGATCGAGTGCAAATTCATTGACTTTGCGGCTGACTTGTCCGGCCGAAAAAAATCCGGTGGCACCCAGGCGCCAGAAAAGATACTGGCGGACTTCCGCCTGCAAGCATACCATATCCTCTTCGGTAAAACGACCTTTGTAAAATCCGCGCATCATTTCAGATCCGCCGAGCATGGAAAGGTTTCGAAAAGGAACCTCTCCATCGGTGATCCGTGCAATACCCTGCAGGGCCAGCACGGTATTGATACGCAGCTTTAGAAATTTACGCATGTCAACAGAGAACGAGGAAAAATTGAAGTCGCTGCCCAGGCTTTTTGAAAACGAGGTGTAGTTCATTTCGGAAAAAAAGCCTCTGTTGGGACTGAAGGCGCTGTTGCGGGTGTCCCAGGTAAAGAGAATACCCAGGCCTGATGTATTACCGCCGTAGCGGCCTATAATGTCCTGCTGGTCAAACACTCCATTGGCCTGGTAACGAACGTCATGTGTCTTTTGATATTCGTAATTGAGGCCGGCATATAATCTCTTGTAAAGCCGGTAAAGAAATTGCGGATTGGCGAAAAACTGTTTCAGGCTGTATGGCTCTTTTGCATCCGAGGGGCTGTCGTTGCCCTTTCCCCAAAACTGATCCGGGTAATAGCTATATGAACTCTGGAAACGGAATATCTGATCCTCTCCCGGAAAAAAGACCGTGGAGTTCAGGACAATGACTACCTGTTCGTTTAATGTATAGAGGCCAAGCAGGCTGACGTCAGAGGTTCGGATAAGGGTATCGTTCTTTTCGGGCCTAAAAAAATAGGCTGCGGCACCCCCAAAGCCCCAGTCCGTTTCCGGAGAACGGAGAAAAAATGGAAATGCAAGGAGCCTGGAATCTTTGGTTTGTATCGTATCCAGGGGTACAGGATTTTGCCCCGACGACAAGAACGGATTGCAAAGCAATGCAAGACAAGCCAGTGCGATTTTTTTCATAAAGGGCGCGCAAAGATAGAAATTGACCGTAGAAAGGGGCATACTTCGAATTATCTATCTCCGGATTCAATGGATGCCAGGACATTACCTCATCATTTATCAACATCTGTTTATAACTTCTTGACTTGAGGTTCAAATAGTTTATATTTGCATCAGAGTTTCCATCATTTTTTCTGAAGTCTGAATCGAAGAGGTAAAGGAGCATTTGCTGCTATTCAATGCTGACAACGGGCATTGGCAATTGCTGGTTTCCCCTTAATATAAGTGAGTTATGCCTGTTAAGTTAAAGAGTTACGCCCATGGACAATGGGTGGAAGGGGCTGATAATGGCGCTTCCATCTTGCATGCCATTTCGGGTGAACCTATATTTTCTGTATCCAGTAAAGGCCTTGATTTCAAAGGTATGCTGGAATACGGCCGTTCTACAGCCGGAAGCAAGCTTCGAAAGATGAGTTTTCATGAGCGCGCCCGGATGATCAAGGCATTGGCTCTGTACCTAACGGAAAAGAAAAAGGATTTTTATAAGTTATCGGCAGCTACAGGCGCCACTAAAACCGATTCATGGATTGATATTGACGGTGGTATCGGAAACCTCTTTGTTTATGCCAGTAAAGGCAGAAGGGAACTTCCGGATGAGCCGTTCTATGTGGACGGGAATATGGAAATGATTTCCAAGGCTGGAACTTTCGTAGGACACCATATCTGTGTGCCTCTTGAAGGCGTGGCCGTTCATATCAATGCATTCAATTTCCCCGTATGGGGGATGTTAGAAAAAATAGCGGTGAACCTGCTTGCCGGTGTACCCGCTATTGTGAAGCCGGCATCGTCTACCTCATACCTTACCGAACTGGTGGTCAGGGAAATTGTTCAGTCAGGGATTTTACCGGAAGGATCCCTGCAACTGATCTGCGGAAGCACGGGCGATTTATTCGAGCACCTGACCTGCCAGGACGTGGTAACTTTTACCGGTTCGGCGGAAACAGGAAAGATGCTGAAGCAGCACCGAAACATCATCGACAATTCCATTCGCTTCAACCTGGAAGCGGATTCCCTGAATTGCTGCGTGTTAGGTCCTGACTGTAGCCCTGACACCGAAGAGTTTAAGTTATTTATAAAAGAAGTTACCCGTGAGATGACGGTGAAAGCCGGTCAGAAGTGCACGGCCATACGCCGCACCATCGTTCCCGAACACCTGACACAGGCTGTTCTGGAAGCATTAAAGAGCAAACTTCAGTCTAACGTAATCGGCGACCCTTCCGTAGAAGGCGTTCGCATGGGTCCACTGGCAAGCAAAGGTCAGGTGGAGGATGTAAAGTCGAAGGTGCGTGAGCTGATGAACGACTGCGAAGTAGTTTACGGTGATCTCGATAAGGTACAGGTAACCGGTGCCGACAGTGAAAAAGGAGCATTTATTTCTTCCATGCTGTTGTATTGCAACGAGCCGTTCACTAAGAAGTCACCTCATACAGTGGAAGCCTTTGGCCCGGTTAATACCGTGATGTCTTATAAGACACATGATGAGGCTATCGAACTGGCCAAGATGGGGAAGGGCAGCCTGGTAGGTTCTGTGTTTACAGCCGACGATTCGTTTGCAAGAGAAATGGTTCTGGGTACAGCCTGCATGCATGGCCGTATGGTTCTTATAAATAAAGAGTGTGCCGGCGAGTCTACCGGGCACGGTTCACCGTTGGCCCACCTCGTTCATGGAGGTCCCGGTCGCGCCGGTGGTGGTGAGGAAATGGGAGGGATGCGTGGCGTGAAACATTACATGCAACGTACAGCCTTGCAAGGTTCGCCGACCACGCTGACTAAAATTCTGAACACCTATCTCCCCGGTGCAGCGATCAAGGAAGATGTCATCCATCCCTTCCGGAAATATTTCGAAGAAATACAGGTGGGTGATACACTCATGACTCATAAACGCACCGTTACCGAGGCTGACATCGTAAATTTTGCCGGCATCAGCGGCGATTATTTTTATGCGCATACGGATGAGACCTCACTGGAAGGTTCCATCTTCGAGAAACGTGTGGCACACGGGTATTTTATCATCTCCGCCGCTGCCGGATTGTTCGTAGATCCGAAGAAAGGACCGGTACTCGCCAATTACGGCCTGGACAATTTGCGTTTTACACAACCCGTCTATGTGGGTGATACCATCCAGGTTCAACTGACCTGCAAATCAAAAATTAAAAAAGATATCAAAGAAGGCCAGATACCGCAAGGAGTAGTAGAGTGGTACGTGGAAGTTAAAAACCAACGAAAGGAAATCGTTGCCCTCGAAACCGTTCTTACACTGGTCGCCTGCAAAGAAATAACAGTCTAAAACTTTAAACCTTAAACGTTAAACCGTAAACCGTAAATGCTGACGCTTCGGCCAGCATCGAGACATTCTTCGAAGAAGAATCGTCTCGACCGTAAACAGTTCCGCTTGACTCGAATACCGAATTTTAAAAAATATAAATCATGTTGTACGAAACCTTAGAGCGATTTGAAAAGAAATTTTCCGCGCTCAAAAAAATGGGACTCCGCGTTAATGGATTGAAAATGATTGATCCCAAGCGCAAAAAGCATGTCATTGACATCAGCCGTCCGTTGATTTTCGACAACCGCGTGTTGCCGAAAACTTTTGAAGGGCTGGATGTTAAGATTGTCATTCAAGGGGAACTTCCCAAGGAGTTCACCGTGAACCGCGCCTTGCCCGACTGGAGCAAGCACGAATACATCTGGGCGCCTGAGCGTTTCGAGAAATTCGTGGACCGTTGTTCCGACGAGATCCGGAAAAAACTGGGCAACCCTGCGATGACCCGTGATGAAATGCTGTCTGCATTGTGTTTTGGAGATTACAAGGAACACAAGCGTAAGACGGACGGACTGATCAAGGAGGGCAAACTTCCTAAGTACAAAGTAGTAAAGCACTGATCTTTTCATGGTGAACGAAGGAAGAGTATCTGTTTCTGTTGAAGACGGGATCGCTGCGGTTACATTTTTTCATCCCCAGAGTAATTCATTGCCGGGAGCATTGCTTCGGAAGTTGGCTGCTGTCATTGAGGATGCCGGTAAGAACCCCGATGCACGTGTTATCGTACTTCGTAGCGCGGACCCATCCCCGGCCCTTCCCGAGGGGAAGGGAGTTTTTTGCGCAGGAGCATCGTTTGATGAACTGGCATCGATTCAAAATTTAGAGGAAGGCAAAGTTTTTTTCTCCGGCTTTGCCGCTGTGATTAATGCCATGCGTAAAGCTCCCAAGTTTGTGATTGCCCGGGTGCAAGGCAAGGCAGTGGGCGGTGGTATCGGCCTGGCGTCCTCGGCGGATTATTGCCTGGCGCATGAAAGCGCTTCCATCAAACTCAGTGAACTGGCTGTGGGTATCGGTCCGTTTGTCGTAGGTCCGGCCGTGGAACGAAAAATGGGCAAGGCTGCTTTTTCATCGTTGGCAGTGAATGCCGCCGAATGGCATTCCTCCAAATGGGCCAGTGAACGCGGACTCTATGCCAATATATTTTCTACGATGGAAGAGTTGGATTCAGCCGTGCAGGCATTGGCAACGCGTTTAGCTTCCAGCAGTCCGGAAGCCATGTTGCAATTAAAAAAAGTTTTCTGGGAAGGCACCGAAAACTGGGACACCCTTTTGAAAGAACGCGCCGAAATGAGCGGCCGCCTGGTGCTCTCTGATTTCACCCGCAACTTCATCGAGAAGTTTAAGGCAGGGGTGAGATAAAACAATTTCTTCCTGATAATTTAGCTGCGGAGGGAACGGTCGCCACCACTCATTCTACATTTACCATAGTTTATTTTTACTTGGCCAAATAATTGTCAGGAATCTTTTCTGGATGAGGCAATAAAGTAACTTTCAGGAAGAATTTACATCCGAAAATCATGCCTCTCACAGCTAACGAAAGAAATCGTAGTAAACCAAGGTTTAAATTTATCTTATTTCTGCTTTGTATTTTTTACACAACAGCATATGGCCAGACCCCTGATTGGCTTTGGGCTCATTCAATGGAAGGCACAGGCACCGGGGGCACTTATGTTGGTGTCAGCTGTAAATCAGTTGTTGCAGATGCCTCCGGGAATTTTTATTCCACAGGATATTTTTCCGGAATTTTGGATTTTGACCCGGGTCCCGCAGTAGTCAATTTGCCGTTTTCCTATGCATTCGATTTGTTTGTTAAAAAGACGGATGCTGCCGGTAATTTAGTTTGGGCCAAAAGCATGGGGAGTACTAATAGTGAGGTTGGATCTTCCATCGCAGTGGATCCCATAAACGGAAACATATGTGTTACTGGATATTTCTCAGGTACAGTTGATTTTGATCCCGGCCCTGGTGTGTTTAATTTGACAACGCCAGTCGGTGGCGGCTATTTTCTATTCATTTGCAAACTCGATTCACTGGGCAATTTTATTTGGGCAAAGAGTTTATTAGGAACACCAGGATTATTTAATGAAAGCAACGACATTAAAATGGACGCTGCAGGTAATGTATATGTTACAGGTGGCTACCAGGGAACTTGTGACTTTGATCCAGGTCCGGCGATCTTCAATTTAACTTCAGCAGGGTCAACTGATATTTTTATTTGCAAGTTGGATCAGGCCGGAAATTTTATTTGGGCTAAAGGTATTGGTGCAACCAGTGGGGAAACCTGTCGTGCTTTGGGAATAGGCAATTCTGGCAGCATTATTCTAACCGGATATTTCAGTAGTTCCACTGTTGATTTTGATCCCGGTCCTGGCGTGTTTAACTTGAATTCGATTGGACTTCTGGATGTGTTTATTCTGAAATTGGATAATCTTGGAAGCCTGGTTTGGGCTGGCAGGATCGGAGGAAATGATGCGGATGAAGGAAATTCTCTGGTTGTAGATACCTCAGCCGGCGGTGGTATCTATTATACAGGCTATTTCAGGGGTACCTGTGATTTTGATCCGGGTCCGGGAGAGTTAATTGTGCCCACAGCCGGGGGTGATGAAGTCTTTGTTTCCAAACTTGACCTGAACGGTGGATTGATCTGGGCAAGGCAATTCATGGGGCCAAATAATTCCGGTGCCAAGTCGATTCTTCTTGACCCGACCATCGGAGGAGGAGTATATACTGTCGGTTACACGAATGGGACCGTTGATTTTGACCCCGGTGCCGGAGTGTATAATTTAACAGCTTCTCCTCCCGGTCAAAAGGATATTTTTATTTCCAAGCTGGATGTTTCAGGAAATTTTCTTTGGGCCAAAGTAATGGGTGGGTCCAATGATGACAATTTCACATGTATAGCCCGGAGTCCTTCTGGCGTATTGAACATTTGTGGAGAATCTAAAAGTCCTACTCTTGCGTTCGGCACGCACATCCTGACGATTACTTCCACAGCACCTTTCGCTGGTTTTTTAGCAAGACTGGATAATCCGGTTGCTCCCCCTTTAGCTGCTATCACCGCAGGAGGCCCAACTTCTTTTTGCAATCCGCCCAACACAGTTACACTCAGTGCTAATACAGGAGCGGGACTGTCCTACCAATGGAGGAAAGATAATGTGATTATCCCGGGTGCCTTTTCATCCGCCTATGTGGTAACCACTTCAGGAAATTATGAGTGTTTGGTATCCAATGGGACGGGCAGTGCCATATCAAATGCAATAACTGTGAACGCTGTAACAGCGCCTCCTACAGCGGTTATTACTGCAAGTGGATTCACAAATATTTGTTCAGGTGACTCTACACAATTAGTTGCAAACGCCGGTTTAGAACTCACTTATCAATGGAGGCTCAATGGTGTGAATATTCCAGGTAAAACGAATAGATTCCATCATTTCAAGAATCCAGGTAATTATGACTGTGTTGTTACCAATATCTGTGGAAGCACTATTTCAAATAGTATCACGATTACAGTAATCACTTCGCCTCCTGCAGCCATCACTGCGGCAGGTCCCACCTCGATTTGCCAATCCGGATCCGTTACATTGAATGCGAATATCACTGCAGGAATATACTATCAATGGAGATTGAACGGCACCGATATTACTGGTGCAACAAGTGCATCGTATGTTGCATCGGTGGCAGGCAATTACACCTGCAATGAAATTAATTCCTGTTTCATGGTGCTTTCAAATAGCATAGCTGTTACGGTGAATGGATCAGCTGTATCATTTCAAAAAGCAATTGGCGGAGGCGGAAGTGATGTAGGACGGAGCTTGATCCGAACATCAGATGGAGGATATGCAATCGTTGGTTTATATGATGCTTTTGGAATTGATTCAGGAAGTGTCTATGTGATTAAATTAAATGGTTCCGGAGCAGTGCAATGGACTAAAGCAATCGGACAGCAAAGTTACGACGAGGGTTTTTCTATCGTGCAAACCGCTGATGGCGGATATGCAGTGACGGGAAAACACGGGCACTGGACTTTTGACATGTATGTGATCAAACTGGATGCCATTGGAAACCTTGTTTGGTCTTCCACCATAAATGAAGGGTTCTTTGATTTGGGAACTTCCATTATTGAAACCTCTGATGGCGGCCTCCTGATTGGAGGACGCGCATACAATGGTTTCGCATACTATGGCTTACTTGTCAAACTTAGTGCTTCAGGCAGTTTCCAATGGTCGCAGGCCTACGGACAGTTTGACGATGGGATTTATTCTGTGGTGCAAACGTTTGACGGCGGATATGCATTAGCAGCTATGCATAGCTCACCACCCAATGGTATGAATTTATGCCTGGTAAAAACCGATGCCGCCGGCACCCTGCAATGGCAACGTTCTGTTGGTGGAGCCGGCAGTGAAATCAGTGCAAAAAGTCCCAATATGCTGGTTCAATCAAAGGACAGCGGCTTTGTTATTACGGGAACAACGAATTCTTTTGGAGCCGGTGGCAATGATATATATGTCGTAAAGTTTAGTATTACGGGTTCCTTGCTCTGGACCCGGACCATAGGTGGTTCCGGTGATGAGGATGGAAGTTCAGTAATTCAAACAGCCGACCTGAGTTATACTATAGCAGGATCCACAAACTCTTTTGGTTCCGGTGGATGGGATGCATTCCTTGCCGGACTAAACAGCGCCGGTGTATTGCAATGGTCCAGGGCATACGGCGGGACTGGTAGCGAAGGAGCTAACGATGTCGTGCCCTCTTTAAACTGCGGCGGATTCGTATTTACCGGTTCAACTACTTCCTTCGGAAATGGCAGTGGGGATGTATATGTCGTCGAAACGGATGCAAACGCAACAAGTTGTATGAATACAACGGTCGTTAACTGCGCTTCCGGGACAGGTGGCACTCTCAGCAGTAATTTCAGTAACGCTTTTGGAAGCAGCACCAACGTGGTTGCCATTTCCTCAAGCATCAATCCCGCAGGCGCAGCAGTATCTGTTTGCTCTACATCATGTACATTGCCGGTTGCTCTAATTTCTTCAGGTGGATCCACTACAGTATGTCCGGGCAATTCGGTAACCCTGAACGCAGTTACTGGGTTAGGCTTGACAAATCAGTGGAGGAAAGATGGAAATAATATTGCGGGTGCCATAGCGTCTTCTTATTCAGCCGCAACTTCAGGAATTTTCTCCTGCGTAATATCCAACTCCTGTGGAAGTACCTCTTCAAATTCAATAAGTGTGGTCGTTTTGCCTGCAGCATCTATAACCGCTGGAGGATCCACTACAATTTGTCAAGGCAACTCAGTTGTCCTAAATGCAAACCCGGTTTCGGGAGCGACTTATGCTTGGTATAGAAACACCATAGGGATTGGCGTATCAACTTCTTCTTTAATTGTAACGCAACCGGGTGATTACAAATGTAATTATACCTATAGCTGCGGGAGTTCGATGTCAAACATCATAACAGTGACTGTTCTAAGCCTGGCAACCATTACGCAGCAACCTATTCCGGCCTTTGTCTGTGCTGGCGGTAATACTTCATTTAGCGTGACCGCAACAGGAACCGGACTGGCATACCAGTGGCAGGAGAACGGATTGAATATTTCCAATGGAGGAGTATATAGTGGAGCGACATCGGCTACGTTGACGTTAACAGGCGTTCCATCAAATTATGATTTGCGTCAATACCGTTGTGTAGTTACCGGAACATGCTCACCGCCGCCAGCCACAAGTAATGCCGCCGCTCTTTCCGTAGGAGCTGTATCTGCACCCGCTATTACCATCACGGGTCCGACTTCGTTTTGCGCGGGAGCTTCGGTTAATTACCAGGCCCTTCCTCAGAACGCAGGGCTGTCACCAACTTATCAATGGAAAAAGAACGGAGTGGTAGTAGCTACGAATTTACTTACCTGGTCCACGAATAGCCTGGTAACCGGCGATGTGATTACCTGCACGCTTACTACCAATGATGCCTGCTCACAGGCTTCTGCTGTATCCAATCCTATTACAGTATCCATAATTCCCCTTCCTACAGCCGTCATCAACGCCGCTGGACCTACAACGTTCTGCATCGGCCGTGGGGTTGGCCTGAGTGCCAATACCGGGGCGGGGTTAACCTACCAATGGAAATCCAACGGAGCGAACATCTCCGGGGCGACCTCATCAGCCTATAATGCATCGGTCGGAGCGAGCTATACCTGCGTGGTAACCAATGCCTGCGGCAGCACTACGTCCAACGCGATTAACGTCACCCTTCTAAATCCGCCTTCGGCCAATATTACCGCTCATGGTTCCACTTCGATCTGCCCGGGTTCGAATGTGAAGCTGGTATCCGACACGTCAGTGGGAGTCAGATACCAGTGGATGTTAAATGGCATTGTGCTTCCGGCCGAGACCTTGTACCAGGTTGCAGCCACAGCAGCGGGCAGTTACACCTGCGAGGTATCGAATATCTGCGACACGCTTCTTTCGAATGCCATTGGAGTAACACTGATCCCATTGCCCTCGGCTGATATTTACACGAACGATCCAACCTCTTTCTGTTCGGGCGCTACGGCGAAGCTGAATTTAATTACCAATAACGGTCAGAGTTTCCAATGGCAACTGGGCGGTGTCA
>Ga0190274_10001389_pt1 | contig 14159 bp, 10 predicted proteins | sample Popmic531T_FD_133002 | JGI IMG/M metagenome (GOLD analysis project Ga0190274, IMG submission 133002) | Populus adjacent soil microbial communities from riparian zone of Yellowstone River, Montana, USA - 531 T | ecosystem: Environmental > Terrestrial > Soil > Riparian zone | place: USA: Montana...
CGCAACGCCGGTTCTCGCGCCGAAGCACTGGTGGGGGACCATGCGCGTCGACGGAGGCGGTGACCTCATCGAGTTCCTGGGCGTGGCGCACATCGTCTTCTCCCCGAAGGAGCTCTCCCGCGCGGAACTCATCGCGAAGTACCAATCGATGGGGTTGCTAGATGCGAACGACGCGCCCATCTCTTCGATCACCTGGGACGCCTGGGTGCCGGCGCTGAACGACGTGCCGGCCAACGAACCATGGATGCGGCCGCTCTTCGTCGAAACTACACTTCCCGCTGTCATGTTCGGAAGCCAGACGATCGCAAGACGCGAGCATTTCGACGTGCCGGGCCGCCTGTATCACTGGCGGGGCAAGTTCCCGGAGTCGCCCGTACCGACAACGCTCTCGCGCGCCGAGTTCGACGCCGACCCGACGCAGGCGCTCAAGGATGCGATCGCCGCGCTGGCGCCGGACCCACGCAATCCGTTCACGCCCGCACACCCGTTCCCGTGGTGGGAGCGCTTTCGCTTGTTGCCACCCCCCGCGGCCACGCCGGCACAGTTGAAGGCGACCATCGCGCGCTGGGTCGACCTGTTCTTCTTGCTGCCGGAACGTCGTGTCGACCTCGACGGCAACGTGACGATCACGGCAGCGGGCATCACCGACATTTACGTGCTCGTGGTGCCGGCGACCGATCCCACCGGGGTTCTCTATGTCAACTACTACCCGAACGTGCCCGGCGCGCCGCAGCCGGCGCGCGAGGACTTAGGCTACGGTTCCCGCTTCTGGGTGACCGCGTAGCGCTTACCGCGACTCGGCGGCGGCGTCGCGCCACAGTTGATAGGGATGATCGCGCCGAACGTTAAGCCGCCGATCTTCAAACCGAGATTGTAGGGTCCCAGGACTCAGCGCGAGTTCCTTTCTCCTCTGTTCACTCTTGAACAGCCGCTCAGTCTTGGAGCGGCCAACATAGCGTGTGCATGTCTGACGTACCATTCGACGAGGCGGTGGCGCGACCGACTGTGTGTCCATCCTGCAACGGCAGGAGCATCGACACGCTCGCCAAGGTCATCACCGTGGTGACACTGTGGCGCTGTCGCGCATGCGATCGGACATGGACGATCGCGAGAGAGAGGGCGCTTTCACCGCCCTCGGCCCGCCACAAAGGTTAGACGTCCTTGGCCGCGTTGAGCGAGGACCTCGCTAACGTTCTTTGGTAAGCGAAGCATTAAAGCCTCGTTCGCCTCGCCGAACGTGACGCCGTGCTTATCCGCGTTGGCCTGGCCTGCCTGCGGGGTCGCTCGCCTACTGTCCCAGTTCCTCTGCGACCTGGCGTGGCTGCCGGAACGTACGCACGGCGCGGCCCACGACCAGTGAGCCATCGAAGATTGTCCGGACCGGGATGACGCCCCCTACCTTGTGGTTCCCGACAGCGGCCATGCCCACCGAAGCCATGCATCCGCATTGCTGGCAGTCGGGATCACCACCGTACTGGCACGGCACAATCGGCTGTTTCAAGTCGGCAGAGACGCAAGCCGTGACCTTGGCAAAGATGCAATGATCTGGATTTTGTGGCGGATGAAGATAGCCTTCGGTCACAGAGGGGATCATGTCGCCGAGCTTCGGCTCGCGCGCGTGCAGCGCGGTGATTTCCGCCACGAGCAGCGCACGATTGGCCGGCAACAGCCGTTCCGGCGACTCTTCGCCCTTTTGCGGCGTGTAAAGGCTGAACCAGATGCGTTTGACGTTGGGATTCGGCGCCCAGAACTCCGTGAACGCTGTGACGTAGCCGGCCCGCGCCTGCTGGCGCGTGAGCGTGCAATGCACGGTGATGTGCTGCCCGGCGATGTGTTTCAAGATGCGCTCGTAGGTGGCGGGCGTGCGCCGCACGTCATGTTCAGGTTGCAGTCCGTCGATCGAGACTACGACCTGCAACTTGGGCATGTCGGCCCACGCCGCTGGAATCGGTCGTACCGCGCTTGTCACCACCTGGGTATGCACGCCCATCGCGGTGAGCTGCGGGAGCAGCACGTCGAGCTCCTTGTACCGAACCAGCGGCTCGCCGCCGACGATGGAGAGATGAACCGGCCGGCGCTCGCGAACGATCCGGAGCATGCCATCGACGAGGGCCTGGCCTTTGAAATCCGCCAACTCGCGCAGCACGAGGCCCCCGCCGAGATGCGTGTCGCCGTAGGCATAGCACCCGGGACAGCGCAGGGGACATTCGCGGGTGATCTCAATCGAGAGGTTGGGATGATAGCCGGTGAGGATGCGGCCCCACGCGCGCAGAAGTGCTTTACGTTCCAAGGACATCGGTGGGACTCCAGTTCCTGTCAACCCGGTAAAACGAGGCACGCTCAGAGGTTGCGGAGGCAACACCGGCGTTGTCGCGGACGCGATGCACGGACTTCCATATCAAAGCCGATCAAGACGATCGGCGACCGAAGAGGTGTCGCTCGACTCCGCGTTTGAATACGTTCAGCGCACTAACCCTCGCGAGAGAAAGGCGTCGCGGCTGTCCCCAGGACGCAGGCCAGATTCATATACCGCTTTCAGCAGCTCGGCTTCGAATGATGAATATGCGTCCGCGAACCTGCCGAGGGTGCTGATAGGTAGCATGCCCATGACCAGATGCTCCCACCACGGGAAACTGTCGACCGGCGGTGGGCTCATGAATACGTGACCAAGGCCCAACAGCGCGTGCCCAAGCTCGTGTTGCACGGTGCGAGAACTGTTCGTATGTCCAAGGACCATCTGAGAGCCAGCGTACAAGCCGGCGCTACTGAGGGGCGCACAGGCTTGAGTAGTGGTCCCCCCGCAGCTTGACAGCACAACATCGGTGGCAAACGATGCGACGACAATTTGTCCCGCGACAAACTGTCGAGACAGGACGGCGTTGTCCAGCGAGATTTCCGGCTCCTCGATGGCAACCTGATAGAGCCCAGGGAGCACCTGGTTGGTATGGTCGATCAGACGCCGGATGGCGGATCGCTGATCAGCGCTGACGCTCGAGGACATTCGAATAGTGACCGCCGATCCCTCACGAAACCCCCACCAACTACTGCGTTCGGGAACTCGGTCCGATCTGTCCCTGTATTGGCCGCGGCTGAAGAACAGAGCATCGATGACGTCACGAGCGTCCGGCATCACAAGCGGCCGCGACGCACAGGACGACGTGCCGACGGCATTGACGGCCTGAATACAAACGTAGGATGACAGATCAACCCCGACAAGCTGCGTATCGGGCGAGGTGCGATTGCTGATGGGAAGATCCCGGAGTTCGTACGTCGTGGTGTCGGTCGTGAAGGCGCCAAACCGGCTGTCGCCCGGCGCGTTTCCAACAAGAACCTTGTAGCTGGTCGCTCCAGAGGACGCCGGCCAATCGATGACCATTCTGCGATCGCGGTACGACACATTCTGCACATTCACGCCCGCTGGCGCCGCCGGAGCAGCAGTTGGCCCGGCAGCCGTCGGGCTGCTCGGCGCGGGTGCCGAGTCGTTGCTGCAGCCGGCGACAAGCAGCGCGATGAGAGCCGACTGGACGACCAAAACCAAACAACGAATGCGAAAGGCGGGGAAGAGTGCAGTGGCAAGCACGAACTTTGGAAGATGCATCAAAACGACCCGGGTGAAAGAGAAACGGTGAAGGGGGAGCGACGCTGGTTATAGCAGTTGCGGTGCAGGACCAGCAAGGGGCACAACCCGGCCGGCCTCGATCAGCCGAGCCGAATTCGCGACCCATTCGCTTAGAGCCAGACCTCGAATGACTGCAGCGCCGGGTTACTGTCGGCCAACGGCGCTTGGCGCCGAGGAGGAGACTACCCTCACCGGCAGCGAGATCTAGAATGAGTGATGGACGCCGCGCGCGGCTGAGACTTGTGGCCTTCCTGACCACCGATCACTTTAGTGAGAGCGCGGCGAGTCGGCCGAGCCGAGGGTGGCCGCGCGAGATGTTCGAAGCGCTGCCGGGGCGACTTGGGTCGCCGGCGAGCAAGCTGTGGGACGGCCGAGGCGCCATCGCTATCACAGGGCAACGACGAGGGGCGTCATCCCCCTGACCAGACCGAATCAATCTCGGCGTCTCGACGTGCGTGAATTACTATCGTGAAGCGTTGGTACCCACGCTTGGGGAGGCGGAGATGAAACTCACTGTCAAGAAGAGGATTCTCGTGCCGGTCGTCGCGCTCTGTGCCATATTCGGGGCGATGGTCGCAGGCGCGCAGCAGTCATCGCAGCCGGTTATTCGGCACGTCGTCGTGTTCAAGTACAAGCCCACAGCGACCCAGACGCAGATCGCGGAGGTGACGACGGCGTTCCGCGCGCTCAAGGAAAAAATCCCCGGCATCGTCTCGTTCGAGCAGGGCAGGAACCACAGCCCGGAGAAGCTCGACCAGGGTTTCTCGCACGTCTATCTGGTCACCTTCACAACCGTCGCGGCGCGCGACGCCTACCTGCCGCATCCGGAACACAAGAAGTTCGGCGAACTCCTCGACCGCCTCGGTGTTCTCGAGGGGGTGTTCGTCGTCGACTTCACGTCGCAGCCGTGAGGGAACGCGGACGAATTCATCGAGACCGCCTAGACGGCCCCCTTTAAGACGACGGACAATGGAGCGGCCTTCAACAGTTGGTGCCGCGCGGGCGACCGTTCGTTACAAGGTGACGCACGCTCGACTACGCGGACCCACGCAGGACCTTGGCTGAGGGCGTCGCGGGCGCTGAGGTTAGAGGAACAGGAGGGTGTATGCGCGTGTTGGGAGGCGAAGTAGACGTGAAACAGGCCGGGGCGGCGGTGCTCGTTGCGGCCGTACTCTTAGCGGCCGGAGCCACACCAGCGGCGCAGGTGGGCACGATCCCCGCGGGATTTACGCGCATCTTCAATCAGAAAAACGGAGACGGGTGGCACTGGAGTCGAACCGTCCATCACGGCACCACTCCGATCGCCAAGGTGGAGGATGGCGCGCTCGTGCTCCAGCCCTATCCCTTCGGCCAGGGCGGCCTGCTTCTTTCCGACAAGAGCTATAAGGATTTCGAGCTGTATCTCGAGGTCAAGCCCGATCCGAACTACAACAGCGGCATTTTCCTCAGGTCCACCGAGGGCGGCTCCGCGTACCAGTTGGAACTCGCCGTGCCGGGGAACGCCACCGGCAGACTTCTCGGCGAGCAATTGCGGATCACGTCGCCTGAGTACATTGGTCCTCAGCGAGACGTGAGCTCCGTCTGGAAAGACGGCGAGTGGAACTCGATGCGACTGCGCATGGAGGGCGAGGCGCCTCACATGACGTTGTGGATCAACGACCAGCAGATGTGGGAAGTGAAGACGCCGAAGAACGATCAAATCGGCGGGCTGTATGGCGGGATGATCGGACTCCAGCTTCATTGGAGCGCGACCTACACGGAGGCCGCGGGTGGCAACGGCAACGGCCTGCCTTGGGCTGTCCAGCGGTTTCGGAACATCGCCATCAAGGAGATCAAGTAATGCGTGCGACAGCCATCTCTGGATTCGCCCTCGTCGTGCTGGTTGCCGGGCTGTCTGCGCAACAACCGACCTCCACGAACTCAGTGGGTATGGAGTTCGTCCTGATCCAACCAGGCAGCATGACGGTCGCGGTCTTTCACCCGCCGTATCCGAAGCCGGTCGATCCGAATGCGCCTCCCGCGGCGGGTCGTGCGGGCGGCGGTCGCGGGGGGACGGGAACAACGTTGGCGCCTCAGGTGTTCGCCGATGGCGACAGAAACAAGGACGGCCGACTGGACCGGGAGGAGTTCTCGGGCCTGGCGGACACGTGGTTCGATCGCATGGACGCGGCGAAGGCTGGGCGCCTCAACCAGCAGGAGTTCACGCAACGGTTCGCGACCGTCACTGCACCAGGCGCGGGCCCGGGCCCGGCGGCGGCTCCCGCCGCGGCCGGAGCCGGTGCGCAAGCGGCCGGCGCCGGGGGGCGCGGTGCGGCTGGCGGCCGTGGTGGCGGCGCGGGCGGGACGCTGTTCATGGTTGCCGATGCGAATCGCGATGGGTTTGTCGGCCGTGACGAGCTAAAAGCGCTTTTCGGCAATTGGTTTGCGGCCTGGGATGCGGCACGGACGAATGCGCTCACGGTCGAGCAGATGGTCGCCGGGTTGAATACGGCACTACCGGGCGCGGCAGCACCGGCCCGCGGAACGCCGCTCACGCCGGCCGATTACGCCCGCATCGAGCAGATGGCGAAGGCGAACTATAGCGATGGGTTCACCGTGAAGATCGATCGACCGTACTACATCGGCAAGTACGAAGTGACTCAGGCCGACTGGAAGAAGGTGATGGGCACCAACCCGTCGTTGTTCCAGGGCGGGAAAGTTGCGGACAATGCCGACAAACATCCCGTGGAAAATATCACCTGGGATGACGCGCAAGCCTTCATCAAGAAGCTGAATGCGTTGGAGAAGACGAACGCCTATCGACTGCCGACCGAATTCGAGTGGGAATATGCGGCGCGTGCTGGCGCGGATGCGGACACGCCGTGGACCCAGATTCGAGAACAAGCCATTACCGGGTACAACGCGTACTTCAATACGCACATGGTGGGCGAGAAGAAGCCAAACGCGTGGGGGCTCTACGACACGCTGGGTAACGTCTGGGAGTGGGTCCAGGATTTCTATAACGAAAAGGTGTTCGCTGACCCCGTTCCGCCGAAAAGCGGCAGGCAGCACGTGCTCAAAGGCGGCGGCTTCGTGGCAGATGTGAAGAACGCGATCCCCGCGACGCATGCCGCCGGGCCGGGCAGCGGCTTCGACGTCGGCTTCCGGATTGTCAAAGACGTGCGCTGAGGCGACGTATTCCCCTTCACCTGTCGTCGTTGCTTTGTGGATCGTCGCTGGCCATCGCGCGCGCTGGAGCTTCTCAGGCTCCACAGGGCAATGGCGCGGTGGTAAACCACCTCGACAAGCGCGGCAGCGTTTGAGAATGGTGAGAAGTATGCGCGAAGCAATTGCAGTCGTCGTCGGATCAGTCGTGATGGCGGTGACCGTCGGTGCTCGACAGGCCCCAGCACCCGCCGGTGGTCAGTCGTTGCCGTCCGGCGTGACGGCTCTGGCGCCGTCACCTCCGGCTGGACCACCTCCCGATCCCGCAGCCGTCGTGCGCGGCACCGTCCTCTATGAGACCACGCTGAACTGTGCGGCGTGTCACGGCAGCACAGGCCGGGGCGGGCCGAACAACTCTCCCGACCTGACCCGGTCCGCGCTTGCGATGCAGCCTGATGGCGGGCGAGGGCTTGTCGCGTTTCTCCGCGTCGGGCGGCCCGACAAGGGTATGCCGCCATTGTCGAGGCCGTTGAGCGATCAGGAGGCGGCCGATCTCTCCGCGAAGCTGCGTTCGCTGGGTTTCGCTGCCGTGCCTGCGCCTGCGGGGCGTGGTGCCGGGGCGGGTCGCGGAGCGCCATTGCCGGCCGCGCTCGGCGGACAGCAGTTATCTGTTCTGGTCGGCGATCCGAAGCTCGGCAAACGGTACTTCGAAGGCCAGTTCTACAAGTGTTCGTCGTGCCACTCCGTCCGCGACGGCGAGCCGAGTCAAGCCGCCAGCCTCGCGCACATCGCCACCAAGTATCCCGACGCGAAAGCGTTACAGAACGCGATGCTGATCAATCGCAGCCTAAATTGGTCACCACGCACCAATAAGGATGTAACCGCCACGGTCACGTACGCGAATGGTCGCACGGTCAAGGGTTACCTGACGAGCGTGTCGGACTTCAAAGTGGTGCTTCGCGACGAGGGCGGTGCGGAGACTGCACTGCCACGGAACGACGGTGAACCGAAAGTTGTGCTTACCGACCGTCTGCAGTACCACCTCGATCTACTGCCCCGATATCTCGACAGCGAGATGCACGATCTGACGGCTTATCTGGCGACCCTCAAATGACGTTCAAATACTTTTCGATTGCGGCGTTCTGGAGTGTCCTGTCACTGGCAGTCGGGCAGACGCCTTCCGCGCCGTCGACCGCGATGCCGCCGGCGCGTCCGAATCAGCGCGTCGCCGTGCGTCCGGTTACGGCCGAGGACCTCGCGAGACCAGCGGGCGCCGACTGGCTCACGTATCACGGGTCGTACGCGGGCACTCACTTCAGCACGCTGACCCAGATCGACACGCGTTCGATCGCGGGACTACGACGCGCATGGATCAGCGACACGGATCCAGCGGTCGCCGCCGCCGGTCGAGGCGGTGGACGAGGCGGCGGGGGCGCGGCGCCAGCTGCCGGCGCCGGTGGCCGTGCGAATGCCCCACCCGCTCCCATTGCACCGGTGCCGCCTGGACAGACAGGCGTCGGCCGGGCGGCAGGCTTTGCCGGCAACATCGCGGCAGGGCCCATCGTGCGGGATGGCGTGCTGTTCTACGCGCTTGGCCCCAATGCCTACGCGATTGACGGCCGCTCGGGCCGGCAGCTCTGGCACTACGTCGCCCGCGCCAGCGGCGGTCTCAGTAACCGGGGCCTCGCGATTGCGGGTGACACGATCTTCATGATGGCCAACGGTGGTCTCACGGCGATCGATGCCGCAACGGGCGAGGAGCGCTGGGTGAAGCAACTCGACGGTCCCGTTCCCGCTAACGCGCCATTCGTCGTCCGCGATCGTGTTTACGTCGTCGTCGGCAGCGATGCCGGTACGGCACGATCGTCGATCGAGGCCCGAAATGTTCGCACCGGTGAGCGCGAGTGGATCTGGTACACGATTCCCAAGGAAGGCGAATTCGGGTTCAATACGTGGCCGACCGAAGAAGAAGCTTCTCGCGGGCAGGGCACCGCGTGGCAGCCGCCCGCGTACGATCCCGAACAGAACCTGCTCATCTTCGGGACGGGCAACCCCGATCCCATCAAAGACGGTCGCACTCGTCCGGGAGACAACCTGTTCACCGATTGCACGGTCGGGCTCGACGCTGACACCGGGAAGATGGCGTGGTACTTCCAGGCGACACCGCACGACGACCACGACTACGACAACAACCAGTCGATGTCGCTTGCGACAATCAGGGTGAACGGCGCGGAGCGCAAGGTCGTCACGTGGACGTCGCGGAACGGCTACTTCTACACCATCGATCGCACGACGGGCGAAAACATCGTGACGTCGAAGGTATTTCCGAATGTGAACTGGGCGCTCGACCGAATCCGATTGAGCGGAACGCCGGAGCGCAACGAGAACAAGGCTGGCACTCAGGGCGGTTCGCTTGTGTCACCAGGTTCCGAAGGTGCCGTGAACTATCCGGCCCAAAGCTTCAGTCCGCAGACGGGCTTCCATTACACGAACGTGGTCAACAACTACAGCCCGTTCTACTGGAGCGGCGAAACCTTTCTGGGTACGTTCAAAAATTCCCTCCGCGCGACCGATCCCGCGACGGGCAAGGTCGTGTGGCAGCACGAGTACCTCGAGCCCAACGGCATCAACGCGCGATATGCGAGTGTGCTGACGACCGCCGGAGGACTCGTTCTCACGGGTGACATCTCTGGCAATTTCGTGGCGTTTGATGCACGGACGGGGAGGATTCTCTGGCACGACGAGCTGCCGGAGGCGTCACTCACCGGCGTGCCAGTGAGCTACACGATCGACGGTGCGCAGTACGTGGCAGTGCCGAGCGGCACGAAGATCGTCGCGTATCGGCTTCCGTGACGCCGTAACCGGCCGTAGCCGGTTCCGAGAAGCTTGAGCTGTCACACCAATTCGGGTCCGCAACAAGAGATGAGTTGGCCTGCGGGCGTGGTCTTGGGATCTCTGGCCGGCTGTTGCTGCGTGTTGACGTATACTTTCTGCGGCTGGAAGGGAGCCTCCGGGTCCGCGGGAAGGGTCGAACCCACCTTCAGAAACACCGGGCAACATTGCGACGCACGTCCTTCGTGCACGCCTGCTTGCGGACCGCAGGCTATCAATGCATGGAGGAGTTATGGCCCCATCTCTGCCCGCTCGTCCGAACCTCGACCACCTGCGCACGCAAGCCAAGGAACTGCTCGCCAACCTCCGCGCGGGTGACCTAACCGCAGTCCAGATCTTCATCGACCACTTGCCCGCAGCGCGCGGCCGGACGCCGCAGCAGGTTCGCGATGCAGGGTTCCGTCTCGCCGACGCCCAATCCGCGATTGCGCGCCGATCCGGTTTTGCGGCTTGGCCGAGTCTCGCGCGCCACGTCGACCAGTTACGCGCGTTCGAAGGGGAGTGGACGTTTCTCTCTCTGGAGGTCGACGGCACTGCGATGCCGGTGGCAATGATGAGCGCCTCGCGCCTGCTGCTCGACGGTGACGTCTTTCGCATGGAGTCGCCCGAAGCCACCTATGAGGGAATTTTCACGATCGACGTTGAGGCCGAACCGGCGCGGATCGACATCGAGTTCATAGAAGGGCCTGAGGCAGGTCACTGGTCCTACGGCATCTACCGGCTGGATGGAGATGATCTAGTGTTGTGCCTCGGGCTGACGGGTGCCCCTCGGCCTACCGCCTTTGCGACTCACCCAGACTCAGGGCACGCGCTCGAGCGTCTGCACCGGAGGTCGGCGTCGCGTCCAGAGAATGTCCAACGCAGGCCCCGCCGGTCTTCCACGGCTGCTGAGGCACCGGCCGCGTCGGCGGTCGTGGATGAAGCGGGGTTCGACGATCCCATGACGCCCTTGCTCGAACGCCTGCAAGGGGAGTGGGCGCCGGTGGCACTCGTCACGAGCGGACAGCCGCTTGCCGAGATGATGTTGCCATTCGGCACTCGGACTGTCAGTGGCCGCGAGACGAAGGTCATCTTCGGCGGTCAGATAATGGTGCACGCGAAGATGCGAATCGACGAGTCGCAGGTCCCTGTCGCCATCGACTACCTCAACGTGGGCCGAGGGCCACGATCTGTGACGCTCGGCATTCTCGACCTGGACGGGGACCGGGTTCGTTTCTGCATGGCGGCCGCAGGCGCCGCGCGCCCAGGTGAGTTTTCGTCGGAAGCCGGGAGTGGCCGCATCCTCAGCGAATGGCGCCGCAAGTAATCACGCTGTCACTACCAAACGGATCTGGCGAGAACCCAGAGTCAGGCGAGTCGGGCCGCTCTGGGCTGCGCGATCTGATGGACCTTCTTGGAGCACAAACAGGGCGGCAGAGATAGCCGCGAGACTAAGCCGCCTGTTCGCGACTTGCCCCCGGACGCGGGACTCTCGGGACCTCGAGAAGCCCTCCCAGGTACATGCGAGTTTCGGTGAGGGTTGTGGCCACCAGAGTCGCGCCGGCATCCCGCAGCAGCTCGATGCTGTCGTCAGCCAGTGCCCGCGGACCCCAGCGCCCGACCACGATGCGCACCTCGGGCAGTGCGGCGTGAAGCCTTTTGATGAGATAGCGGCTCTTTGACGGCGGGCTTGGCGGCAGATCCGCTAAGCAGACGACCGAAACCCCCTGCGCTTGAACCAACGACACCAAATCCGAGGCAAGCACCTGCCCCTTCGCGATCTCGACGACGATCGGCAAATCGTCCAGCAGGTGGCCGAGCATCTTCAACGCAAGCTCGTCAGCGACGCCGTTGGTCGCAACACCCAGCACGCGCAGCTGTTCTTGGCGTCTCGGGAGTGTCGGATCATCGGGCGCTGGCTGCGGCGACAGGCGTCGGATCGCCTCAGCCGCGTCGGATATCAGTTCTCGCGTTGTCTCGATGACCGTCGCTTCCTGGTCGAGCGACAGCCGTTGCTCGAGACGGTCGCGTTGCGCATAGTTGAGTGCCGGCAGCAACAAGGCGTCGTAGACTGAGCGAGGAGTCTCACTTTTGATGTGCCGGTCAATGACGTCGGCCGCCTCGCTTTGATCGCGAGCCAGCAAGCGCTGATAGTACCTGACCTCGGGCGCCAGCACGGGCGTGTTCGCCATCAGGATCCCGACAAACTCGAGACCGGCCACGTGCTTGCCCAGCACGACGAGGCACACCGTGAGCGGGGTCGCCATCAGCAGGCCGAGTGGTCCCCACAACCAAGTCCAAAAGGCCAAGGACACAATCAGCGCGACTTGGGAAACCCCAGCTGCGCCCGCGTACAGAACGGTTTCGAGCACGAGATTCGTGAACAGCTCCAGCACGATGAAGAATCCCACCACCCAGAGTGGACCCGCCCAGCCCGGAAGGGCCGCAAGGCTCACCAGGATCGGCGCACCGTCGCCGATCACGGGTCCGATATAAGGGATGAACCGGAGAGCGGCACCAAGCGCCGCCCAGACGAAGGGATACGGCACGCCCAGAACGTAAAGCCCGATCCCGGCGGCGGTGCCGTACAGCAGATTGACTAGGGACTGCATCAGCAACTGCCGGCTGACACGGGTTCCGGCTTCATCGAACGCCTTCGTCGTGACGGTCAGGTGGCCGTGGCCGAACAGCCTAATCAGCCGATCGCGCAGATCTCGGCGTTCGAGCAGCATGAAGATCACCATCGCCAATACGAGCCCAGCAGTCCCAACCGGGCCGACAATTGGACCGAGCCACGAGAACGCAGAGAAACCCGAGACCGGTGCGGACGCGAACACAACCGGCCGCGGGGCGATTCCTGTGGGCGTGAGCGATGGTTCAAGATCGGTCTTGATGCCTTCGATGCTGTGCAGAAGCTTCTCGACCGATCCGCCCCTGCCTGCTCCGCGCACGTCCGCGATCTTTGCGACGATATTGGCGCGATAGATGACGAGGTCGTCGGCGAGGCGATCCATTTGTCGCGCGACACCCCAGCCGGCCAGACCGAAAACGAGAAAGACCAGTGTGACCGCCGCGAGCACAGCCGGGACGCGGCCCAGCCAACGCTCGAGCCAGCTGACTGGAGGCGTCAGGACGAACGTGATCAGGACGGCCAGTGCGAAGGGCACGAGCACGGCCTGCGCCCAATAGAGCAGAACAATGACGACGACAAAACCGGCGAAGGTCACCCACGGTTTCACGATCTGCGAGGCATCATCCATCGAGTCTCACGCTTCACTTTAGGGCGGGCTGCCATCTGGGCATGTTCACACTTGAACAGCGCGAGCGGATCCCCTGGCACACACTGCCGACACTCGAGCGGATAGGAGTCCGGAGACGGCCTGATGGGATGACGATGCCCCGCGTCTCGGCGCGTCCCTGGCGCATTACACGCTCTTTGCGATCGCGCCCGTCCTACTGGTCGCCACTGCGATCGCGGGGATGCCTGGCCGCATCCAGTGCTGTCCCAGATTGAACTGACGAAGCAGTTGTCGCGCGCCACACTGGAGTCGTATGCAACAACTCTCGGTTGTAGACCGCGCCGGGACGGGCGTTCTTGGCCTCCTGGCATCGGTTGGCGCGGTCGCCACGTTTGGCGCACGCGCGCTCATCGAATCCACCCGTCCTCCCTACGAGGGCCGTGAAGTCCTGAAGCACATCTACCAGTTCGGCTATCGCTCCGCCCCGCTGATTCTGGCCGCCGGCTTTGCCATCGGCGTCGTGCTGTCGATGCACACCCGCGCCTCGCTCGCGCGGTTCGGCGCCGAGTCGCTGATTCCGGCCGGACTCGCCATGGCGCTCATCCGTGAAACGGGCCCGTTGACAGCGGGGCTGCTGGTCGCCGGCCGCGTCGGCGCCGGCATCGGCGCCGAGATCGGAGCGATGAAAGTGAGCGAACAGATCGACGCCCTCGAAGCCAACGCCGTTGACGCCTTCAAGTACCTGGCGGTGACGCGCATCATCGCGCTGATGATTGTGATGCCGCTGCTGACCATCCTGATGGACTTTTCCGGCATCGTCGGCGGCTATGTCGCGGAGGCCGCGGTGTCCGGCATGTCGTGGCGGGTCTATCTGGAACGCGCCTTCAGCTACATCACGTACTCGGACATCATCCCGGCCACCCTCAAGACCATTGTCTTCGGGTATCTGATTGCCGCCGTGGCCAGCTATCTCGGCTTCACGACAAGCCGCGGTACGGAAGGGGTGGGCGAGGCGTCGACGCGCAGCGTCGTCCTCGCGTCGATGCTCATCATCGTGAGCAATGTGGTCCTCGTGAAAGTCATTTTCTTCTTCTACCCGGCGGTGTCGGCATGACCGCCGTGCGATTCGAGCGCGTCTCCAAGGCGTTCGGGCCCCTGAAGGTCCTCGACGAGATTTCGTTCGAGATTCCAACGGGTGGTGCCTTCTGCCTGCTCGGGCGGAGCGGCACCGGCAAGAGCGTCACACTCCGTCACATCCTCGGGCTGGTGCAGCCCGACAGCGGGAA
>Ga0190274_10001390_pt1 | contig 14158 bp, 10 predicted proteins | sample Popmic531T_FD_133002 | JGI IMG/M metagenome (GOLD analysis project Ga0190274, IMG submission 133002) | Populus adjacent soil microbial communities from riparian zone of Yellowstone River, Montana, USA - 531 T | ecosystem: Environmental > Terrestrial > Soil > Riparian zone | place: USA: Montana...
CCGTCGGAACACCAGATACTGCGGCCCCTTCATCGACACCATCGCCGTGTCGGGCTCGGCCAGTGCCTTGCGCGCCCCCGCCTTGTCGTTGTTCTCGAGGGCCATCAGCGCGCGCACTTCCTTCGCTGGCTGGGGGCCGCCCATCGCCTGCATCTCGTTGACGGCCGATTCGTCAGGCGTCGCGGAGGTAAGCAGGCCGACGGCGGCCGCCCCACCCGCCGCGAGGTACTTCGCACGCTTCTCGGGTGCTACCGACCGACTCGCTTCGGCGGCGCTCTGCCAGATGCGCCGCATGCCCGCCGTCGGAACACCGACTGCCGCGTAGAGCTCACCCTGCATCCGCCAGTTCCATGCGTCGCGCTCATTCGCTGCGGCCGACCCCGCCGCCGGATCGCCGAAGCGCACCCGGTTGGCGAGGTCGATCAACTTTGCCGCCTGCCCGACGTTGCCCTGGTAGGCCAGCATGTTGGCGGCGATGACCAGGCGCTCCGCGGCATCGGTGGCACCCGAGATCGGGCGAAGATCCTCGGGCGTGAGCGAGTCGATCGACACCCCGAGCTGGCGGGCGGCACGGGGGGCATCGCCCGAGGCGAAGCGGATGCGCGCATCGTCGAACGGCAGCTCAGGATGGTTGGGCACCACCGCGCGGAACCGCGCCACTTCGCTGCCCGCGCCGGTGTAGTCCTGCGCGGCGATCAGCGCCGCCAGGAGAGCCTCGTGTGCCTTCGCTGTCGCCGGCTGCAGGTTGGCCCAGTCGCGCGCCAAGCGGATGGCCTCGGCGCGGGCGCGCTGCACCGCGTCCCTGGTGGCGGCGCTGTCGACGAGGCGCCGCTCCTTGTCACCGTAGACGAACGAGATCGAGTCGTTGGGCAGCAGCACCCACATGGGGTTCTGCCGTGAGGCGCGCCCCAGGATGAAGTTCACGTGCTCGAAGGCCAGTGCGTACCCGGGATCGAGCTCGAGCGCGCGCTTGAACGCGCGCATCGACTCGGTGAAGCGAAGCGGCAACGACTCCTTCTCATCGTGAAACCAGGCATCGCCCAGGCCATACCACGCGTCGGGATCGCCGGGATTCTTCGCCAGCAGCTCCTGGTACAGCCGGCGCGCGTCACCGTTCGCGCCCTGCAGGAAGGTGCGATACGCCTGGATCATCGTCTGTTCCCGCACCGGCAGCGGGCTCGCGTACAGCTCCGCCCGCGCGATGGCGTCCGACCCGACGGAGTCGTCGGCGCCGTGCATCCAGCCCCGGGTCACCGAGAGCTTGTAGTACGCGAGCCCGAAGGTCGAGTCAGCGGCGATCGCCTTTCGCAGCGACGCTTCCGCCGCCGGCAGGTCCCAGTGGTTGAGCGCGCCGTCACCCGCGAGGTAGGCGCGGTACGCTGCCACCGACCGTGTCGTGGACTGGGCCAGCGCCACCCGGTCGCCGCGCGGCGCGCCCGAGATGTCCAGCAGCTGGGCCGCGAGCTGGTCGAAGAGTGGCCGTACTTCGTCGCCCGTTGGGGCCTCGACCCGCGCCAGGTCCACCTGCTTGCCACTGGCAACGTCGATGACCCGCGCCGCGAGACGCAGCGTATCCCCGCTCCGGTCGTACTCACCGAGCACCACCGTCCACACGCCGGCCTTCCGGGCCAGGCGCCGGGCCTCGTCGAGGCCGATGACGCCGCCTTCGCGAATCCGTGCCGCCTCCATGAGATCGTGCACCCGCTCGGGCCCGATTACCTGGAGGTCGTTCCACTGCCCCAGCGCGAGCGAAAGCATGTTCACGCTGCCATCGCGGAGCCACTCCCCGGAGGAATCCGCCCGCACATTGGCGAATGGCAGCACGAGGATCGACTGCCGCGGATTGACGCCGCGGGGCGGGCCATCCCGGTTCAGTGCCTTCACCGCGACGGCGCCGATCAGCAGCACCGCCGCGCCGGCCAGCAGGGCAAAGCGACGCTTCCGCGCACGCCGCGGAAACGCCGTGTTTTCCCCGCTCAGCGCAGTAGAGAGGGCCTCCCCGGTCTGCCACCGCTCATCAGGGTGCTTTTCGAGCGCGCGCATGATGGCGCCGGAAAGCGCCGCCGGACTGTCGGGCCGGGTCTTCTCGACCGGGGTGGGCCGGTCGGTGAGATGACGGGAAATGACGACGCGATGAGACCCGGTGAAGGGTGGCGCCCCGGTGAGCATCTCGTACGCCACCACGCCGAGGGAGTAGAGGTCGCTCCGCGCGTCGACGTCCTCGCCGGCCGCCTGCTCCGGACTCATGTATGCAGGCGTCCCGAGAGCCACACCCCGGCCGGTCGTGGGCTCGTTCACATCGAGTTCGCCGGCCATGGCGCGGGCGATGCCGAAGTCCACCAGCATCGGGCGGCCCGACGCGCCGTCGAGCAGGATGTTCTCGGGCTTTACGTCGCGATGCACCAGGCCGGCACGCGCCGCGGCATCGAGCGCCATCGCCACGTCGGCGGTAATCCGCCGCGCGTCGTCGACACTCAGATTCGGCTCACGACGGAGACGGTCGCGCAGGGTCTCGCCCTCGACCCGGTCCATCACGTAGTAGAGCAGGCCGTCCGCCTCGCCGGCCGCATGCACCGCAACGATCCCCGGATGGCGGAACTTCGCGATCATCCGCGCCTCGGCGAGGAACCGACGCACGATGCCGTCCTGATGGGTCAGGGCGGGATGCACCACCTTGATCGCGACGCGGCGGTCGAGCTTGCTGTCCGTGGCCTCGAAGACGACCCCCATGCCCCCGCGCCCCAGCTCGCGTTCGAGCTGGTACTGCGTTCCCAGCGCTTGCTGGAGACGGTCGCGCAGGTCGGGCCCGATCGGATCACTCATCCGCGGCTCCACGTTCGTCGGGGAATGGCGAGAAAGCCCCTCGCGGTGCAGGACCGGTTGGGGTTTCCATTACTCTTGGACGCCTGAACCCCGCGGGAGGTTGCGCGGGCTCTGCACCCCGCGGCTCCCCGTACCGTTTGATCTCCTGTTGTGACCGGCAGCGCACTATCGCCGCCCCCATCACAGCCAGGGTCATCATGCTTGCTGCCGTGCCCGCCAGCGTCGCGGGCTCTCCCACGGTCGCCGCCATCCTTGCTCCCGGCGAACGCTCCCGCGTTGATGCCGCGGGCACCGGGTGCTTCGCCATCCTGCATCGCGACTCGATTTCCGACGCCATCCGCATGGTGCGAGAGCGACCGGTCGATGCAGTCCTGCTCTCCGTACAGCAATGCGGGCCGGAGCAGGTCGACGGGGTGGCGCACCTCATCCGCGAGTTTCCCAGTGTGCCTACCGTCGCCCTCGTATCGCAACACGGGCCCCGGGCCACCGAGACACTGCTCCTGCTGGGGGCGAGCGGCGTCAAGCGCGTCATCGACGTTACCGCTCCCACGGGCTGGGCGCACCTTCGGGAACTCCTCACCCAGCCGGTGACCCGTTCGGTGGCCCGGATCCAGGGCCCTATCCTCGCCGCGCTGACCGACGTCACACCCGACACCCGGCTCTTCCTCGAGGCGATGATCCGCCTCGCACCCGACACCCCTACCGTGCGGAACCTGGCCAAGCGCCTCAGCGTCCGGCCCAGCACCCTCATGTCCCGCTTTGCCCGGGCCGATCTGCCCAGCCCCAAGAGTTATCTCGCCGCCATCAGGCTACTGCATGCCGCGCAACTGTTCGAGGACTCGGGCCTCTCGATCGCCGACGTGGCCTACCGGCTCGAGTACTCCTCGCCCCAATCCTTCGGGCGGCACGTCCGGTCGCTGCTCGGCATCACCTCTACCGAGTTCCGGCATCGCTTCCCATTTCCCGTGGCAGTGGAACGATTTGTAACGCTCCTCATTGCACCCTACGCCGGCATCTGGGAGCGGTTTCATCCACTTCAGCGTACGGGCACCACCCATGTCGTGCGTGTGTGACTCCGGTGACGAGTCGGCGACGGTTTGGTGCACCCGGCCTAGGGTTTGCGCCGATACCACCCGTCGAACGCCACCGTCCACGTGGTTCCTCCGTCGGCCGACTGCTGCCAGTACTGCCGCACCCGGCCATCGGGCTGAGGCGTCCAGGACGCGCGCTGCGCCAGCGGCTTGCCACCCGGCCCCGTGCCCTGGCCCTCGAGCACCATGCTGTTGCCGTCGAGGTGCCCCGTGATCTGCAGGACCAGGCCGTCGCTCCCGACCCATACCTGTTCCCACTGGTGCTTCAGGGGATCGTAGAAGTTCAGGCTCTGCCCCGTGCCGCCCCGGCTGCCGGCCCAGTTCTCGTGCACGAGGCAGCCGCCTTCCTCGCTGGCAACACGGTTGGTGCCATACACCGTCGCCCCGGCGCTGTCGGTTACCTCCCAGTCGCCGATCCAGAAGTCGAACTGGTGATGATCGGCGCTGGCGCACGATGCCCGCGCGGGCTGTTGCGCCTGGAGGGGCGAGATGAACGGGAACAGCAATACCGCGATCGAACACACCCGGCGCATTGGAGCCCTTGGAGGGGGACTTGTCCAGTACGTCCCCGCCGGGAGGAGAGGTTCAGTCGGCCCTCACCGCCGCGGTTGCGGTGATCTCTACGAGGTAACCGTAGTGCAGTCCGGCTACCGGGACGACCGTCCGAGCCGGACGATGCGTGCCGAGCACTTCGGCATAGGCGGCATTCACCTTGGGCCAGTGGGCCACGTCGGTGACGTAGATGGTGACGGTGAGGAGGTGATCGAGGTCGCTACCGGCGGCGCGCAGGATCGCTTCCACGTTCCGCAGGGTTCGCTTCGTCTGCTCCTCGACCGTACCGTGCGGTGCATCAGGCCACGTCGGGTCGAGCGGCAGCTGGCCGGCCACGTAGACTACGCCGCCATGCACGATCGCCTGCGAGTAGTGTCCCGCGGGTCGCGGTGCGTCGGGGGTGTGAACGTGGCGCATGCGTTGATCTCCCGTCTTAGAGGAGGACGGGCGCCGGGTTGGGCGCCCCCTCGAGGAACCGAGTTGGCCGGAGCGCGTGTGGATCGAGCGCTGTCGCCCGGCCGGTGACGATCATCTCGGCCAGCAGCTGGCCAAGGGCGGGCGCATGCATGACGCCATGCCCCGATGATCCGTTGATTAGCCAGAAGTTGGCCAGCCCAGGCGCTGCGCCCAGGATGGCGTGATGGTCCGGCGACATCTCGTACAGCCCACACCAGCAGCCCGCGCGATCGATCGGGACCTGCCGCAGCGCCGGCACGCGACGATGCGCGCGGGCGCTGACGCCGTCGAGCCAGGCGGTATCGAAGGTGGTGTCGTAGCGGTCGGCGCCGCTGGTCTCCACCGGCCAGAGGAGCAGCACGCGCCCATCGCGCACTCGGAAGTGAAAACCGTCCTCCGCGAAGATCGTCATCGGGGTGGAAGCCGGCAGCACGGAGGTGGGTGCGGTGAGCGCGACCTGTCTCCGCACCGGTGCAACCGGCAGGGTCACCCCGGCAAGCTGCGCGAGATCGGCGGCCCAGGCTCCAGTCGCGTTGACGACATGCGCGGCGGCAATCCGCCCCGTGCTGGTGGTCACGGCAGTGATGCGATCACCGTCGCGCTCGAAACCTGTCGGCGCCGTGTCGTAATGCACCTCGGCACCTGCCCGCACCGCCGCGTCGAGATATCCCTGCAGGATTCCGAGCGGGCGGATGTAGCCGTCACTGGAGCCGAAGCTGCCGCCCACCACGCCGTCGAGCACGATCGAGGGGTTGATGCGCGCGATGTCGTCGAGCGATACCATCGCCGACTCGGCCAGTCCAGCGGCGCGCTGCACGGCGATTGCTTCGCGAAGCATGGCGAGCTGGTCCTGCTCGGCGGCCAGAAAGAGGTATCCCACGGGCTGGTAGCCGCAGTCCCCGCCGGTTGCGTCCCTGAAATTGCGGAGCTTGTCGCGCGCCAGGAGGGAGAGGCGAACGTTGATGGGCGATGCATACTGGGCGCGGAAACCGCCGGTCGCGCGTCCGGTGCTGCCGGTGCCGGTGACGGGGGCCCGGTCGAGGAGGATCACGGAACGACATCCCAGCATTGTGAGATGCCACGCGACACTGGCGCCCATGACGCCGGCGCCGACGATTACCACGTCGGCGGTGCGGGTCACGCTCTTACCCCTTTATGCCTAGCGAAGCAGTAGTAGTAAGTGATACGACTGTATGTCCGAGGCCTTCAAGGTGAGGTCGACCACCTTGCAGCCGGTCGACCACCGCCAGAACCCCAAGCACGATGCCGCCCGCCTCGCGCACGGCCGAGATCGCTTTCTCGGCCGATCCTCCTGAGGTGATGACATCCTCCACAACCACGACCCGGGCACCTTCCCGGAAGTTTCCCTCGATCACCCGACCGGTCCCGTGTGTCTTGGCTTCCTTGCGAACGCTGAAGGCGTCGATCACCGGTGGCGTGGTGGCGCTGGCAGCGGCCACGGCATACGCGACCGGGTCGGCTCCCATCGTGAGCCCGCCAATGGCGTCGGGAGCCCAGCCGGCGATCCGGATGGCCTGGAGACCGAGCCGGCCGATGAGCACCATGCCCTGGGCGGACATCGTGGTGAGGCGGCAATCGATGTAGTAGCTGGAGCGCTGGCCCGAGGCCAGCAGGAAGTCACCAAACCGCACCGAGCGCTCGCGAAGGAGCTGCTCGAGTGCCGCCTGGTCGCTCATCGCCCGAAGAGCTTCTTCAGGAAGCCGCCCTTGGGGTCCTCGCTGGAACGGACAGCCGTGCAGAAGGTGGTCGCGAATTCGTCCACCGTCTTGGTACGCTGGGTCAGATCCCGCATCAGCCCCTGCATGACGGCTGCCTCGATAGCCGGCGAAAACTTGAGCCCCTTCGTTGCCTGGCTGAGGGGCACCGGGTTCTGCGTCAGGAGCTGCTGGAACAGCTCACGGGGGTTCTTGCCGTTGAAGGGGTGCTCACCGGTCAGCAGGTAATACGCGATGGTCGCCAGGCTGTAGACGTCAGCCTGCTCGTTCACCAGCGCACCGCTCAGCGTCTCCGGGGCCACATACTGGAGTGTCCCGACAAAGAACCCGGCGCGGGTGAGCCGCTCGTCAGGGTTACTCTCCGTGTCCCGTGCGATGCCGAAGTCCAGCAGCGTGGCGCGCTGGGTCGCCGGGTCGAACATGATGTTGGCCGGCTTGAGGTCGCGATGGATGATGCGACCCTTGTGCGCCGCCGCCAGGGCGCCGCCGATCTGCTCCACGATGGTGGCGACGACTGCGGGGGCGAGCGGACCGGAACGAGTGGCGAAATTGGCGAGGGGCTCGCCCTCGATCCATTCGAGCGCCAGATAGTACAATCCGTCCGACTGCCCGAAGTCGTAGGTCTTGACGATGTTGGGATGGGTGACGCGCTTGCCGAGATCCGCCTCGCTCAGGAAGCGCTTCACGGCCACGGGGTCCTCGGCGAGGCGATGTCGCAGTACCTTGACCGCCGTCGTGCCGCGGTCGGGATGCTCGGCGCGGTACACCAGCGCTGTGCCTCCCTCGCCCATCTGTTTCTGGAGGCGATATCCGTTGATGGTGCGCCCCTGCAGGCTGTCGGAGGTCATGGACGGCGAAGCTAGCGCGCCCTCGCCGAGCCAGCAAGCTTTCATGCTCTTGCGGGCCCCGTAGGGCCGCCCTAGAGGAGTCGAATGCAGCGGATCAGGAGCTGGGTGCCGGTGGTGCTGGTGTGCGTCCTCGCGGCCTGCGGGGGCTGGAAGCGCGTCGGCACGGATGAGGCCCCTCCGCCGGCGGAGGGCTTCACTGCGCTCCTCAACCAGCAGGCGCTCTTCCAGAAACTGGGCCGGTTGTCGGCCGGCGATCCACTTCCGTTCACCGGTTCGGTGGCGCAGGTGAAGGGTGCCGGCGACACCGTCCTTGTCATCCTCGGCCTGTCGCTGGAAAACCGCGCGCTTTCCTTCCAGAAGGATGGCGCGGCCTATGTCGCCAAGTATCGGGTCGACGCCACGTTCCAGCCTGCTACCGGCCGGCCGGTCAGCGGCGGACAGGAGGAGTCGGTGCGGGTGGACACCTTCCAGGAAACCGGGCGCGCCGATGAGAGCGTCCTGTTCCAGAAGTTCTTCCGCCTGCTGCCAGGCAGCTACCAGCTGACGGTCACGCTTCGCGACGCACAATCCGGCACCGTCAACAAGACCGAGCTGGCGCTGGTCGTGGCGCCCTTCGGCGCGGCGACCACATCAGCGCCGATCCTGACCTACCAGGTGACCGGGCGCGAGCGGCTGGACCAGTCGCTCCGCATCGTGCTCAACCCGCGCGGCGCCGTGGCCTTCGGCGGTGACACGCTGCTCGCGTACCTCGAGGGCTATGGTTACCCGGGACCCACCGCCGTGCCCTTCGAGGTGCGGACCTCCGCCGACAGCCTGGTGTACAGCGATTCCCTGCGGTTCCGGGGCGGCCTCCCGGTGGAGAGCCAGTTCATCAAGCTCCGGCCCGACAGCATGGCGCTGGGCGAGTTGCGGCTGGTCGTGGGCAGCAAGCCCGAGCAGAAGAGCGTCTCCGCGGTCGTGTCCTTCTCGGCGGCGTGGCTGGTGACGAACTTCGACGAGATGATCAGCATGCTGAAGTGGTTCGGGCACCAGCAGGACGTGGACCGGCTGAAGCACGCCGAACCCGACCAGCGTGCCTCGGCCTGGCTCACGTTCTGGAAGGAGACCGACCCGAATCCCAACACGCCCGAGAACGAGGTGCTCAACGCCTACTTCGGCCGCGTGGCCGTGTCGGCACAGCAATTCCGCGACGAGGGCGTGCCCGGCTGGCGTACTGAGCGGGGCGAGGTCTACATCCGCCTCGGCGAGCCGGACGACGTGTTCGACACGAACGGCCTGACGCAGACCCGGGTCATCCGCTGGACGTACAACAGCCTGCGCCTGACCCTGTACTTCGCGGATGATTCGGGCTTCAATCGCTATCGCCTGACCCCGGAATCCCGCTCGGAGTTCGAGCGCGTGGCGACACGGCTCGGACGCTGATGGAGTCCGTCGCCCCGCGCATCTTCCTGATCGATGGCTACGCGCTGATCTATCGCGCGTTCTTTGCCCTCATCTCGCGCCCGCTCCGTACCGCCCAGGGCGAGAACACATCGGCGGCGTGGGGCGTGGTGAACTTCCTCCTCCGCCTGCGGGAGAAGCACAAGCCCGACTACATCGCCTGGATCAACGACGCCGGCGACTCGTTCCGCACCGCCAGGTTCCCCGCCTACAAGTCCACCCGCCAGAAGCTCGACGCCGAATTGCAGGCCGACTTCGACCGGGCCTGCGAGCGCATCGACCAGATGCTCCACGCGCTCGGCGTGCCGCTGGTGGAAGTCGCGGGCTATGAGGCCGACGACGTCATCGGCACCCTGGCCACCCGCGCGGCCGCGGCCGGCATGCAGGCGGTGATCGTGTCGGGCGACAAGGATTTCTACCAGCTCATCGGACCGGGGGTGGCGCTGCTCAACCCCGGCCGTGGCGGCCCCGCAGCGGTGGAGGAGTTGTGGGTGGACGAGTCCAACGCGAGCGAGCGGCTGGGCGTGCCGCCGGGGCAGGTGATCGACTTCCTCGCGATGGTGGGCGACAGCTCGGACAACATTCCGGGCGTGAAGGGCATCGGCGAGAAGGGCGCGCAGAAGCTGCTCGTTGAGTACGGCAGCCTGGACGCGATTCTCGCCGCGGTGGAGAAGGTGGAACCGAAGCGTGCGCGGGAGGCGCTGCTGGCGAACGCCGACAACGCGCGGCTGTCGCGAGAGCTGGTGTCGATCCACCTCGACGTCCCGGTGAGCGTCGACGTGCAGGATCTCCGTCCGAGACCATCCGACCAGGTGGCGCTGACGCAGCTGCTGACGGAGCTCGAGTTCTTCTCGCTGGTGAAGAAGCTGGTGGGTGATGGTGCCTCACCGGAGAGTGCGCTGGTCCCGATCCCGGCGTCGGCGCCCGACACGGCACCGGCGACGCCGTCCGCCGTCACTCCCCAGGTCCTCACGCCCTCCCACGTTCACTCCGCCGTCCCGGTCGTCGATGATCCCGGCCTCCTGCCCGGTATCGTCGCGCGCCTGCGTGAAGCACCCCTGGTGGCCATCGATACCCAGACGAACGCGCGCTCACCGCGCGGGGCGGAGCTCATTGGCCTCTCGCTCGCCGCCAGCCCGACCGAAGCGTGGTACTTCCCCTTCGGTCATCGGCCGCAGGGCGGGGAGCTTGCCGCGCCGGCCCCGGTGAAGAACCTGCCACCGCTCTCCGATCCCGCCTGCCTGCCGCTGGTGGCGTTCCTCACCGACCCCGGCGTGCCGAAGGCCGGTCACCAGGTGAAGTTCGACTGGCAGGTGCTGCGGAGCGCCGGTGTCGAGCTCGCCGGCGTCAGCTGGGATTCGATGCTCGCCGCCTTCCTCATCGATTCCGGCCGGCGCTCCTACGATCTCGATGTCCTCTCGCTCGAGTACCTCGGCCGGACCATGCAGTCGTACGTGGATGTCGCCGGGCGCGGCAAGGGCGAGATCCCGTTCTCCGAGATCTCGGTGGCCGCGGCTGCCGCGTACGGCGGGAACGAGAGCGCCACGGTGCTCGCCCTGTACGAGGCTTTCAGGGCGGCACTCACCGATACGCCGATGGGTGGCGTGCTCGAGAACGTGGAAATTCCGCTGACGCCGGTGCTGGTGGACATGGAATGGGCCGGCGTGCAGATCGACCTGGCGCTCTTCAAGCGGCTTTCCAACGAACTGGCGCGCGACCTCGAGCAGCTGCAGGTCGACATCGCACAGGTGGCCGGCGAGAACCTCAACCTCAATTCACCGCGACAGCTGGCCACGGTCCTCTTCGACAAGCACCAGCTGCCGATCCTGAAGAAGACCAAGACCGGGCCCTCCACCGATGCCGACGTGCTCGAGCAGCTCGCCGACATGGGCCATGACCTGCCCCGGCTTATCCTGAGCTATCGCGAGTTGCAGAAGCTCAAGTCCACCTACATCGATACGCTGCCGCTGGAGGTGAACCCCATCACCGGGCGCATCCACACCAGCTTCAACCAGACCGGTGCCGCGACCGGGCGGCTCTCCTCGTCCGACCCGAACCTGCAGAACATCCCGGTGCGGTCCCCTCGCGGCGAGGCGATCCGGCGCGGCTTCGTGCCCGCTGAAGGCAACCGTTTCGTGGTGGCCGACTACAGCCAGATCGAGCTGCGCATCATGGCGCACCTGTCCGGCGATCCGCTGTTCATCGAGGCGTTCCAGCAGGGCGGCGACATCCACCGGCAGACAGCGGCGGTGGTCTTCAACGTGCCGGTCGAGCAGGTGAATGCGGAGCAGCGCGCGCGCGCCAAGACGATCAACTTCGCCACCATCTACGGCCAGGGCCCGTTCGCACTCAGCAAGCAGCTCGGCATCACGCAGGAGGATGCGAAACAGTTCATCGCGCAGTATTTCGAGCGCTTCGCCGGGGTGCGGGCCTTCCTCGACCGCCAGGTGGCACTGGCGAAGGAGCAGGGCTACGTGGAGACGCTGCTGGGTCGCCGTCGGTACATCCCGGAGGTGCGGGAGAAGAACTTCAACCTGCGGAGCTACGGCGAACGGAACGCGCAGAACTCACCGCTGCAGGGATCGGCGGCCGACCTCATCAAGCTCGCAATGATCCGCATCCACACGCTGCTCGCCTCGCGGCGGCTGGCGAGCCGGATGCTCCTGCAGGTGCACGATGAGCTCGTGTTCGAAGTGCCGGCTGGCGAGGTGGAGGCCATGGAGTCGCTGGTGAAGCTCGAAATGGAGTCGGTGATGCCGCTGCGTGTCCCGCTCGTCGCCGACGTCGGCGTCGGGGAGAACTGGCTGGACGCGAAGAGTTGACCAGTCCCGGTAGTCGGTGAATGTTGCATGCAGGCGTCTTCGCTGGCCGGCGACGACCCTGCACCCTCCCTGTTCCAGAGCGATACATGCCGAAATTCACCGTCACCGATACCGTCGGTATCACCCGGCTGTTCCCGGGAGTGGACGCGTTGCTCGATGCCCTCGAGCGCGGTCTCCTGGGCGGCGACGACTTCGTGTTCGACCCGGGACAGAAGTCCTGGATTCGACTGAAGGATCACCCGGCGGTGCAGGCGGGCTGGCGGGCGCGGCAGCGGTTTCGTCCGCTCGACGACCGCAACTCGCTCTCGGGGGTGGCAGGCAACACGATCGACTTTCCCGGCCTCGATGACGACGGCATAACGCCGCGCCACGGCATTGCGGTCGATGAAGACTTCGAGATGCGCCGCGCCGCGTGGCGCGCGATCCGGGATGCCGCGCCACCGGCATCGAACCCCGACCTCTACCTCAGCGGCGAACGGGCCCTGACCCGCAGCGCGGTGCTCGGTGCGATGGTGTTGCTCGCGCTGATCTGCGGAGCGCTGGTGCTGATCGCGCGCGGCATGGCGGCCATTACGCGATAGGTACCGCCTCGCGCCGGCGCGCGCTGCCGATCACCCAGGCGACCACACCGCTTGCCACCAGCAGGGCACTCAGCCCCACCACCTTGATCACGTAGCGCCGCCCGTCCGTTTCCCCCGGCGGGGGAACACACGCGAGCACCACCGCGGCCACCGACGTGCCGAGCCCGAGCCAGCCGAGCAGGATCGACGTGCGGCTCCCGCCCGGGGGCTGCACCACTTCGGGTCCGGCCGGCTCGCGCTGCAGGCGGATCATGGCCGCAAACATCGCGATGTACGGCAGGAAGAAGGCGACCACACCCAGGCTCACCAGGATTTCATACGCCTGTTTCGGCGTCTCACCCGCCTGGCCGAGCACGGCGCAGAACGCCGCCACACCGGCCTGCAGCAGGAGCGCGACGTGCGGCGTGCCATACCGGGGGTGCAGCCGGCCGAACGCACTCGGCAGGTAACGGTCGATGCCGGCGACGAACGGCAGGCGCGCCGGTGCCGCGAGCCACACGCCCACGCCGCCGAGATTGCTGAGCACGATGAGGGTGGCTGCGATCGGAGCGAGCCCGGTGACGCCGATGCGCGAACCTGTCGCGGTGATGGCGTCCATGATGCCGCCGAGCCCGGTGATCTCGGCCTGCGGCAGGGCGAGCAGGATTGCCAGCGTACCCAGGATGTAGATCACGGCGATGCTGACGCCGGCGATGAGGACGGCGCGTGAGATCGTGCGCCGGGGCTCGACGATCTCCTCGCCCATGAACGAGCCGGCTTCGAGCCCGGTGAAGGCAAAGGCAATCGTGGACCAGAAGACCATGTCGCGGAGGCCAGTCGCCGGCAGCAGGGAGTGCGGCGTGATCGGCGTGGCGGAACCGAACTTCGCCCACGCCACGAGACCCATGACGATGAGCAGCAGCATCGGGAGCCAGGCCCCGAGCGCTCCCGCCACCGAGAGCCACTTCCCGACCTCGAGTCCCACGATGTTCATGGTGGCGGCGATGATGAGGCCGATCATGGCCACGGCGATGAAATAGGTCGGGGAGTCCTGCAGATGTGCATAGCGGCTGCCGAAAACGTATAGCGCGGTGCTGGCGGTGAAGTACAGCAGCCCGGGCAGGTACGTGAGGTTGGCGCCCCAGTAGGTCCAGCCGGTCATGAACCCGCCGAAATCGCCGAAGGCGCGCTTGGTCCAGACATAGATGCCGCCCTCGTCCGGATAACGGGAGGAGAGCTCGATGACGGTGTAGGCGAGGGGAACGAAGAGGCTGAGTGTCGCGAAGACCCAGATCAGCAGAGCGGATGGTCCGGAGGCCGCCGCCGTCGCCACCCAGCGCATGCCGAGCACGGCGGTGACATAGAAGAAGACCAGATCCTTGACCCGCAGGACGCGGCGCAGTGATGGCTTGTCCGGCGGAGGCGTCATTGCTTCTCCTATGGTATGTGGTGCTCTCCCGACTGCATCGGCTTGGGCCGCGCGGGCTGGCGTGGATCGACCCCGGGCCACCAGTTCCACCGGCCCATGAGCTGCATGACCGCCGGCACCAGCACCATGCGGATCACCGTGGCATCGAGCAGCACGGCGATCGCGAGGCCGAAGCCAAGCAGCTGCATCGCGAGCACGTGGGCGAAGGCGAATACGCCGAACACCAGCAGCATGATGAGTGCCGCCGACGTGATGACCGAGGCGGTGGCGCTCACGCCCTCCATGGTCGCCTCGTCGTTCCGGCCGGTGCGGTCGAACGCTTCCTTGATGCGGCTGAGCAGGAACACCTCGTAGTCCATGCTCAGCCCGAAGACGACGGCGAAGACGAGCACCGGCACCAC
>Ga0190274_10001391_pt1 | contig 14150 bp, 12 predicted proteins | sample Popmic531T_FD_133002 | JGI IMG/M metagenome (GOLD analysis project Ga0190274, IMG submission 133002) | Populus adjacent soil microbial communities from riparian zone of Yellowstone River, Montana, USA - 531 T | ecosystem: Environmental > Terrestrial > Soil > Riparian zone | place: USA: Montana...
CCACGGTTACTTAAGCTCTGGAATTTGTGTGTCATATTATGACCATCACTTGAAATATATTGGAAAAGCGTATCGATAATAGTTTCGATCGGCCGATGGTCTATTTTTTTTACAACGACGCCTCTTGTAAGTATTGTATCTTTTCGAAACAGGTTCGCTGCAACAGTTGCGGTATCATCTTTAAAGGATGTATCTGACCAGATCTTTAAGCTAAGAGGAAAAATTTTATTAGCACTTGTATCGCGGTATCTCATAAATGCTGTTGAGCTTCTCGTTACAGTATGACCGCAATTAATTTTTGAAATAACATAGGCTAATACTTTTCTGAAATCTTCTTCATTCAAAGAATCTTTTATTTGATTTTTTCCCCATTCAAAATAATTATCCATTTCATTTTTTGGAGTGTACCAATAAATTCCCGCATGTGATTCCTCTAAAGCTCCACGAAAGATGGCGTAATCTTTATTTAATTGTTCAGGAGAATATTTTTTTGAAAGAGTGAAAGAAGATTTAGAAACGGAACATGAACCGAGTATGATAACTGATAAAAGGCAATAAATAATAAATAAAAAAGAAATACCTGTTCTGCGGAGAGAAGTATCTGCTTGCCAATTGCCAATCGCACATTGCTTTTTGAACAGTGTTTTCATATACGAATTCAACTTATTATTTCTTCAATCCATCCCAACCTTGCGCAGTGATAGGGTATGTATTGTTTCCTTTGGTAATAATTTTCGCTCCTTCAGCAGCGTCGGTCATATAGCCGATCACACTAATTTCTTCACTTAAAACGATCTTATCATAATCAGATTGAGGAATGGTAAATAATAATTCATAATCTTCACCACCGCTCAAGGCACAGGCCGTTGGATCTATTTCAAATTTGAACGCCGCATTTTTCGTGTCTTCTGCTACCGGGATCTTTTCCTCATACAAAATACAACCCAAATTGCTTTGTTTGCAAATATGTAAGATCTCAGAGCTTAACCCATCGCTAATGTCCATCATTGCAGTAGGCGTAATGGACTGTTTTTCAAGGAACTCGATAATATTCTTTCTTGCTTCAGGTTTCAATAAGCGACCAACAACATAGGCTTCTCCTTCGAGATCAGGCTGGATTGAAGGATTTTCTACAAAGATCTTTTTTTCTCTCTCTAGAAAAAGCAGCCCGACATAAGCCGCTCCAAGATCTCCGCTTACGCAAAGAAGGTCGCCTTTTTGTGCGGTACTTCTTCTTACAAACTTATCAGGCGTCACTTCTCCTATTGCGGTCACTGAAATTATAAATCCCTTTTGCGATGAAGCAGTATCGCCACCAATTAGATCAACTCCATACTTTTCACAGGCGGCATAAACACCTTCGTAAAACTCATCGATCGCTTCTAAACTAAACCGGTTACTAATACCTACACTCATCGTTATTTGTGTTGGAGTTGCGTTCATTGCGTATATATCACTCAAATTTACTATAACGCTTTTATAGCCCAGGTGTTTTAAAGGAGTGTACATAAGATCAAAATGCACACCTTCAATCAAAAGATCTGTTGTGATGACCGTTTGTTTTCCAAAATGATCAATGACAGCCGCATCATCGCCAACACCAACGATAGAGGATGCATTTTGCAACTCAATGTTGTTGGTTAAATGTTCTATTAAACCAAATTCGCCGACAGATGATATTTCAGTTCTTTGTTCGCTCATAATTCAATTTCGTTTTTTACTACGCCTAATAATTCATCATGGATCTTTCCATTTGTGGCAATTATTCTATGTTGATAGGGCGAAAATTTTTTTCCTTCATGATCTGTTACTTTTCCACCCGCCTCTTCTACCATTAAATAACCAGCGGCACTATCCCATGCTTCCAATTTATGTTCATAAAAACCATCAAACCTTCCGCAGGCAACCCAACAAAGATCAATACAAGCAGAACCTAATCTTCTTACGGGAATACCTTTTCTTATTAAACGACTAAAAACCTCCAATGGGCCATTTGGCATATTTATATAGGTATATGGAAAGCCCGTTACAAGATTTGATGTAAGCACAGTTGTTTTTCCGCTAACAGAAATTTTTTTATCATTAAGTGTGGCACCTTTCCCTTTTTCAGCAAAGAATAATTCATTAAGTATCGGGGCATATACCGCAGACATTATTATTTCTTTGTCTTTTTCAATAGCAATGGCGACACAACAAAGAGGAATACCATGCGCAAAATTTATGGTGCCATCGATAGGGTCTATTATCCATTTATAGCTCGAATCCCGGATATGTTCTCCTGTCTCCTCAGCCAATACCTGGTGATCTGGAAAATTCTTTTTTATTATACTAATTATTGCTGCTTCTGAAGCATGATCGGCTTCGGTTACTGGGTTATTTATTCCTTCTTTTTGAGAAATTTTGAAATCACCATTAAAAAACCGTTTTAGCTCTGCTCCGCCTGCCATCACCGCCTCGAGAAGTGTTTGTTTAAGCATGGGCAAAGATATAACCGATTTCAGATTTCAGATTTTAGATTTTAGATTTGATCGAAGAAACAAAGTGCAGTTATCAATTATAATAGTAAACTATAACTCAAGATCTCTGATTGAGCAAAGCCTTGTTTCTGTAGACAAAGCCATAACGGGAATAAATAACGAGATCATTGTCGTTGACAACAATTCAAAAGATGGAAGCAAAGAATATTTGCCATCAAAATTCACGGGAGTACAATTTATTTTAAATAATGAAAACCCCGGTTTTGCTAAAGCATGCAACCAGGGATTTAAAATTTCTTCAGGGGAACATATTCTTTTCCTCAACCCGGACACAGTTTTATCAGAAACATGTTTGACAGATTGCATTTCTTTTTTAAAAACACATGAAGATGCTGGCGCAGTTGGTGTACGAATGCTGGATGAAAAAGGAAAATTTTTAAAAGAATCAAAACGCGGCCTGCCATCTCCTTCTGCATCTTTCTATAAACTGTTCGGGTTAACAGCAATTTTTCCCGGCTCAAAAAAAATTGCAAAGTATTACCAGGGCCATTTACCAGAAAATGAGAATAATCCTGTTGAAGTTTTATCCGGAGCTTTTATGATGATAAGAAGACCAGTGTTTGAAAAAGTAAATGGCTTTGATGAATCGTTTTTCATGTACGGAGAAGATATTGACCTCAGCTTGCGCATAAGTCAATTAGGGTATAAAAATTATTACCTCGGCAAGATCAGTATTACACATTTAAAAGGAGGCAGCACAACGTATAATTATAAGTACGTAAAAGACTTTTATGGCGCCATGAAATTGTTTGTAAAAAAGCATTACAATGACAAATCAACCGCTTACAGATTATTTTTGCAAGCAGGAATAAACTTTCGGAAAATACTGGCGATAATTGCATTGCCTTTCCGTTGAACACATAGCAAATTGCTATTCACCACATCATTGTATATTCGCTCCCAATCCTTTGAACAATCGTAACTTAGTAACACCGAATGGCCAACATTATAGACATAAAAATCCCGAAAGCGATCGCTACCGCATTGCGTATTCCTCAGAATGATCCGCGGCGACAACAGATAAGGGTTTTAAAAAAATTGCTTCGTAAAGCAAGGTTCACTGAGTTTGGCCAGCAATATCGTTTTGATGATATTCTTTTAAGCAAGCACCCCGGAAAAAGTTTCCAGGAATTGGTTCCTGTTCATGATTACAATAAAATTTATTCTGAGTGGTGGAAGAAAACATTGGAAGGTGTTCCTGATGTGGCATGGCCCGGAAAAATAAAATATTATGCACTAAGTTCCGGTACATCGGAAGCAGCAAGTAAGTACATACCTGTTACAAAAGAGATGCTCCGCAGCAATACCATCAACTACCTTAAGCAATTGATCACACTCTTTAGCTATGAGAACCTTCCATATAATGCAATAACAAAAGGGTTTCTGATGATCGGTGGCGCAACCGATCTACAAAAAGGAAAAGCGGGTTGGTATGCCGGCGATCTTAGCGGCATACTTGCTAAAAAGCGACCATTCTGGTTCCAGACTTTTTATAAACCGGGAGGAAGGATTGCTGCAATGAAAGATTGGAAAGAAAAGCTAAACGAAATAGTTGAGCATGCCCGTGAATGGGATATCGGTTACATTGTTGGCGTACCCGCATGGTGCCAGATGTGTATGGAAATGGTGATCGAGCATTACAAAGTGAAAAATATTCACGAGATATGGCCCAACCTTGGGTTCTTTGTTCATGGTGGTGTTGCGTTTGAGCCGTATAAAAAAGGATTTGAAAAATTATTGGATAAACCGATCGTCTATATCGAGAATTATTTATCAAGCGAAGGATTTATTGGGTATAAAACAAGGGAACATGCAAAGGGAATGAAGCTTGTTCTTGATAATAATATTTTTTTCGAGTTTGTTCCATTTGATGATAAGAATTTTGACCAGGAAGGAAATGTTATTGCGGATCCCGAAGTAAAAATGATACACGAGGTGGAGGAAGGGAAAGAATATGCATTGCTGATGAGTACAAATGCCGGGGCCTGGCGTTACCTGATCGGTGATACAATAAAATTTGTTGATGTTGAACACTGTGAAGTAGCGATCACCGGTAGAACAAAGCATTTTCTTAGTCTTACCGGGGAACATCTGAGTGTTGAGAATATGAATAAAGCAATTGAATTGGTAAGTGAAGAATTAAATATCAGTATTCCCGAATATACCGTGGTTGGATTTCCTTATCAGACATTTTTTGCACACAAATGGTATATAGCAAGCAATGATAACTGCAATACCGAAGTAGTAAAGAATAAAATTGATCAGCATCTGCGCAAGCTGAATGATGATTATGCTACAGAAAGAGACAGCGCATTAAAAGAAGTTTTTCTTGAGCAATTGCCTGAAGAAAAATTTATGAAGTTCATGGAACTAAAAGGAAAACTTGGCAGCCAGCATAAATTCCCGAGGGTAATGAAAGGCAAAATGCTCGAAGACTGGAACAGGTTTTTAGAAAATGGAACAAAATAAATTTACTCGCCGGTTTTTAATCCCACACATTTTAAATCCCAGGATCAATTGCCCTTCAACCAAATTATATTTTCAATAATTGAAAAAGAGTTTGGCATAGAGCCATGAATAAAAACTAATAAAGTCTAAATTTAGCAACAAGAACTTACCTAATGTTTGAAGCTGTTCTAAAAGGAATTACTCTTGGTTTGTTGCTGACTATATCAGTTGGCCCGGTTGTTTTTTCTATCATTAAACAAAGTCTTAATAACGGTCATCGCGGAGGCATCGCTTTTATATTGGGAGTTTCCGCTTCGGACATTTTACTTGTCCTGATCAGTAATGTGTTTACACAAGTGTTTGGTTACATGGTGCAGCACAAGAATTTTATTGGCATCATTGGAAGCACCTTTTTAATTTCAATGGGCGTTTATTTTATATTTTTCAAAAAAGTAAAAGTGGATGATAGCGGAGTGCAGGTTGTAAACCTCAGTAAAAAGGATTATGTAAAAACATTTCTTTCGGGGTTTTTTATGAATACCCTTAATCCGGCAGTTTTTATTTTCTGGCTTACAACATCTACAACACTTATCACTCTTACAATTGAAAACCGCATCATTGCATTTGTTACCTGCCTGGCATTTGTACTGGCAACAGATCTTTTAAAAGTAATGATGGCCCAAAAGATCAGGAAAAAACTTACACCCCACAATATTCAAATACTCAGTCGTATTAATGGTCTTGTATTGCTTGGGTTTGGTGTTATCCTACTTTGGGGATTGATTTTTTACGCAGATAAGATCTAAGAGTTATTTTGCAGCCCAATGAAGGCAAAGATTTTTTTGAAAAACATTTGGAAATGGACCAAACGAATTTTCATTTTTCTTTTTTTCTTCCATCTTTTTTGTATCCTGCTTTTTAAATGGGTCGATCCGCCGATCACTATCACACAACTGGTAAGCTGGGTAAGCGGCGACGGGTTAAAAAGAGATTATGTGAGATGGAAAAATATTTCTTATAACGCAAAGCTTTCTGTGATCGCTTCAGAAGACCAGCTTTTTCCTGATCATAGTGGACTTGACTGGAAGAGCATTAAAAAAGCAACAGAATACAACAAGAGAAAACCAAACAGGATCCGCGGTGGCAGTACGATCAGCCAGCAAGTTGCAAAAAATGTTTTTTTATGGCAGGGGCGCACCAAATTTAGAAAAGGGCTTGAAGCTTACTTCACCTTTATGATCGAATTGATATGGGGAAAGAAGAGAATTTTAGAAGTTTACCTGAATGTGATCGAAATGGGCAAAGGAATTTATGGCATTGAAGCAGCATCACAATTTTATTTTAATAAACCGGCGGCTTCTTTAACTAGGGCGGAAGCGGCAACAATCGCTTCCTGTTTGCCCAATCCAAAAAATTATACTGTCAAACCACTATCAAATTATGTGGCAGGTAGGAGACAGCGGGTGATGCAACAAATGAATAACCTTGAAGGAGACCTGGATATACAAAATATAATCAAAGAACAAGTTTCCAAAGGCAAGAAATAATTAAAGACCAATTACATGAATTGTCTCACTATTATGAGTTGGCAAATAATTTTTTTGATCTAATTCCAAATCTTACTTCATTGCCCCCTTTTGGCAAATTGGTAAGTTGAATTTGAAAGGAGCTGTTTTGTTTAGCAATCTGTTGTGCTGTAATTCCTGTTTTATATTCTCTTAAAAGATCTTTTCCATTAAAAACTCCAGCGACTAATTCAGTTTGGATGTCAGAATGTGTTTGTAAAAACCTTCGGTAACTCTCTGGCATTTCAGGTGTAATTCTTGTAGTCAGAGAATCATTATAGAGTGTAACACTTTTTTCACCGGGAATTATTTTAACAGCACCCAATGCAGCATACGCACTATCAAAACTAAATCCCACCCACCCTTTTTTTGTTTTTACAGAATCTGAAAAGGTATGGATGCCATAGATGTCAGCAATAAAAACTTTTTTACCGAGCAGGTTACTTTCTGTTGGCCAGAAATTATAATTGCTTTTCCTGTCAGAATAGGAATTATGTGAATGTGATGGCTTACCGCTATAAAACCAAAATAAAGATGTCCGTTGATAAGAGTTATAAAATACAACAGGAGTTTGTCCTGTTTTTTCTGAGATCATTTTTGCCCATGCTTTATTACGAAATCTTCCTTTCGTTGAATTATCCGGGCCAATATCAACAACAAGATAAATACGGGCAGCAATAATTAGTAAAAGAGAAACAAAGGCAATTGCTTTTAATGGTTTGACCCATGAAATTTTATCAATAAGAAATTGATGACTTAAAACGATCAGTGGTATCATTGCAGGCATTGTCCAGTTCACTTCTACTTTTCCACGAAAAGAACTTACCAGGAAAATCAAATAAATACCGATCAATGTGAACTTCAGCGCTTTTTCAGTTTGCGTTTTTGTCTTGTAAATCAATGCAGCAGGAAAAAGGATGAAACCAGCTAAGGGGCCTGCAAGTAAAATTTGACCGAGAAGATAATCGGTGGTATATGAGAACTTATAGTTGCCGACATTACTTTCAAATAGATGATAGCGGAAGCTTACCCAATCATGATCCCATTGCCATAAAAGATGCGGAGTATAAAGTAGCAATACAAAAAACCCGGCCAGCCATGTTTTCCAACGTGTAAATAATTTAATGTTTGATAAAAATGTGAACAGCACTATCAATAACCCATGGTACTTGGTATAAAAAAGCAAACTGATGGCTATAGCTAGAAGCAATGTGTTTTTCCAGGTTGTATTTTGAATAAAAGACCTGTATGTATAAAAAAATAACGCAGTAAAAAATAATAATGGTGTATCGGGCACAGCAAGAAACCCGGTAATTTGTAAAACACCAACACTTAAAACAATAGTATAAAAAAGAAAAGGATTTTTTCTTTCGGTAAGCGATTCTGTAGTAAGGATAGTGAATGTGCTGAGCAATGCACAAACTAATCTTACGCCAAGTTCATTATGAAAAATTGCATACCCACTTTTAATAATAAAGGCGATCATCGGCGGATGATCAAAATAACCCCAGGCCGGGAAACGTGAATACACCCAATAGTAAGCTTCATCAGCTATTAGCTCTGTGGAAGCAGACTGCGCTAATGCAAGTAATAGCCAACTGCTGTAAAAAAGTAAACGATGATGTCTCTGAAAAAATAAATTCATTAATGCCCGAATGTACAATGGATATTTTACCCTGCCATCAGTTGGTCAACTGCTTTTATAGCTTTTTGTAATCTTTCATTATGATCGCCGCTTATATCCACCCATGGCGTTGATTGATTTATCATGATGTCTTTGTAGATATGATAAAGCTGGTCCCTTGTTTTCAGATCCGGGTATTCTCTCAGTTCATCTTTTACCCATGGCAGATCAGTATTGCATAATAAATAAAGATCATATTTTCTTTCTACGATCTGATCAAGCACCCATCTATGACATTTTCCAAAAACAAATTCACACCATACTTTCATTACATACATTTCGGTGTCAATGAAGAGAAGTGGTGAATGGTGAATGGTGAATGGTGAATCGGAATTTACTGTAGTCTGTTGTCCGTCGACTGTCGACTGAACATATTCATCTTCCATTGCTAACTGTCCTTTGGCGACATATAGCAGGTCATCATAGGTATAATCGGTTCCATGAGTAAGCAAATATTCCCTGGCAAACTCTGGGCACCATTGTGTGTTGTAATGCTGTGCCAGCAACTCACACAAAGTGCTTTTGCCGGTTGATTCCGGACCGATAACCGCTACTTTTATCAGCGGTTTTTGTTCCATGCGGGTTTTGCTTTTATTATTTTTTTATAAATGGGACAGCTTTCTTCATGTGCATTTGGTAAATAACCGGTGCTCATTAAAAATTCATTTACAATTTCACCGCCGGTAAAACGAAAAGTTTGCTTGAATAATTTAGTCCACTCGTCTTTTGTCTTTGGATGATAATGATCCAACCAGTTTTTAAATGACTTGAATTCCTTTTGCAAACGCAGAATGGTTTTTGCATTTTCGATTGCAGCATTGATCTTTAAACGGTTTCGGATAATGCCCGCATCATTCATCAGTCGCTTAAAATCTTTCTCTTTATACCCAGCCACTTTTTTTATTTCAAAATTGTGATAAGCTTTCCGAAAGCCCTGTTGTTTATTCAGGATCGTTGTCCAGCTTAAACCAGCTTGATTGATCTCTAAGATCAAACGACAAAAAAGCTCATTGTCATCGTGAATAGGAAAACCATAATGTTTATCATGGTACTCACGATGCACATTTTTTTCATCTGGTTTTAGAGAGCTGATGTATGTGCAGTAGCTCATAATGTTATTTTAATGCGGCCCTCTTTCTCCATTCCATTAGCCCCCCAATGGCCATTATTAATAATATAAAATAATACACACTGGTAAAAACATAATGTTTTACAAAGTATAAAGGAATAGAAGCAATATTAGTGGCTATCCACCAATACCAGCTTTCTACTTTTTTCCTTGTCATCAGCCACATACCTGTGAAAGCAGTGGCACTGGCAAATGCATCTGCCCAGGGAATGGCGCCTTCCGCAAAACTTTGTTTTAGAAAAGTAAGCGCAACATATATTGTAACATAGAAAAATAAAAAGAAAAGCACCTGATCGATCCACATCTTTCGGTTAGAAGTAGTCACATGCAAGATGGTTTCTTTTTTTTCATTCTTGCGCAACCACATATACCAGCCAAGAATACTCATTATAGTGTAATAAAAATTTACGGAAGCTTCCCCATAAAGATCACCTTTAACACTTAGGTATATGTAAATAATAGTATTAATAAGACCAACAGGATAAACTAAAATATTCTCAATACGACTGAACCATACACTGGCTATACCGGTAAACACAGCTATGTATTCAAGCCATGTTGTGTTTTTCATCCCCTCAATAAATTGTTCCCAGATCTGTTGTATGGCCACTTATTTTTCCTGTAAACATAAATAAAAAAGCAAACCTTACGGGGTTTGCTTTACATCAGAAAATATGATTGCTTCAGCTAAACAGTTTAAATCCCAGAACGAGAAATGCAATTCCTTTTATTACTGACCAGCAGAGGTAAATGATCAATGCCTTCCTTCCATATTTCTGAAAAAATCTTTTTAAAAAAAGCGGTTTCATGGTGTTTTATTTTGTTGGATTTCTTTTTGTAAACGGAATGATCTTGGGCACCCAGCGCTTATAATTCAAATATTTTTCTCCAAAATGAGTGATCAGATCTTTCTCTTCAAATTTTATCGCTGTTAAAATGTAACCCGTTGTAAGTATAGCGAACAATAAATGAGCTGCGGACATTACCGGGGTTGCCCAGAAAGCAATCAGCCAACCCAAATAAAGTGGATGACGAACATATTTATAAAAGAAAGGAATTCGAAATTGAAGAGGCTCATATTTTTTTCCTAAAAAATAAAACCATACCTGGCGCAGACCGAAAAGTTCAAAATGATTGATCATAAAAGTGCTTATCAATACGATCATCCAACCAGTGATAAAAAGAATGGTCAGGATGGTTTTAACTATTGGCGCTTCTATTTTCCAGATAAATCCGCCCATTGGTTCCCATTGCCATACCAGCAAAATGAGGCAGAGACTTGAAAGCAATACATAAGTACTCCGCTCAGCTTGCTCCGGAACTATTTTGGTCCACCATTTTTTGAATGCTGGTCTTGCCATTATGCTGTGCTGTAAAGCAAAAAGTAAAAGCAGCGAGGCGTTTACTAAAATTGCCTGTGATAGAGGAACCCGCGGCGTGCCGTCAATTGATTTCGGAACAAAAAGATTTCCAACAAATCCAAATGCATAAAGGAAAGTGCCAAAGAATAAGAGATAAGAGATTACACCATAAAGAAGTACAAGAATTTTTTTCATGATTAAAAAATTAATGGTTAAAGTTTTTGTTTTGAACTAAAGAGCTTTGTTTCTTTTCATATACCCGATGATAAGTAAAGTTGTATCCTTCTGTTTCCCGGATATTCAAGCGACCCTTGAGCATAAGATCAATTATGCAATCACCATTGATAAGAATATTTAAAACCGGCGATTGCAGAACATTGTAAGAAGTAACTTTTGCATCTGCACTGATTTCCATATTTTGTAATAAGCGAACAGGGATATAAACGGTTCCTTTCTTTTTTTGATCTTTAAATTTTTTTGATCTTACGGTTAGTTCCTTCCCCGCCTGGATGATCATAACTTTTTCGATAAATTTTTTGCTGCCTTCAATTCGTATCGAATCTTCTGAAGGACCTTCAATCAGCATAATGGTTATGTTACTTCGGATGAGAAGCCGGTTAAAACTTTCAACAGGGAACTTTTTTACAAGTGTTTTCGACGGACTTTCCTGGGAGAATACCAATCCTGTTAGGGTTATCAAAAGGACAAATAAGGAAATCTTCTTTTTCATTTGTGTTAAGGTTTAACGTCTGCCAGCAAAGCAAGTAGACGGGTTAATTGGTTTTGATATAAGAATCTTCAGTAATAATTGCTAACTCACTTGGTTTTATAGGCTAGGAAATTTTACTAGTTAATCTCTGAACAACCAGTACGACTGCATTTCATTATCAGTCTGAGGCTTTTTATCTACTTGTTTTATTTCTTTCTTATTTTGTATGGGGTCGAAAATTTGATTTTCAAAACACTTTAAATAAGTAATGCAGAATAGAACGAAGATGATCATTGGCGAGTACGGTCCTACCCGTTCTGCGATCTTTTCAATTAATCTCATTAGTTAAGATTTTGATTAAGACCGCAAGGATACATCGCCAATAATGCTATGGAAACAGATGATTAGCCAGTTACCCTATTTCGTTCTCATTTGGCCTGTTATTTTGAGAGAAGCGGCGAAAGGAACAATATTGAACCAGAAAAAACCGCCACTCAAGATCGCTGGATATTTGCTCAATAAAGCACAGGATCTAATCAAGAACCGGATATAAAATGAAAAGAAAAGAGTTAGTTGCTAAGTAGTTTAAGAAGGATCGAAAAAAATGGTGTAATTTATTTCACTCATTTACCTGTAATGAATCGCCTTAAAAATATCCCTGTTTTATTGTGCATTAATTTTGTTATTGCATTTCCTGCATATTCACAGCTAAAGTTTGATAAGTCTGTTTTAATAACCAAAGAAAATGGGTTACCGGTAAATGAGTTTCTTTCCTTTAAGAAAGGAGACGATGGTTTTATCTGGATTGGTACCAGTGAAGGACTTTGTCGTTTCGACGGATTACAGGTGAAAGTATTCCAGGAAGGAAGTGATCTGCGTTATTCTCTTTTTGATAACGGGATAAAGACTGTTCAGCCAACTAAGGATCATATATGGATAGGAACCGATCAGGGAATTTCGGTATTGAACACTAAAGACTACACTTTCAGGCATTACCAGCTAACCAATAACGGAAAAACGGATTCATTAAAGAGAAGATTTGATCAGCCTATTAATACGATGTATAAAGACAAGACTGGTAATATTTGGATTGGTACCAGGTGGAGAGGGGCATGTATATATGATGAAACGAAAGATAATTTTCGTTTCTTTCCAGTTCCAGCCGATAAATATCCGCCTCTTATACCATCTCTCGGCCCAAATAGTTCCATTCTGGGCTTCGAAGAGTCAAGAACAAATGATTCAATTATTTGGGCTGGTACTACTGGCGGCTTGCAGGAAATAAATAAATACACAGGCCAGGTTAGATTATTTACTTTCCCTCAGAAAAACAAAGACTACCAGGTTGCATTAAATGTTTTTCGCCGGCCTTATCATCATGATGATGGGCTTTTATATGTAGGAAGCTACGCTGCCAGTGTAAATATTTTTGATCCTATTGCAAAGACATTTATTCCCCTTCGTGTAAAAAATGAAGAAGGCCAAAGAATATTAAATAGCCCTACGGGAAAATTTATTCGTAAAAGTGATCATGAAATGTGGATATCAACAAGTGCGGGGTTGGTCGTTTATGATTCTAAACTGAAAGATGTAACCTGGTACAAATCGAATAACCTGGATAAAAATGAATTTTATGCCATTGATTTCATTGATGAAGACAATCGTGCCTGGCATGCAGATATCACTGGCTTAAGTTATTTCGATCCGACCATGCAGCAATTTGCCCGCTACTCATTCAAACATCTTGTTAGCGCTGAAATGAGGTTTGCATTTTATATTTTATCAGATAAGCAAGGAAATAACTTAACAGTATGCCCAAGATTTGCCGGGGGAATATTTCATTTTAATAAAATGACAAAGGAATGGACCAAATCTTTGTTCCCAGCACAAAAAAACTTTATGCAGGAAGAAGGTGCGGTGAGAGGGTTTGTGCAAATGCGATCGGGAGAGTACATTATTTCTTCAAACCATGGCTTATTTCTTTATTCAGAAAAAAAGAACAAGCTCACTTCACTACAGGGCGTGGCTCCCTTTTCGGCTTCAACAAGAGGGGAGATAATGCTGGACCGCTCGGGTAACTTATGGATATCTGATGATACAAAAGGGTTGGTAAAATGGAATCCCGACACAAAAGAGTATCATATCTATAAAGATGATTTGCAGTCAAATGATACAAGCAAATTCAATGGCCGTATTAAGGGTGGATTTTATGGCAGGTTCAGTAATTTTTTTGAAGACAGTCGGGGCAATGTATGGTTTCAAAGGAGTAATGGGTTTGGGGTTTATATGGCTGATAAGGACTCCATACTCAACTTTATTTATGTGAAAAATGAAAACAATAGTTTTCCTACGGCAGCGTCGTTTGCGGAAGATAAGACGGGCAGGATTTGGATACTCAGTGCAGACGGATGGATAGGTTATTCATTGGCCAGCGATCCGGCGAGAGGGGTTGTTTATAAATTTAATATGAGAGACAGGGGCATGCAGAACTATATTCAGAAACTAGCAACTGATAAAAATGGCGAAGTTTGGGGATACAATTCAAAAGAACTGGTAAAAATAAATGCAAATGATCTTTCTTTTACAAAATACAGCTTTCAGTATGGTGTGGACGAGCCCGATTTTTTTTCTTTTTCTTTTCTTCCTTCAGGTGAAATTATTTTTGGTGGCCGTAACGACATCATTATCGCCAACCCGGCTGAATTAAAAAGAAATAC
>Ga0190274_10001392_pt1 | contig 14149 bp, 9 predicted proteins | sample Popmic531T_FD_133002 | JGI IMG/M metagenome (GOLD analysis project Ga0190274, IMG submission 133002) | Populus adjacent soil microbial communities from riparian zone of Yellowstone River, Montana, USA - 531 T | ecosystem: Environmental > Terrestrial > Soil > Riparian zone | place: USA: Montana...
CACCCGTAATTCTTTGTCCTTTTTTTCCCTGTCATTTTTTAATGTTTCAATTTTCACGGAGATATCCGAAATTTCCTTCTCCAACCCAGGTTTGGATTCTATTTTACCAATCTTTAATTCAGTGTCTTTAATTTTTCTGACAACCTCATCAAGTTTGTTTTGGAATTGCTCATAGTTTTTTGCAACTGGAAGCAGCGATCCATAATGAATTAATTCTCTTTTCAGTTCATTTAATTTCAGCTCAAGTTCCTCCACAGAATCAATTTCTTTCAATTCCAGGTCAGGAATAGCAATCTCCCCGTTAAAGAGTGTGAGCAATTCGGATATTTCAGTTATTGGCCTCCTGATCTGTTTACTGGACAAATTTAAAATCTGCGAAGACAATACTGTATTTATAAGTTTTTTATGTTCGGGATCTTTTGAAATCTTATGGATAAGCAGATTCTTATAATTCTCTACCTGCTTTGTGAGTTTATCAATATTTATCTTCAATTGGACTATTTTGCCTTCAATCTGCTGACTTGATAATTTCTGACTTTCAATAGTCGTCAGTTTTAATTCTATTTGTTTTCTTTCGGTGTTTAAATTGCTTAAAGCCTGGTTGAAAAACTCTATCGATCCATAGCTGTGTATTTCATTGAGCTCCTTTTGCCTGGAGTCCCTGTTCCTTTCTTCATTAAGAATATCTGAATTTAACCCGCCGACCTCCGTTAAAATATTTCTTTGCCTCGGTTTTAATTCTTCATTCAGCTCGGTCCTAGTCCTTTCTATTTCACTTCTTTTTTGAGCACTCCTGAATTCTAAATCCGTAAGAGTGGGTTGATATTGCTGATCAAAGACATAAACCCATTCAGCCAGCAGCCTGGTCCTTGCCTTATAATGATTCACAATTTCCCGGAAATGGGTAAAATCTTTTTGGACCGCCTTTACATTTTTTATTTCGTCATTTATTCGCAGGAGATCGCCAATATCTTTCTTGTTTTTTGGAGAGAAATTCACTGCATCATTTTCCCTGTTGTCAGATATGATCAACGCATCTTTTAATGCTTTGTTGTCAATTAGTTTGGAATTGATAAGATAGCGGTAGACCTTGGAAAAATTATTACTGAGACCATCCGTCTTTACTGTGTCTTCAAGCCATACAACCCCATTATTGCGCTTTCCTCTTTGATAAACATCACCAAAGACCTCCGTCTTATTTTTGTAGTGGTAAAGCTGAATGCCGGATATAACCAGTTTCTCTTTCACTTTATCAAACGGCAACAAAGTTTGTTTCCCATTTTCAGTCTCAAAAAAGAATTCATCCTTATACTCGCTGCTGATCTTGTAGTATTCCAATTCTCCATCTACATCTCTTTTTAATAAAATGCAGTAGTAACTATTTTTGCGGATCTCAAAAACGATGAAGCTTTGAGTGGGTGAAGGGAAATAATGGTGGATCGTGTCTTTATCACCTTTGCGATGTCCACTGAAAGTCATTTTGTGACCATCTACAATGAATAAGAAATTCAAGGTATAAATAAGGGTGCTTTTACCAATATTGTTAGGTCCAACTAATTGAAGGGAATCACAATCATCCAATTTTATTTGGGCCTTTCCATAGCCATAAGAGTTAAGCACAGTTATTTTGGTCAACATTACGCCCGATTTGTTTTAATTTTCTATAATAAGCAGTTTGCTAAATCCGCTGGCACATTAAACTTTCCATTTCTCTTTATAGCGTCTAATAAAAACGTCATCCTGGCAGATGCATAATTCGGAATAATGCTTCTGCTCTCCTTCTAAAAAATTATTGTGTGCCGGCCGGAGTAAATTAATCTTTGTTAAGGGAGGAAAATTTTCAGCTCTGCCACCAATAGACTCAATAACGATCTCTGCAGCCAGTAATATGCCGGCAAAGACAGATTCATGTGCTAATGGCACCTCTATATCCTGATCATTCCCATTTACCCCGTTTATTTTAACATGGCGCCCACCGCAAATTGCTTCCGAATAAAATATTACTACCTGTTGTCCTATATATTCACGAATTAAATTTTGATCGATACCGGAGTGCCGATGAACGACGGCAGCAAATTGTTCATCAATAGGTTGCCTGTTTGCAATGTAGCCCCGGATATAAATCTCTTGCCCAGCCATCCCAAGGCTTTCAGCAATTTTTTCCGATTCACTTTTTTCTTTGTTGTGCGGCATATATAAACAACCAAGACATGCATCTTCCAAAAAATCTAAATGTCTTGATATACCAATATCGTCGGTACTTGTCCATGCATTCAATATCTTTCTGGGCAATGCACTTTGTATCAGCAAACGTTCCTTACGTGTGTCAATCGCGGTTGCAATTAATTCAAGACCTCCCTGTTTCAAGTTTCCAACTACGTTCTGCCATTTGTCAGGACATATTGTTATTGTAAGATCCTTATGATGTGATAATATATCCTTTGCAATTTCAACTTTGCTTCCCATTACATGGTCCTGGAGCATTAAGATATATCGTTGCAAATTTGATAAGGCCACAGTTTCCTTATCAATTATATGTATACTTCCTTTTAGATCCTCAAGTTGACTGAGAGCCCAAACAACTGCATTTCCGATAGCACCTGCGCCTATCAGTGTGAATGAAATCGGAATCATATTCAACACCGGGCCTTGCTTAGCTGCATCATTTACCTGGTGATTAAATGCAGAAAAACATAACTCCTCATCAAGCCCGGGTTTATTTAATTCATCATTAAATATGAACCGAAACAAATTTGCACATGTTATACATACTGCGACAGCAGGTCCAAAAGGATTATTGCTATTATTAAATTTTAACGGATTAAGCCTGGAATAATAACTTAGCCAATTATCTGACCCGATATAAAAATATGCTATGTCTCCAGGTAATTCTGCAATATCGCCTACGCAAATCTTAATTGTAGCAGGCTTTTCGTTACATTCTATTTGAGGGTTTATTTGTTTGGCAATGTCAATCAATTTCAGTTTGAACGTTTCGCCACTTTTATTTTTCGAGGAATCAATAATGTTAATGGATGGATATAGCCTGCTGATAATTCTTACTAACAAATCCAGCGCACATCTCCCCTCTTTTGTTTCCAGCGCATTTTCGGCGAACTCGATGCCGATGACTTGAGACATGAGTTTTTGCTCAAAAATATTTCTATCATACGCTTTGATACGTTGCGCAGCACTTAAGCTTATCTTATCAATGAAGTTTGCCAAAGCCATTAATCAATAATTTGAATGAGTGATCTTATTTTTGCCTGCGACTGTTCCGTCCAACCGGAACCAGGTAATAAACGATAGAAAGCACTGTTCGAAAAATATGCGTCACTATTGCCATAATCAGGTACAACAATGGATATCCCGCCTATACCGGTAATGATCGCCAATTCATCGTCTGCTTCGGAATGATATGCTTCTGCCGGATGGCTGTGTACCTGTGCCATAAGGTGACATGAATTTTCATATAACCACTCACCAATTCTTTCCAACTCGTTACCGTCAACATAAAAAGAAACTCCACGTGGACCTTTTGTTAAATGCTGCACCGGAAAGATCAAATTAGTAACAGTGAATACAAGTCCCTTCTTTTTACCTGCAAACAAAGCCAAACGTTCATATCCTTCTTCCCCGGTCTGCCGGAATTCTTTATAAATCGATTCAATAAATTCCCTTGGGATCAAGACGCTTTCAATGTGTGATAATCCAATTGGTTCCATATGTAATTCTATTTAGCGATCAACATTTCATTTGGGGGGACATTTACAAACTGGCCATTTAAATTAATCTGCAAATTGAACGATGTAATAGGATTTGTCCCGTATAATTGGAGATTATCCAGTATAAAGCAGAGTGATCCTTCACCTGCTCTTTTACGATGTAAGAACCATGCGTCTCCCGTATGAGCTGTATGTTCATGATATTCTCTAACTCCAGGAATGCAGAAAAAAGGTATTTGATCCGTTTGCGCCTGCAGCAATTCCTGAGGTCGGGAATTTTCAATCTTTCTATACAGCAATGTGTTTGTTTCAGTTATTTTTATTTCTTGAAACGTAATTGGATTTATAAATTTTACTGATAGTGGTTCCACATCGTAATTGGTAAAATTTATTTTAACTGCGAAAACAATAGGAACAGGTCTTAATTTCAGCGCAGCAAAACCAAAGTAAGCATTGGGATATTCCTCATCTAATAGAAATACCCCAATACTCCTGTAATGAGCTTTCTGTTTTTTAAACCCATCAAGCTCTTGCTGGAATTTCTGCCTCGTTACGTTTTCATCAACATACTGAGAAACTTGCTGCTGCATCTTAAACTTTTAATGCCCCTCCGCCGCCGGCAGTTAAGCAAAGAGTAAGTAACGTCCCTTCACTAATAGGATAATCATTTACCTTTTTGTGAGGGTCCAATACTGTTGACCCCAGTTTTAGCTGAAACCTGTCCTTTTGTGAAGGATCATTACCAGTTGCTTCTATCGCTTTCGCGAGCAATGCACTAACAGAAGCATTTACATTGATCTTTACAGGAACTGTATCGCTTTGATAACGTACCTGAACAGTTATCAAGTTGTCCTGCCCCTGGCCTGGGCCACCCTGGTGGCCGGGACCATCATTTTTTACATTTTCAGTTTTCATTGTGATTCTTCTTTTATTTGTTAATTATTGTGGTGATAAAAATCGGTTCTGTCTAAGCGCAGAGCTCGCCAAGTTGATGACTAGCCCCTGTATCTCGTCAATAATTATCTTTTATATTCTGGTTTTGCCTTTAAAGAACTGTTGTGAATACAAAGATAAGAGTTCTACTATTTCAAATCATTTTTTTACACTATTTTTTTTTGATAAGTTTGATAAAACTTGTTGCTAAGTTTCGTAAAATAGATTTGGCACTGAACGGTCCCAAGTGTACCTTTGCACTGACAATTGCTAAAAAAATTTGCAAAATGCTCCTAGACCCAAAGTCATTTTATCAACTTTTGGCTGAACAAATCAAAATAGAACGAATGAAAAAAGATGTCAGTCAACAAAATCTTGCAGATCATTTAGATTTATCAAGAACATCGATAATGAATATTGAAACCGGACGTCACAAGCCTTCATTGTTTCAGGTTCTTCAAATTGCTAACTATCTGAACATTGATTATACAACTTTGATACCCTATAAATTTAAGAAGCCTGGAACCTCTCCTGCTAATACAAAAGTTAAAGTAAATAAAGGCTTAACAGATGATGGAAAGGTTACAGAGCTAGATAAATCATCCCAAACTGCTATCAATAAATTTTTGTCAAATCTTAAATGAATTAAGTTATGATGAACACTAAACTAATTCATAGTAAAGTCAACGCTATTCTAAAAAATGTTTCTCCAGTTGAACTTCCAATAGATATCGAAGAGATAGCAAAGAAAAGGGGACTGGATGTTTTACCCTACGAATTGGGAGATGATGTTTCTGGAGTTCTTGCGATAAAAGATGGAAAAGGCACTATCGGATACAACTTAAAAGAACCAAAAGTAAGAAGAAGATTTACAATAGCTCACGAACTTGGTCACTATGAACTTCATAAAGAAAAATCGGATCTATTCGTAGATAAAGAGTTTATCTACAGAAGTCAGAATTCCCCACATACAGTAGATCACCAAGTAATGGAACACGAGGCAAATTATTTTGCGTCTTGTATTTTGATGCCAACTGACCAAGTTAGAAAGGAACTTGAAAAATTAGATATTGATCTATTTACTGAGGAGGGAATAAAAGATCTGGCTAAAATATTTGAAGTAAGTCAAACGGCAATGTCTTTGCGCATTACGAAACTTGGCTTCTTCTAAGTCGACTGTGGTCTTATATCCGTGCCATATCTATTTACAAACCTCTTCACTATGGCTAAAGAAAAATGGCTGATCAATCTGAATGAGATGGACGAGTTTCAACGTCAAATCCTCGACTTAAGCATCGATGATAGTTATTTGATCAAGGGTTGCGCGGGCAGTGGTAAAACCATACTGGCTTTGCGAAGAGCACACAATATAAAGGTCCAGTCGATTGCGGAAAAAAAGCCAGTTAGCTTTACATTACTCGTCTACACAAAAGCACTTCGTTCTTTTATTAAATCCGGGGTTATAGAATTAGACCTGGACCTCAACCAGGTTGTACACCACGCAGTATGGGACGAAAGTGCTGTTGACTATATTGTCGTTGATGAAGTACAAGATTTCGATCAAGAGAAAATAGATACAATAAAAAACGCAGCAATCAAATCACTGATGCTTTATGGTGATTCACAGCAACAGATTTACGATGATAGAATGACTACCCAAGAAATTGTAGAATATCTCTCCATTCCTCAACGCGAACTTCTTCTGAACTACCGACTTCCGAAATCTATCGCTTCCTTTGCTTCACACGTGGTTAACGATATTGAGCTGGTGAAGAAATGCGTTAAACCAGGGAATGAAAAGCCTAAAATTATTCAATTTGCCTCCTGGCAACAAGAATTGGATTTCATTATGAAAGAGATTCGAACAAGAAATCTCACAGACTGTGCCATCCTGCTACCTTATAATACTAAGATCAAAGCCATGAAAGTGGTTCCCAGAAACGTTTATCGAAATGTAGAAACTGTCAAAGAATATTTTGACAGTAAGGGTTTTGACCACGAATATAAAATGAGAGATGATGACCATGACAATTGGGACCTTGATTTTGATTCTGAGTTGCCCAAAGTTATGACGTGCCATAGTGCAAAGGGTCTCCAGTTCGAGGCAGTTTTCATACCATTTTGCGATTATCCTTTCCATGGCCCTTGGTTCATCAACTATTTTCAAAAGCCATTATATGTTGGACTAACCAGAAGCTACAGACATTTATATATTACTCATACAAACGGTATAACACCTTTTCTCAATGGAATACCGCGTGCCCTTTACGATTAAAGATTATTATATGAACTTTTACTATTATCCGTTAACTTCAAAAGATTTCACTTTCGAGAATATTTTCTCTAGCGAAAGTGTTTCTCCTCCTTGCGTCTACCAACTTAGAACTTTCGGTACAGATTTTTTCAATACTATTCCGAAATTTCACCACCTCGAAGCAATCATTTTGTATGCAGAGCCGCCGAAGTACGATCTTCCCTCCGGGGGGGCAGGCGATCATATCAAATTCATCCTTAAAATTCCCGAAAATGTTCTTAATCCAGACGAAATAGTTTTCATTTCAGAAAAGATGATCGGTTATCAAAAGACCATATATCTAAACCGAACCAATTTCGAGTTATTGTTTTTTTCACAAAAAGAAATTACGATTTGCACTCTCAAATCAGAAGCAACTTTATCTACTAAAAGTTATAAGAAATATTCTAACAATTTTAAGATTATCGATGAAAAGGAATGCCAACTATTTGATACAACTGTCCTTGAATCTTTACAACTAAATAATGAATGGAAGGGTGTAATTGATTTTGATAAAAAATTCAACTTCTTTAAGGGGTTTTGCTATGGTTTACTTTGTGGCTTGCTAAGATCGCTCTCCAAAAAAGAAACAGAATTAAAACGCAGTTTGCAAGATATCACCAACAGTTTCGCAGAATTCAAGAATAAATCAGCGAACGATCCGAAAAAAAAGTATGACAGAAGCTTTTTAATCAAAGGCAAATCATCAAAAGAAATTGATATAGCTCGTAAGGTATTTAGTGCCATAGATGACACCCAACGATTATTTAAAGACAATTTACCTGGTCCAGAGTTCCAATCCTCTGATATCGAAAAATTTCTTGAACAGAAGTTATTGAATTCTGGATTTAGCGGGGATGTTATAAAACTTTTCATTGAATTCAAAAAAATGGAAGACGTCATTCTGGGTACTGATAATTTTGCAAAATATAAAAGCCAATACCTGCAAAGCGACCACAAAAACCCAATACTGTACTTTGAATTTCTGAGGGAACAGGTAAAAGCTTTTGCTGCCCAATTAAATTCTACAACAGACTGGGCAAAGGCATCGCGGGATAAGGCCAGTGATTCTTTTAAGAAAATAATGTCTGATCTTAGTAAGGTGGCTGATTCACAGGCAGCCAAGCCAGGAACGCAGGATAGTGTTCAACTCGAGAAATTCGACTATTCCATAGATAGAAATGAATTAATAATTCAAGCGCCGATCGAAGGCCTCACAGCGGCGGCTTTTGGGGAATATGTATCAATTGTCGATATCATTTTAAAAAATGGAAAGTTAGGAAAAGGAGACGCTCCAAAAGAAGACATTCTTAGCCTAGTGGATCTTGTGGCTTCCCTGCTGAATCCAAATAAATCCGGCAAAGTTTCACACTTGTATCAATATATAAGCGGAGCTCTGACAGAGTACGATCCCAGTAAGGTGCAATCGACCGCTATGAGGAATTTTATCGCTTTCGTGTTCAATCCAGATAGCATCGAGCGAATGGAAAGCTATATAACCACTAAAGAAATACCCGAGAAGTGGATGGCTTATAGCTTCTGGAGTGCATTCAATGGTTTCGCAAATCTAAGTAGGATATTTGTTGCTCCTTATTTTGAAACAAATGACTCAAAAATCACTGATCCTATTGATGAGTATTTTAGCAGGTTTCACAAAAAAGGTTTGTTAACCCGGATTGAAGAAATAAAGGATTTACCTGCTATAGAAGAGGCCAAAGTTGAAAATTTGGAAGTGACCAGAAAAACAAAAATTGAGAATTTTTATAATGAATTTGTAGAAGGTAAATTCAAACTTTCCGCAGCTCAGTTTGAGCAAATCGTAAGTTTTGATGATCCTGAAAAAATGATTGCTGAACTCAAAACAAGACATAGAATTGCTAAAAAGGAAGGTGTAAAGCTTATTGAACGATTCCGGGATATTGTTAAATCTCCTTCGTTGTTCCAATAAACACGAAATCATTACTTTGATCATTAGTGAATTATTTAAAACTTTTTCTCATAGATTACCAGGGCGGTTCATCATTCAGGAAATGAATTTTTTTTTGGGGAATTCATGCTTTTTTATAGTTCGAAGATCTCTGATTTGTATAATTAAGCATCTATACCTATAAAAAGCAAGATACCTTAAAAGATCAATTATAGTGATCGTCTCCATTTACCTCATCTAAAAGAACAAATTAAATTATTTAGCTGTTTACCTGTTCCTATGAAAATTTTGAATACTCAGTGAGAACAGGATCAATCGAATAAATTCTTATCTTGGTGCAGGTAGTCGCTTTGTTGTGTTCAATTTCTATGTAAATCCCCATAAAAAGAAAAGATCAGTAGCATGGCCTTCAGTCCTGGATTCGTGACTATGGTTTACCATATTCAATTATTCAAGTTTGCTGAAAACAAAGTTTAGGTATTAAAATCAAAAGGTATGTTATCAATTTTGCCGTATCATCAAAAAACAACGCAATACTTTAAAGGGCAACCGGCATTATGGCAATATTTTGCGAGCAAAACTCATAAGACAGAACAGTTGCGTGAATTCAAAACCGATCTATTAAAAAGTTCCTACAAATTTAGTCCTGATACTGATGTTGACCTTTATAATAAAATAGAATTTGCAAAGGACAAACTGAATTTGCAAGTACCTGTAACATTATACCAGACGCAAAATGCCGAAGATGTCAATGCTAGTATAGTGTATATAGATAACGAGGCCCATATAGTTTTTAGCGGAAAGATCATCCAGCTACTATCGGACGATGAATTACTCGCTATTGTTTCCCATGAACTCAGTCATGTCTTGTTATATACTCAATTAGAAAGCCAGGTTGAAGTCGCAGATAGAATTGTAACAGCCATCGCCAATAATCAAGGATGCACGCCTGCCCATTATGAAACGGCCAGGTTGTTCAGACTCTATACTGAAATATTTTGCGACAGGGGCGCATATGTAGTTACAGGAAGTTATGCGCCGATAGTCAGCTCCCTGGTCAAGATATCGACAGGCCTTCAAACAGTGAATGCAGATAGTTATATAAAACAAGCAGAGGAAATATTTGCAGCAGATAATAATACAAGAACCAGCGGCATTTCGCATCCTGAGAATTTTATCAGGGCGAGAGCAATCTGGCTTTGGCATTCAAGGGGACATGAAGCAGAACCGGTCATCCAACAAATGATAGAAGGCAACACGAGTTTGGATGAAATAGATCTTTTCAAACAAGAAAATATCGCTACAATAACCCAAGATGTTTTGAGATTGTTATTATATCCCAAATGGATGCAAACGCCGCTAATGATCTCTCTTGCCAAGCAATACTTCGGAGAAATAACCGTGAATGAAACTCCTGATAAAGTCAATTTGTCTTCTATGATCGGGCAGCTTCATAGTTCAATGCAGGATTATCTTTCTTATGTTTTGTATGATTTTTCAACTGCAGATAAAGAATTGGAAGATCTTCCCTTAGGACATACATTCTATCTCGCTGATGAGTTGAAATTAAATGAGTCCTTTGCAAATGCAGTTAAAAAAGAAAAAAAACTTACCGATAAAAAGGCCTCTCTTTTAAAAAAGAAGGCGCTTTCTGAATATTTTAAATTCGATCCGCAAATTGTCTAAAATTTTCCAACCGATCAATATGACGAACGTCACCACATTCCAACAATATCTACAGTCTGCTTTTACATCCGGACCGTGGACCACGGATGAAGTTATTGAGTTCGTGCTTCCGCTTTTTGAGGAAGTGCTGAGTTTTCATGAGAACAACAAGGTTGGATCTTTTGACAAACCGGATACAATTTTCTTAACCAACGGAAGATTGGACATAGATGAAAATTTTACTCATGCCCCGCTTTTAAATTTAGATGCCGTTCAAAAGTTATTGGACTATCAGCAAATAACTGGCTATAACATTACTCAGCGTGTTTTGGTCGATCAGGATATTACGCAGGGAAAATCGGAAGTTGTTAATTTGCAGATCCAGACTAATTCAAAAGAGGAACTAAAACATCCCGTTTATTTTCCAGGCTACCAATGCTATGAGTTGAAAGTTGGTCACCATGATGCTCAAACCGATATTTTTTGCCTGGGCCTTATTTTGGGTAGCGCAGTTATGGGACTTGATCTGTATGATCTTGAAGACCTGAACAAATTTGTTGTCTATCGTAGTCAGCCGGCAGGATTAAATTCAAGAATACATCCCACGATAAATGCTCTTGTTACCGAGATGACTGAATTGGACAGGAATCACCGAAGAAGAGACCTGACAGAGATCATTCAACGCTTGAAGTTTTACCGTGATTATGATCCCCAACGCGAGATCGATCTTTCCAAGCTAGCCATGTTTGAAATAAAAAAGCCTGGTGACAGGAAGGGATTTATTCTTTCAAAGTTGCGCAACAGACTTTTTGATACGACGCGGAGGAACCGATTATTATATTATAAACCTAATACCAGGTTTGTCAACCTGACCGTGAGCAGTGTGCCGATCGTCCTGCATTATCAGAGTATAAATCCACAATTGTTATTTACCTGGAACAACGAAATTTCATCCCAGATAGTCAATCAAAAAGACCTTTCTCTTAATAAGTACCTACGGTTTGAAGATCATCCTTATCTAAATGCTCAACTCAACGGTATCCGGCAGCAATCTGAGTACGATAAAAAAGAATACGGCTTTAGTCAATTGAAACTGGTGGTAGCTTTTTTGCATTGGCATAATTTAAAAGAAGACATAGCAGAACGTATTCAAAGTCCCTTGCTGTTGTTGCCTGTTGAATTAGAAAGAAAGAAATCGCTAAAAGAAGAACGGTTCACGTTAAAGATACTGGACAACACTGCCATCATAAACCCGGTCCTGTCCAATCATTTGAAAGACCTGTTTGGTATCACTCTGCCTGAAAGTATAGATTTTGATGACGTCAGTATGGAGAATTTCTTTGAACTGGTTCAAACAAAACTTCACGAGGCGAAGCAGGGCGTTAAATTAAATTATATCGATAAACCAAGAATCAAAATTGTTTATAGTATAGCCCGACAAACCATCAATAATTATCGAAAGCGATTGAAATTAAAAGGTAATACCGCTTTCCATCAAATTGATTATAGTTATAGTGAAGACAACTATAAGCCTCTCGGCCTGGAATTATTCCGTCAAAAAGTTCAGCCTAAACAAAGTTCTCTTGAGTTTCTTTTAGGAAGCATCCCTGAGGAGGTGCAAACCGAAAATTTTTCACCTACTAATGATAAAGCAAAAGGAACGTTTCACCTGACTGACGGAGAAAATAATCCTTACAGTTGGGATTTCGATATATGCAATATTGTATTGGGCAACTTCAATTATAAGAAGATGAGCCTTGTCAGTGATTATAATAAAATAAATATTGAAAATGTCGGGCATGCAGTATTTGATGAACTCTTTAGTCCCCACCCAAAACAACCTGATCAAACTACGGTCGAAAATAGACCGATCGAATGGTATCACGTGATCTTCGCCGATCCTTCCCAGAGTAAGGCAGTAATGAACAGCCGCACAGGTAAGAGTTATATCATACAAGGACCACCGGGCACCGGGAAAAGTCAAACCATAACGAATCTTATCGCCGATTTTCTTGCTAATGGCAAGACTGTTTTGTTCGTCTGTGAAAAGCGAGCGGCTCTTGATGTTGTTTATCACCGCCTTCAGCAAAATAACTTAGCGGAGCTTTGTTGTTATATTCACGATAGCCAGGGCGACAAAAAAGAATTTATTAAAGATCTGAAAACTGTCTATGAGGATTTCCTCAAAAATAAGATGGATACGACAGCGATCATCGCTCAAAGAAAATTTGTTCTTAATAAATTACTTGAAGACCTCGATCTTTTAAAAGTTTATCACCAACAACAATGCCGTTCCAGTGTGGAATCGGGAATAAATACACAAAAACTGATCGAAAGGCTTTTAAGTATTAAAGCAGATATCCCGAAATTGGATGAAGCAACCGCAGAGACCATTCCCTATTATAGCGAATGGATAAAGTTTGGAGAAACTATTGGATCCCTGGCTAAGGCTCTCGAAGAAACAGGTGCAGAGCCCCAATTGGCCAATCACCCATTTAAAAATTTAGGAATTTCATTAGTGAAAGCAGAAAGCCCGTTTACGTTATTGAATAGCTTCGTCAATCATTCGTACGATTCAATTAAACAGCTATCTGAATTAATTGCGCAACACGATATTCCTCCTCAACATGCTTCGAAGCTGGAAAATATTAAGAATCTTATTGAAGACTCCCACCTATTGGAATCTTTGGCGCGAAGCCATAATCTTCGTTTAGTTGAATCCTCTAATCCCGAATCAATAGATTTTGAACAAACCTTTCGCGAATATAGCCAACTGCAGCAATCCTATTTGAAAGCATTAGAAGGCACAAAAAAATGGATCAAGAAATTTGAAAAGCAAGAAGTGGAACAGGCACTGGCATTGGCGCACAAACATGAAAAGTCTTTTTTTAGTTTTTTGAATAGCAGCTGGAGGCAATTGAAGAAACAGTTAAAGCAATGCTACGATTTCCAGGCTCATCAACTAAAGCCTGCTTTCAGTTTAGTATTGCAACAATTAAATGAAGAGTATCAAATTGAGGAACAGGCACGTCAGGCAAAAGCGAATATTGAACAGAGGTATAAAGTTAGTGATATCGATATAGTTCATCGTGGGATCGAATCGATACGGCAAAAGCAGGGAGATACCGAAGTTGATTTTCTTTTGCAGCATCCACAGTCTAATGAACTGGTAATAAAACTCAGCAAGCTTAATAGCGTTTTACATCAACTGGAAGCAGATCTAAAGCAATGCCTGCATGACTACAAAAACAAATCCCTCCCGCAGATCAAAGATGAGATAGCAACTATCAACAGTAACGCTGACGTACTTAAAGACCTTTTGCCAAGTCTCAGAAAATTTGCTGAGCTGCCTGAATTTCTCCAGCGCATCATCCGAAAATTACCGTTGACCCCCATACAAGCAGAGGCTGCCATGGCTAACAAAACTTTGGGACTACTGCTGCAAAATAATATTCCTTTTTCCAACTCCAACTATAAGGTCCTGGAAAATATTGTAAAGGATATTGAAAAGAATTACCGTGAACTGTTGAAGTTGAACAGTGACTATATCAGGTCCCAAAAGCGACAAAAATTTCTTGACCATTATGAATTAAGTAATACGTCAAC
>Ga0190274_10001393_pt1 | contig 14139 bp, 17 predicted proteins | sample Popmic531T_FD_133002 | JGI IMG/M metagenome (GOLD analysis project Ga0190274, IMG submission 133002) | Populus adjacent soil microbial communities from riparian zone of Yellowstone River, Montana, USA - 531 T | ecosystem: Environmental > Terrestrial > Soil > Riparian zone | place: USA: Montana...
CACAACCGGCAAGCCGACCGTGGTTGGCTATACGAAAAACGACATCGACAATTGGGCCGACCTGATGGCGCGCTCGATCAGAGCGTCGGGCGGACGGCCCGGCATGAAGGTGCATGTCGCCTATGGCTATGGCTTGTTCACCGGCGGGCTCGGCGCACATTACGGCGCCGAGAAGCTCGGCTGCGCGGTGATCCCGATTTCGGGCGGCATGACCGAACGGCAGGTGCAGCTGATTTCCGATTTCAAACCCGACATCATCATGGTGACTCCGAGCTACATGCTCGCGATCCTCGACGAATTCCGCGCGCGCAATCTCGATCCTCGCGATTGCTCGCTGTCGATCGGAATTTTCGGCGCCGAGCCCTGGACCAACCAGATGCGCGGCGAAATCGAGGAAGCCTTCGCGATGGACGCGGTCGACATCTACGGGCTGTCGGAAGTGATGGGTCCCGGTGTCGCCAATGAATGCGTCGAGACCAAGGACGGGCTGCATATCTGGGAGGACCATTTCCTTCCCGAGGTGATCGATTCGCAAACCGGCAAGCCGCTGCCGGACGGTGAGAAGGGCGAGCTGGTTTTCACTTCGCTGACCAAGGAAGGCCTGCCGATCATCCGCTATCGCACCCGCGATCTGACACGCCTTTTGCCCGGTACCGCACGCAGCCATCGCCGCATGGAGAAGGTCACCGGCCGTTCCGACGACATGATGATCGTTCGCGGCGTCAACGTATTCCCGACCCAGATCGAGGAATTGCTGCTGCGCTGCCAGGGTCTGTCGCCACATTACCTGATCGAGCTGACGCGCGAGGACCGGCTCGACGTTGCAACGCTTCTGGTCGAGGCGCGGCCGGAGACGCAAGGCACCGCCGAGCGCAATGCGGAGGCCGCATCCCTCGCAGCCCATATCCGCAACAATATCGGGATCGGCATGAAGGTGCTGGTGCAGGATCCCGGCGCCATCGAGCGCTCGGCCGGCAAGGCGCGCCGCGTCGTCGACAAGAGGCCGAAAAGCTGATGGCCCGACCGCGCTCCGCCGATCACGACATCAAGCGCCGCGCGATCCTGGATCGCTCCGCAGCACTATTTGCGCAGAACGGCTATGACCGGACCGCGATGGCGGAAGTGGCCGCGGCCTGTGGCGTATCGAAGGCGCTGCTATACCATTACTATACCGGCAAGGACGCGCTGCTGTTCGACATCCTGCGCGAGCACCTGCAGGAACTGATCGATGCGGCCGGCGCCGTGGACCGCGGCCTTCCGCCGCGCGCGCGGCTGCGGGCGCTGGTCGGCGCACTGCTCGAAGCCTATCGCGATGCCGATCACGAGCACAAAATCCAGATCAACGAGATGTCGAAGCTTCCGCCCGAGAGGCACCGGATGTTGGTGGGCATTGAGCGCGAACTGGTCGCGATCTTTGCGGAGGCGATTTCGCAGGTGCTGCCAGCGATCGGCCGCGACAAGTCGCTGTTGAAGCCGGTCACCATGTCGCTGTTCGGCATGCTGAACTGGCATTACATGTGGTTTCGCGAACAGGGCACGATGAGCCGCGAACACTATGCCGATCTGGCGACTACCGTGCTGGTCGAAGGCGCGCAGGCGCTCGCACCGGCGAAAATCAAAGAGCGGGTTTAGTTTTTTCCGTTCGTCCCCGCGAAGGCGAAGACCCAGCGCGACTTAGAACTGGATTCCCGCCTTCGCGGGAAAGAGCGGAGTCTGTTGCTACGCCGGTACGCTAAACTTCGTCATAGTCGATGACAATCTCTTTGCTCAGCGGCCGCGACTGGCAGGTCAGCACATAACCCGCTTCCTGCTCCCAGGGCTCGAGCGAATAATTAACAGCCATCTCGACCTCGCCCGACACCAGCTTGCCGCGGCAGGTGCAGCACATGCCGCCGCGACACGAATACGGCATTTCCAGTCCCGCGCGTTCACCGGCATCGATCACGGTCTCGCCGTCAAGCATCGGAAATTCATAGGCCGAGCCGTGCAAGGTGATGCGGGCCTGCGCCACCGGCATCTCCTCGCTCGCCGTTGCGCCTAAAGCGACGCGACGCGGCGTCACCGGCGCGCCATCGGACGAGAAATACTCAATGTGGATGTGCGATTCCGGTGTGCCGAGCTTCGTCAGCACCCGTCTGGCTTCCTCGATCATGGCGCCGGGTCCGCACAGGAAGGCGTGGTCGATCTCCTTTGCCGGCGTAAACGACCTAAGCAGGGTCTCGATCTTGCTGGCATCCACCCGGCCATTGAACAGATCGATCTCCTGCTGCTCGCGCGACAGCACGTGATGCACCGTGAGGCGTCCGAGGAAGCGATCCTTCAGGTCTTCCAGCGCCTCCTTGAAGATGATGCTCTTGCTGTTGCGGTTGCCGTAAATCAGCACAAAGCGGCTGTCGGGCTCGCGCGTGAGGATGCTGCGCAAGAGAGAAAGAATTGGCGTGATGCCGGACCCCGCAGCGACCGCGAGATAATTCCGTGCCTTGCCGGATTCCGGCATGACCCCGAAGCGACCCTGCGGCGTCATGACATCTATGGTGTCGCCCTGTCGGATCGCTTCGTTGCACAGCCTCGAGAACAGCCCGCCTTCGACCTTCTTCACCGCGACGCGCAATTCGCCGTCGTCGAGTCCGTTGCAGATCGAGTAGGACCGCCGAACATCTTCGCCGTCGCAATCGCGGCGCAAGGTGAGATGTTGACCCGGGCTGAAACGATATTCGTCCCTCAGTTCCGGCGGAACGGCAAAGGCGATCGAAACCGCGTCCGGCGTCTCACGCCTCACATCGGCGACTTTCAGCTTGTGGAATTCGACCGCCATCGGCGCCTCAGATGCACTTGAAATAATCGAACGGCTCGGCGCACGCCTTGCAGCGCCACAATGCCTTGCAGGCGGTCGATCCAAATTCGGAAATGCGCTGGGTATTTCCTGAGCCGCAATGCGGACAGGTAACCTCGTCTTCACCGAACAAGGCGCGGCGTGACGCCTTGCCGGCCGGCGGTGCAATGCCATAGGCCCTGAGCTTGGCCTTGCCCTCCTCCGTCATCCAGTCGGTGGTCCAGGCCGGCGACAGCACGGTCTTGATGCGCGGCATCACGAAACCCGCTTCTTCCAGCGCGGCTTCGACGTTGAGCGCGATCAGGTTCATCGCCGGACATCCGGAATAGGTCGGCGTGATGGTCGCTTCGATGAAGCCTTCGACGATCTGCACATCGCGAAGCACACCAAGATCAGCGATGGTCAGCACCGGCACCTCCGGATCGACCACGGCGGATGCCGCCTCCCAGGCGCGCTCAAGCTGGTCCCGCGCAAGCTGTCCCAGAGAATGCGTGGCGACCGCGCTTACCATTTCGCACCTGGATGACTGCGCTGCAGATATTGCAGCTCGGTCAGGATAAAACCGAGATGTTCGCTGTGGCGGCCGCTGCGGCCGCCACTTTGCATATAGCCATCGCGCGGACGCGTCAGCGTCGCGTCTTCGAACACCTCATCGAGCGTTTTCGACCAGCGCGTGCGGATGTCGGAAGGGTTGACCGCAATTCCAGTGTCGATCAGCGCGCGTTCGATCTGGTCGTTCTCGAACAATTCGCCGGTATAGGGCCAAAGCTCGTCGAGAGCGTTCTGCGTACGGCGGTGGCTTTCATCGCTGCCGTCACCCAGCCGGATTGTCCATTCGGCGGTGTGGCGGACGTGATAGGCCATCTCCTTCACCGCCTTGGCGGCAATCGCGGCGAGCATCGCGTCCTTGCTGCGCGTGAGCGCGTCGAAATACGGATGCGCGTAGGCGGAATACAGCAGGTGCCGAACGATGGTCTGCGCGAAATCGCCATTCGGCTGCTCGACCAGCAGCGCGTTGCGATAACCGCCGGCATCGCGGAGATAGGCGAGCGCATCCTCGTCGCGCCCCTTACCCTCAATCTCGCCGGCATATGTGTAGAACGAGCGCGACTGGCCGATCAGATCGAGCGCGAGATTACCGAGCGCGAGATCTTCTTCCAGCACCGGCGCATGGCCGACCCATTCCGACACGCGATGGCCGAGGATCAGCGCGTTGTCGGCAAGCCGCAGCGTATAGGAAAAGAGCGGAGTTTCGGTCATGCAACCGCTCACATATGCCCGACTTCGTCGGGCACTTCGTAAAAGGTCGGGTGTCGGTAGATTTTCGACGCAGTTGGCTCGAACAAAGTGTCCTTGTCGGCCGGATCGGACGCCGTGATCGCCTGTGACGGCACCACCCAGACCGAAAGTCCCTCGCCGCGCCGCGTGTAGACATCGCGCGCATTTTGCAAAGCCATCTCGGCATCGACCGCATGCACGGAGCCGACGTGGCGGTGCGCAAGCCCGGTGCGGCTGCGGATGAAAACTTCCCAGAGCGGCATGTTTTTTTCGGTCATGGTCGATTACTCCGCAGCCACTCTCATCGCGGCATCGCGTCTGGCGCGCCGCTTCTCCGCAAAGGCCAAAGCCGCTTCACGTACCCAAGCGCCGTTTTCGTCCGCGGCCTGGCGCTGCCTGATGCGCTGCCGATTACAGGGTCCGTCGCCCTGAACCACCCGCTTGAATTCGGCCCAGTCGATCTCGCCGAATTCCCAGTGCTTGGTCGCCTCGTTGAATTTCAAATCCGGGTCGGGGAATGCGAGCCCGAGATAATGGCCCTGCGGCACCGTCGCATCGATGAATTTCTGCCGCAGTTCGTCATTGGTGAAGCGCTTGATCTTCCAGCGCATCGATTTGTCGGTGTGCAGCGAATCCTTGTCGGACGGCCCGAACATCATCAGCACCGGCCACCACCAGCGGTTCAGCGCGTCCTGCGCCATCGCGATCTGCTCCGGGGTGCCGTCGCGGCAGAGCGAGACCATGATCTCGTAGCCCTGGCGCTGATGGAAGCTCTCCTCCTTGCAAATGCGGATCATCGCGCGCGCATAGGGCCCGAATGAGCAACGGCACAGCGGAATCTGGTTCATGATCGCGGCACCATCGACCAGCCAGCCGATGATCCCGATATCCGCCCAGGTCAACGTCGGATAATTGAAGATCGAAGAATATTTCTGCCTGCCGTTCAGAAGCTGCTCGAACAATTCCTCGCGCGAAACACCCAGCGTTTCGGCGGCGGCGTAGAGATAGGCGCCGTGGCCGCCCTCGTCCTGCACCTTGGCCAGAAGTGCGGCCTTGCGCTTCAGAGAGGGGGCGCGCGTGATCCAGTTGCCTTCCGGCAGCATGCCGATGATTTCGGAGTGGGCATGTTGAGCAATTTGCCGCACCAGCGTCTTGCGATACGCCTCCGGCATCCAGTCGTTGGGCTCGATTTTCACCTCGGCATCGACGCGGGCCTGGAAGCGCGCCTCGCGAACCGGATCCTCAGCTTTGTGAGCTTCGCGGGTGTTTAGCGATTGCGTGTACATGAACCTTCCTCTGTCGCATCCGCCTCGCCGGGTTTTCCCCGATCGCTTCTTCTTACACCATTAATATTACGAAAATATGTAACGTCAATGTTTTTTGTTATATTTATCGCGAACCTGTGTCAACCGACTGATTCAATGAGAAAATCTCTTGTGGAAGGCGGCAGGAGGCGGCGGCAGAGCGCCCTCCTCATTCTGGCCATGAGCGTCCAGGAATCGCTCCGAAGCCGGCACTAGACGCGCATAAAGTTTGCCTGCGAGAGCACGCGCGGCCTCGCCCTTCCAGTCATGTGGCAGCAGCTCGGGCGGCAGGCCGGGGTCGCGCAACACCACGCGCCGGAAGCTGTGGATCAGCAAGGTGCGCGCAACCAGGGCTTCGTCATCCTTCGGCGCCGAATGTTCGAGCCATGCCGCCAGCGCGGAAAAATCCGCAATGAATTCGCCATAGGCTTTCGACACCTCGCCGATGCGGAAGGCGGCCTCCGCAAGCGAGTGCCGGTCTCGCGCGCGCGGTGTGAGCAGAAACAGTCCGACGCGATGGCGAAGCGCTTCGGGAAGTTCGCCGAGCCCGGCATGAAGCGCGGGCGAAATCGGCGCGTAGCCCGCAGCCCTCAATTCGCTTCGCAGGATCGCTGCATCCTCCGCCGCGGGCCCAATCGCTGCAACTTGCAAATCCCCATGCCGCATCGGCACCGCCGAATAGATCCGCTGGGTCGCCTGCAAAAACTCGTCCTCTCCGCTCCGCGACAACCGGTAAAAGCTCGCACGACCGCGTTTAGTGCTCGCCAGCCAGCCGTCCGAGGAAAGCCGCGATACCGCCGTGCGCACATGGCCGGCATCGATCTTGAACAGCGCCATGATCTCGATCAGCGAGCCGATCCAAAGCGAACCTCCGCGCGGCACGATCGCATCGCCATAAAGGGTCACAATCAGCGACCAGATGCGCGCGGGCTTGCGCGCATGGAACTGCTTGAGGAGGGCGGAGATGGGAGCGGCAAGCGGCATCTAGTGCCCCAGCCCGCCTTTCTGCTCGATAAAGCGTGCGATCTCGTCCACGCCCTTGATCTCCCGCATGTTGGTGAACACGATGGGGCGCGCGCCGCGCATCCGCTTGGCGTCGCGGTCCATCACTTCGAGCGAGGCGCCGACATAGGGCGCAAGATCGATCTTGTTGATCACGAGCAGGTCGGAACGCGTGATGCCCGGTCCTCCTTTGGACGGAATCTTGTCGCCGGCCGCGACATCGATGACATAGATCGTAAGATCCGCAAGCTCGGGTGAAAAGGTCGCGGCAAGATTGTCACCGCCGGATTCGATCAGCACGAGGTCAAGCTCCGGAAAGCGCGCGCGCATATCGGCGACCGCGGCGAGATTGATCGAGGCATCCTCGCGGATCGCGGTGTGCGGGCAGCCGCCGGTCTCGACTCCCGCAATGCGTTCGGCAGCAAGCGCGCCGGAGCGTACGAGATATTCGGCGTCCCATTTTGTGTAGATGTCGTTGGTGATCGCCGCGATCTCGTATTTGTCGCGCAGCTTCTTGCACAGTGCATCCATCAGCGCGGTTTTGCCGGAGCCGACCGGGCCGCCGATACCGACACGCAGGGGGCCGTTAGGGTTTTTCGTCATGATCTAAACAGCCTCGTGTATTGGGTTTCGTGGCGCATGGACGCGAGATCGGATCGAAACGCCGCGCCGCCGAGGTCGTCGAGCTTGGAAGCGAGGGCGCGAGCTGCGGTCGCGGCGATGATCGGTTCAAGTGCCGCCAGCACCCGCTGCCCGTCGGTCTGGCCAAGCGGGATCAACCGGACGCCGGCCGAAATCCAGTTAGCAGCGACCGCATGCAGGAAAGCAGGCAAAGCGGACTTCGCTTCGATGTCATGTCCGGCGCAGGCCGTTGCGACCGCGACCGGATAGGCAACCGGGCCATCCCATGCGGACGCAAGCAAATCCAGCGTGTCGCAATGCCAGGCTGCGCGGGTCGCCGTCAGGAAGGCCGCGCCCTGCGCAGTCGTTTCCAGGTGCCGTTCCTTCGAGGGCACGAAAGCCGCGGCGAGTTCGGCGATCTCGCGCAGCGCGGTTGCGTCGTCGCCACCCGCTGCGCGATGCGCGTGCACGAACAGGACGGCATCGCAGAAGCCTGCGCCGTCGCTCACCATCAACGACAGCCAGTCGATGAGCGTCGCAGCATTGGTGATGTCGCCTGCCTCCACCGCCCATTCGATTCCGCTGGAATAGGAGAAGGCGCCGACCGGATAAGACGGCGAAAGCCAGGCCATCAGGCGGTAGAGGGCGGCAATTTCTTCGTCATTCCGCCGCGCGACTTCCGCGCGCACCGGAAGAACAGGGTCAGACCGCTTCCGCTCACCCTTCCCGCGCAGCGGCAGATTTCTTTTTTTCTCAGTCATGGCTGTGATCACCATGATGGGAATGATGATGTCCGTGTCCGTGTCCGTGCGAATGATCGTGCGCGTGGTTGTGGCTATGCGGCATGGTTGCCTGCGGATCGAACGGCGCCTCCAGCGCGGTCACCTTGGCGCGGAGCCCGCGCAGCATCTCCTCCAGCACGTGGTCTCGGCGGATGCGGATGCGAAGCCCATCGATCTGCACGTCGGTGTGGCGATTGCCAAGATGCCAGGCGAGGCGGATGAATTCGCGTGGTGACGAAGCTGTAATCTCGGCGAGAGGCTCCGCCGTACCAGCGACGAGAACAATCGCGCCATCCTCCAGCATCAGCCCGTCGCCGTCGCGCAAGGTCATGGGCTTGTCGAAATCAATCAAGACTTGGGTGCCCTTCTCGCCGGTCAGCACGATGCGCCGGCGCTTGCGATCGTCGGCGTCGAGCATGACGCGATCGATGGCAGAGGCCGCGTTCCATTGGCCGGCGGGGGTTATGGCGGTGATGCGGCGCATACGGCAGTCTTTCTTTCCCTCTCCCCTTGAGGGAGAGGGTGGCGAGTGCGAGCGAAGCAAGCACGAGCCGGGTGAGGGGTAAAGCCGCAAATGACGTCCTGACCCCTCACCCGCCCTCGCTCCGCTCGGGCACCCTCTTCCTCAAAGGGAAAGGGAAAGAAAGATCAAAACAAAAAATACCGTTGTGCCATCGGCAGAACATCCGCCGGTGCGCAGGTGAGCAGTTCACCGTCCGCCCGCACCTCATAGGTCTCCGCATCGATATCGAGCTTCGGGGTGGCTCCGTTGTGAATCATGCTCTTCTTGGAGATGCCGCCGCGGGTATTCTTCACCGCCACCATCTCCTTGCTGATGCCTAGCTTCTTGCCCAACCCTGCCCGCACCGCAGCCTTGGACGTGAACACCACCGAGGACGCCGTCAGAGCCTTGCCGAAGGCGCCGAACATCGGACGATAATGCACCGGCTGCGGCGTCGGGATCGAGGCGTTCGGGTCGCCCATCTGTGCGGCCACGATCGAGCCGCCCTTGATGATGCAGTCCGGCTTCACGCCGAAGAAAGCAGGCGACCACAAGACGAGGTCGGCCATCTTGCCCTTCTCGATCGAGCCGATGATATGCGAGACGCCATGCGCGATCGCCGGATTGATCGTGTATTTGGCGATATAGCGCTTGGCGCGCGCATTGTCGTTGTCGCCTTTTTCTTCTTTCAGTCGCCCGCGCTGCTTCTTCATCTTGTCTGCGGTCTGCCAGGTGCGGATGATGACTTCGCCGAGCCGGCCCATCGCCTGCGAATCCGACGACATCATCGAGAGCGCGCCGAGATCGTGCAAAATGTCCTCGGCCGCGATAGTTTCCTTGCGGATTCGGCTTTCGGCAAAGGCCAAGTCTTCCGCAATCGAAGGATCGAGATGGTGGCATACCATCAGCATGTCGAGATGCTCGTCGATGGTGTTCTTCGTGAACGGCCGCGTCGGATTGGTGGAGGACGGCAGTACGTTCTTGAGCCCCGCCACCTTCATGATGTCGGGCGCATGGCCGCCACCCGCCCCTTCGGTGTGGAAGGCATGAATGGTGCGGCCCTTGAACGCCTTGATGGTGTCCTCGACGAAGCCGGACTCGTTCAGCGTGTCGGTGTGGATCATCACCTGGATGTCGTGGTCGTCGGCGACGGAGAGACAATTGTCGATCGCGGCCGGCGTCGTGCCCCAATCCTCGTGCAGCTTGAGCGCGCAGGCGCCACCCTTCACCATTTCCTCCAGCGCCGCAGGAAGTGAGGCATTGCCCTTGCCGGCGAAACCGAGATTGACGGGAAACGCATCCGCGGCCTGGATCATGCGCGCGATATGCCAGGGACCGGGCGTGCAAGTGGTCGCGAACGTGCCGTGCGCGGGTCCGGTACCGCCGCCCAGCAATGAAGTGATGCCCGACATCAGCGCGTCGTCCACCTGCTGCGGACAGATGAAATGGATGTGGGTGTCGAAGCCGCCGGCGGTGAGGATTTTGCCCTCCCCCGCGATCACCTCGGTGCCCGGTCCAATGATGATGGTGACACCTGGCTGGATATCCGGATTGCCGGCTTTACCGATGGAATGCACCTTGCCGTCCTTCAACCCGACATCGGCCTTCACGATGCCCCAGTGATCGAGGATCAGCGCATTGGTGATGACGGTATCGACCGCACCCCCCCTGTTGGTCACCTGCGACTGGCCCATGCCATCGCGGATCACCTTGCCGCCGCCAAATTTCACTTCCTCGCCATAGACGGTGAAGTCCTTCTCGACCTCGATGATGATGTCGGTATCGGCGAGCCGCACGCGGTCGCCGGTCGTCGGGCCGAACATCTCGGCGTAGAGATAACGGGAGATTTTGGTCGACATGGTCAAGGCTCCAGCGAGGCTATGTCACGGTCGGCTGAAAGCCGGACAGAAGATGATGCTTTTCAAGTAATGGAATCAATTCGGCGAACGCGCGTTCGCGTCCGCGTTGCCGTCGCCTCTGTACGGTCTGGCCGGAGAAGTCGCGCAGTCCGTCCGAGTCATCCTCAACCGGTTGCGCGTCGCCTGACGCCTGCAGGTCGATCTGGACCGTGGTCACCTGCTTGTAGCGTTGAAGGGCAGCGAGCGCTTCGCGCAGTTTCGGCTTCAGCGGCAGTTGAGCGGCTTCGACCACCTTTTGGAGGTCATCGATCGTGCCAACAAGCTTGTTGATACGCTCCGCTGACCTGCAATCCTGGCGCAGCCGATTGCCGTAGCTCAGTTCGTGAACACGGTCCGCAACCTGCAGGAGGTTTGCCGGTTCTTTGGCGGTCAACGGATAGAGATTCATGATGACGACCAGACGGAAGACCTTCTCCCGATCTGAGAAGGCATCCATCGTGTCGCCAAGCGGCGTATTATCGACGATGCCTCCGTCCCAGCAGAACCGGCCGCCGATCTCGGTCCAGGGAAATTGTGGCGCCAGGCTTCCGCTTGCGATGATGTGGGCGGGTTCAAAGGTCTCGATCTTGCAGTCGCGCTCGAACCGGCTAGTCGATGCTGTTGCCTTGGCCTCCTTGTTGCGGAAGCGCAGCAAGACGCCGTCTTTCAGGTCGACGGCGGTGACCACAAAGGTCGTCGGACTTTTGTCGATCAGGTCGAAGCCGACGAAATCTTCGAGTGTCTTCTTCAGCGGCTTCGTATTGTACAGGCTGGTCCAGCGCCAGACATTCCAATAGTCGGAGCGCGGCGCGTAGAAGCCGGGAAGTGCGAACAGCGACAAGTCGCGCACCGGCGCAAAACTCGGCAGCCCCAGCCATCCGAAATCCACCCGCGGATAGACCGGAGCCGCGATCGAAACCGTGTTCCAGAACCGCGCCAGCCGTTCGAGGCCGTCCTTGCGATCGGTCGAACCAACGATGCAAGCGCCGTTGATCGCGCCAATCGACACGCCGGTGACGGATTGCAGGCAAGCCGGGCGATCGGGGCGGTCGATTTCGTCCATCACTGCGAACAGCGCTTCGATCGCGCCCCATTCATACGCCCCGAGCGCGCCGCCGCCCTGCAGCACCAGCCCGATTTCAACCGCTTCGCAGGGTTCGGGCATGGCCGGCACCTCTTACAGTTTTCCCATCACGTCGCCGCGGAAACCGTAGACTACGCGCTTGCCGGCAAGCGCGACCAATTGCACATCGCGCGTCTGGCCGGGCTCGAATCGCACCGCGGTACCGGCCGCGATGTCGAGCCGCATGCCGCGGGCTTTCTTGCGGTCGAATTTCAGCGCCGGGTTGGTTTCGAAGAAATGATAATGCGAGCCCACCTGGATCGGACGGTCGCCGGTATTGGCGACCGTGATCGTCACGGTCCTGCGGCCGGCATTCAACTCGACGTCGCCCGCCTGGATCAGCATCTCGCCTGGGATCATGCCTTCACTCCTTTCGCATCTGACGAAGCAGGACAACGCCGGCCCCGACCAGCAGCGCCGCAAGCAGCACGGCGCCGAGATCGGGCAGGATGCTAAAGCCGTGCGGATGTTCGTGCGCGACCACGGAAGGGTGCGCCGCGGCCATAGCGGGCACCATGACGCCGGTCAAAACGGGAAATGCTCTCTTCATTGCGTGTCCTTCAGCGGATCGGTTGGTGCACTGTGACAAGCTTGGTGCCGTCGGGGAACGTGGCTTCGACCTGGATGTCGTGGATCATCTCGGCGATGCCATCCATCACCTGCTCGCGGGTAAGAACCTTGCCACCGTCGCGCATCAATTCGGAGACGCTCCTGCCGTCGCGTGCGCCTTCCACAATGAAATCGGTTATCAGCGCGACGGCTTCCGGATGGTTCAGCTTGACGCCGCGCTCGAGCCGCCGCCTCGCCACCATCGCTGCCATCGCAATCAGCAACTTGTCCTTTTCGCGCGGTGTCAGCAGCATCGCCTTCCTCAACTGGTCCAGAGCCGCGGCAGCCCGCCGCTCACGGCATTGAGCACCGAAACCAGATCGCGCCGCAAGAGAGCCGCGTCACCCGCACACAGCCGCACGATTGCGATTCCGTTCCAGGCGGAAATCGCAGCTTCGCTGCCGCATCCGTCAAGCATCGCCCGCACCTTCTCGACAAGACTGTCGTCGCCGGACGCCACCACCACGGTCGCGAGCGCGACCGCACCATTGCCCGCTGCTGGCCGCGCCAACAGCGTATCGATTCTGCCGGTTAGCCGCAGCGTCTCCGCGAAGGCCAGCCGGCCGTTACGCCGGATGCGCCAGCGATCGACCAATTCTCCGCTATGCACGCTTTCATTCATGGCGGTGCGGCCGAATATGACAGCCTCCGCCATCAGCAGCGAAGCGCGCTCGGAAAATTCGACGTCAATGGTACGGTGCAGGCGCGCTTTATCGAAAAGGATCGTCTCTTGCGGCAGCCAACGCAGCACAGCGCCCGGCGCTGCCGATAGCGTCACGCTCATCCGCGCCGGAGTGGTCATCACCCGATAGATCTTCTCCGCAGCCGCGGTCGTTACCGAAAGCCGTGCGCCGGATTCGGCTGCGATCGATATGGAGAAGTCATCGCCGCCTGCAACACCGCCCGCTGTGTTGAGGATGACAGCCTCGGCCTCCAAACCATCAGTGTTCGGGAACCGGATACGGTAGGACCCCGCTTCATCTACCTGCTGCCGGTGTGTCCGCCCGTCCCGCTCGATCACAGACAAGGCGATGCGGCCATGCGCGCGGTTGGCGTCGAAGATCGCGGCGCTGTCCGCTTTTGTCGTCTTTTGCACCATGGGACGCACCCGGATCACGTTGATCCCGGATCGTAGCGATCCAGGCACATCAATGCGATCGATTCCAGCACATTACAGCATGAAATCAGAGCGCCAGCGCGCGGCGCAAAGACGGTTCGTCCAGATCGTCCTTGCCCGACGAATAGACCACCTGGCCGCGATCCATCGCGACGAAGCGATCGCCGAGCTCGCGCGCGAAATCGTAATATTGCTCGACCAAAACGATCGCCATGTTGCCCAGGCCCCGCAGATAGGAGATCGCGCGCCCGATATCCTTGATGATCGAGGGTTGAATTCCTTCGGTCGGCTCGTCGAGCAGAAGCAGCCTCGGCCGCATGGTGAGCGCCCGGCCGATCGCGAGTTGTTGCTGCTGCCCGCCGGAAAGGTCGCCGCCGCGCCGCCGCAGCATGTTGTTCAACACCGGGAACAGCGAGAACACGTCGTCGGGAATGTCACGCTCGTCGCGCTTGAGCGGCGCGAAGCCGGTCTTAAGATTTTCTTCCACAGTGAGCAGCGGAAAAATCTCGCGCCCCTGCGGCACGAAGGCGATGCCGGAGCGCGCGCGCTGATAGGGTTTGAGCGCGTTGATGTTGTGACCATCCCAGTCGATACTGCCCTTGCTCACCGCCTGCTGGCCGACGATCGCGCGAAGCAGACTGGTTTTGCCGACACCGTTGCGGCCGAGCACGCAGGTCACCTCGCCCGCGCGCGCGACCAGCGATACGCCGCGCAAGGCTTGCGCGGCGCCGTAATGCAGATCGATGGCTTTCACGTCGAGCATGACATCACCTTTTTGCGCATGATCTGATCCGAAAACCGGTGCCCACTTTTCGGGATCATGCGCTACCTTCCCAGGTAAACTTCCACGACCCGCTCATTGGTCGAAACATCGTCGATTGAGCCTTCCGCCAACACCGAGCCTTCATGCAGGCACGTCACCTTGACGCCGAGCGCACGCACGAAATGCATGTCGTGCTCGACCACGACCACGCTCTTCTCGCGATTGATGTCCTTGAGCAGCTCGGCGGTCTGCATGGTTTCGGCATCGGTCATGCCGGCGACCGGTTCGTCGACCAGCAAGAGCTTCG
>Ga0190274_10001394_pt1 | contig 14136 bp, 14 predicted proteins | sample Popmic531T_FD_133002 | JGI IMG/M metagenome (GOLD analysis project Ga0190274, IMG submission 133002) | Populus adjacent soil microbial communities from riparian zone of Yellowstone River, Montana, USA - 531 T | ecosystem: Environmental > Terrestrial > Soil > Riparian zone | place: USA: Montana...
ATCCTTGATTTCGCGAAGGTGCTTTAACTTATCGCCCGGCTCCGGTGTCGACTGTTCCTCTTCAACGTCCAGGTCATCAAGATCGCGGACTTTGTACCCAAGTTGAGTGATTCTCTTGTTGAGCCGGGCCACGCGCAGGGCGGCGGGGCCAAGCTCGACACCGGCCATGCTGGCGCCGTATGCCAGCGGTACCCCGAGAATACCGACGGCTTTGTTTTGTTTTGATTCGCTTTGCACAAAAGTGATTTTGTATGTTCAGTAAGAGCGGGGGCATGCCCCCGCTCTTTGCAGCCACTCCACGACGCTGACTTCGCCACCGAGAATGTCCGACACACTTTAGTTTGTCGATCGTCGGTAGCGAGCAGGCCCGAGTCCACTGCGAACCTGTCGAGATGACCGTTCCTTTCGCGGTGCACCTATCCCACCACGTCGACAAACTGAAGTGTGTCGGACTTAGCCGCCGAGATTGATATTGAAACCGCTGCCGCCGCCGCCCTGAGTCGGGAAGAAAGGTTTCAAAAGTCCTGCAAGAGCCGCCAGGTTTCGCGTCTGAATCAACAACTCTCCTGGTCCAGTGAATTCGGCAACAATTCCTTCGCCGCTCATCATGCTGCGGAAGAAGCCAGCTGCGGCCTTGCGCAAGGTGTATTGGGTAGTACCTTCCCAGGCCACGAGGTGACCGGTATCAACTACGTAACGCTCACCCGGCTGTAGAGTTTTTCTGTGAATTGCGCCGAAGGACGAGACCAGTAACAAACCACGTCCCTGGACAAGCATGACAAACAGACCTTCCCCGCCAAAGAATGATTTCGCACCACCCCATTTTGTATCGACAGTCAGACTGGCATCACCGGCGAGATACGAGCTTGATTGCACATAGAACGACTGATTATTCATTTCAATTGCGGCGATGTCTCCGGGAGCTCCGGGAGCAAATGTTACTTCGCCGGGTCCACCTCGGGCAGTGAATGTCGAAACAAACGCCGACTCTCCACCAGCGGCGCGTTTGATGGCCCCGAACAGTCCACCTTTCATCTGCGACTGAAGTTCAACATTAGCCGACATGGAAACCATCGCGCCCGCCTCAGCCTGAATCGACTGTTCGGGTTGAAGCCGAATCACCGCGAGGGAAAACGAGGGTTGATGCAACACCTCATAGCTGTAGCCGCCACCCTGTCCGGTAGAATCCTCATCGATGTGAATCCCATGAGATGGTCGCTGTCCGGCTGGGGCAGGCTGAGCCGCTGCTGCTTGAATCTTGTAGCCACAACCACCGCAGAAGACTGCGTTCTGAAGTAATGAAGCACCGCACTTCGGACAGTTCATAAAATTACCCCCAGTGATTTTTCGTTGATAATCGATACAGCTTGTTCGGGCGTCTCGGCAAAATCCAGCGCAGCGATGTCTCGGTCGCTGACGGCCAAATGCTTTTGCCACTCACGCACGATCGGAGGCCAGCATTCACCAAGCAACACGAGTGGACGCGGACCAATAACGCCGGTTTGAATCTTATTCCAGACGAGAGACAACTCAGTTACCGTACCCATTCCGCCCCGGATTGCGATAAAACCAACCGATCGTGTAATCAGACGCTGGAGTCGTTCGTAAAAATGGGGAGTTGCCACTTTGTCCGTGAGATAACGATTTGGTTCGGCCTTAAACTGGTTCATAACGATTCCCAGCACCCGCCCACCACGCTCGTGGGCGCCCCGGCTCGCGGCCTCCATCACGCCCAGATATCCTCCAGTACAAATCGTGAAACCAGCATCGGCAAGGAGCCCGCCCACTCTGCGAGCCTGCGCATACTCCGGATCAGTCTCAACGCATTTGGCCCCTCCAAAGATGGTTACGATCCGATCTTGCGCTTCGTTGGTCATTGGTCTCTCAGATCGACGTTAAAGTTATCGGAACGTTGGAATTCGCTTTTGGCTTTCTCTGTGCATCCTCTGTGGAACTCTGTGTCTCTGTGGTCGACTCTTTTCTCATCCAAATCCACCACAGAGACACCGAGGTTCACAGAGGCGCACAGAGGATTACGTTTCCACCTGCCCGCTCAACATTAGCGACCCCGTTTCTCTGTAGAGAACAAAGTCCTCTCGTGTCTTGAAGGAACCGCCGCTGTAATCCTCCGGCACGGGCGTCGGATCGTACAGACGCTGATCTCGAAAATTGATAAACCCCGCACCTTCAAACAGCGACCGGTACTCCGGAATGCTCAAGAGATGTACCGGCACTTTCAATTGTTCTACCCACTGATGTGAGGGAAGGTTCTCCTGATACAGATCGATAACAGTAACGAAGAGTCCGCCCGGACCAAGCACTCGCTTGATTTCCTTCAGCGCCCCGAGCACATCAGCGTAGTAATACAGCGACTCCATCGAGAACGCAGCGGTAAACTCGCCATCTCCAAACGGAAGTGATTCAGCACTGGCAACCTGAAACTCGACATTGGAAAATTGCACCGACGTCTCTCGGGCAACTGTGATCATCTCATCGGCTATGTCGATACCAACCACGCGACCATCGCGAGCTTTCTCGGCCATCAGCCGGGTGGCCCAACCCGATCCACAACCAACATCAAGCACCCGCGCACTCGATGAAATCTCCATCAGTTCAATTGCCTGTTCACCGAGAGGGCGATGGCCCTTTTCCATACTCGCGCCCCGACCGGCCCTGGCCCAGTCGTTGAACTCCAGACGTAGCCGTTCGTCGCTAGGAAGAATCGACTCTGTTTTCGCTGAACTTGTCATTGCACTCCTATGAATTCAAATTGTCCGACACACTTTAGTTTGTCGTCCGGTTGGGTTAGCGCGACTGTCGATAAACTGGATGCTCCGTGCGCAGCAAGGCACCTGTAGGTCGAACTCGCTGCCCATGTGTCTGGTATTCAACGAAACGACAAACAGAAGTGTGTCGGACATCGCCTCACGGTCGTAGCCGATTCAGCAATCGCGGTAATGGAATCGTTTCCGTGACGTGCTCGATGCCGCCCATCCAGGCGGTGCAGCGCTCGATGCCCATCCCGAATCCTGCGTGAGGCACGCTCCCATACCGGCGCAAGTCGAGATACCACTCGAAAGCCTCCTTTGGTAGCTCATGCACCTTGATTTGTTCCTCGAGAAACTGGAGCGACGTTGCTCGTTCGCCGCCGCCGATCACTTCTCCGTACCCTTCGGGAGCCAGCACATCCACGCCCAGCGCCAATTCATTTCGCTCGGAATCTCGCGCCATGTAGAAGGCCTTCACTACGGCCGGATAGTGGTGGACCATCAAAGGCTTGTCGTAGTTAGCGGAGAGATAGGTCTCGTCAGGAGCGCCAAAATCCCCGCCCCACTCAAACCGCGATTCGAGAGCGCCGCTGGCATGCCCTTCCTGTAGTAACTTAACCGCATCGTCGTAATGCAGACGTGGAAACGGCGCGACTATCGCTTCAAGTTTTGCAGTGTCACGCTCCAGGATCTTAAGTTCCTCACCTCGAGTTTCCAACACTCGTGCGGCGATAAAAGAGAGCATTCGCTCCGACAAGACCATCACATCGTCAAGCGTGGCATACGCCATTTCAGGCTCAACCATCCAAAACTCTGTCAGGTGACGACGGGTCTTTGATTTCTCCGCCCGAAAGGTTGGCCCAAAACAATAAGCTTTGCCAAAAGCTGCGGCCGTGGCTTCGTTATAGAGCTGGCCAGACTGGGTCAGATATGCCTTCTCACCTTCAAAGTAATCCACTTCGAAAAGTGTGGTGGTGCCTTCGCAGGCAGCAGGAGTAAAAATCGGCGCATCGGCGAGCGTGAATCCATCGCCATCCAGAAAATCCCGGACTGCTTTAACTACCGCATGACGCACTTTCAATATCGCGTGCTGACGACGAGACCTTAGCCACAGATGGCGATGATCCATGAGGAACTCAGTGCCGTGCTCCTTGGGCGTGATCGGGTATTCGTGAACTTCATTGAAGATTTCAGCGTCCAGCAGATCGATCTCAAACCCTCCCGGCGCCCGGCTGTCTGCCCTCACAGTTCCTCTGATCGCCAGGGCCGACTCCTGACCCAACGCCTTTAATGCCTCCCAAACTTCGGGGGATATGGCACTCTTCAAAGCGACACATTGCACAACGCCGGTTCCATCCCGAAGTTGTGGAAACAGAATTTTCCCACTCGAACGCAGGTTGTAGAGCCAGCCCTTGATGGTGACTTCCTCACCAACGTGTTCCGAAAGCTGGTTGATATGGGTTTGCAGTGTAGTTGTTGTTGGTTCCAATGATGTTGATTCCGTTGCCATTATCGTTTTCAGTTTTGAGTCGTGCCTGGGGATAAAGTCAGTACCACCTCGCGGTAGCGGGTGGGTTCCACTCGCATCAAGCTATTTTCGACGTAATAGTAATCTCCGCAGTGACTATCTACGAAACACTACCCACCCGCTACCGCGAGGTGGTACTGACTTCATGTCACAAATGACGCCAGGCTCAGCCTAATCAGAGTCGCTCGCGAATCATTCGCCGCAACGCCGGGAACCGGTCCAGCCACTCAGCAGCCAGTAGCACAATCGAAAGCGTCGGTTGAATAAACTGCTCGTAAGCGGCGGGCCGGTTACAAACAGCCGTTTGATACGAAAATGTGCCGATTGCTTTGAGCCCTCGCTGAATGGTCATGAGCCGAAACTCGCGCGCCATCTCATCGGGGTCGATCGACTCGAGGCCAAGCAGCCTGCGCTCTTCCAACAAAAACAATCTGTACGCGCGTAGCTCAGCAAACGAAGGCGGTACAGTGCGCCGGTCTAACAGAAACGAAACCAGATCATATGTCACCGGCCCCATTCGCGCATCCTGGTGATCGACAACGCGCAACCGGTTATCCCTATCAACCATCAGGTTTGCCGCATGGAAGTCGCGGTGGCAGAGAACCCGTGGGCGGGCTGATAATTCCGACGAGATATCGTTCAGCTCGGCTTTCAGTTCCGCAACTTCACCGTGGCGCAGTGTCTCTTTTCTTAAACTTCCAAAGTAGTGTTCGACAAAGAAGTCCAGTTCCCAGGATAGTTTCGCTTCATCGAAAGCCAACCGGCTGGCAATCGATTGCCGTTCATACGCGCTACTGGTTGCTTTTTGTATCTGCGCAATTAGATTGACCGCCCGCTCTTTGTACTCATCACACTCTTCCTCTGGAGCGGCTTCGTAGACACGAAATAATTGCCTGTCTCCCAGATCCTCCTGGACGATAATGCCGGTCTGACCGTCGACTGCGTAGATGTCAGGCACTGGAATGGAGTTTTCAAGAAAGAGCCGTGTGACATCCAGATACGGATGGACTTCCGGATCGAAGGCTTCAGGGTAAACTGCAGCGACAGCCTTACCCTTTTTCCAGGCAACCCGAAAGTAATTCCGCGTAGAAGCGTCCGGCGTAAGCGGCACAATGCTCGGGCTCTTGATGCCTGCGCGCTCCAGAAACTTCAACAGTCGCTCTGAGGCGGGGAGTTCAAAACCCTTTGTAGTCACCTGTTTTGTTGAACTCATTGCAGCAAGAAAGGCGTCGCGACCTGCGTAAAAGATCGGCGGGACTGTACACCCAGTCCCGCCACTTTATGCTCGTAATTGGCTCCAGATTGTATCACTCAGTCAGAGGCACAACAAAATTCCTGCCTCGAATCTCTCCTTTGAGTGCCTTTGCCGGCGGAGTCTTTCCCTCTACCAACGAAGCGCAGACCACGGCGGCATTTTCGATCACTTCACCGGTAGGTATTGTCACATTATCAGCCAACACCGCACGCCTAACCCTCGCACCGCTTTCTATGGTGACGTTGTCCCAGAGAACTGCCTCGCTAACCTCAGCGCTTTCCGAGATCTCGCAACCGCTGCCGCTGGTGATCCTTATTCCGCCGGCACTCATTAACTCCAAACTGATATCGAGATAGCGTTGAATGGTGGAAAGCTCATACCAGCTTCCACTAGCCACGTGTACTGCAACGCGTTCTCCGTTCGCTACTGCCTGCGGGTAAACATCGGTAGTCGAGTGGGAAAAGACGCCCCGGGAAATGTAGTCAAAGATGCGCGGCTCAAGAATCTGGATTCCGGTGAACATGAATGGAGGACACTCATCTGAGAAGTCAGCCTTGGCGGGCATGCCTCCGAAGCCGCGCAGCAGGCCACCGGCCGTCTCAACGATCGAAAAGCGTTCGCAGGCGGCGTTTGGCAGGAGAATCAGCGTAGCTATCGCATTTGTTCGGCGGTGTGTCTCAATAGCTGCGTTCAGATCGATATCTGTGATGATCTTTCCATTGACGACAACAAACGTTTCACCTTCCAGGAGTGCCCGAGCGTTGTCGAGCGCGCCGCTGGTTCCCAGTATTTCCGGTTCCTCAACATAGTGAAGCTTGACGCCAAATTTGCTTCCATCACCGAGGGCACGGCGAACCGATTCGGGTTGGTGATGTAGATTAACAATTACTTCATCGCAGCCAAATCGAGCCACATACTCGGCGACGTAACCCACCAGCGGCTTGCCAAGAATTGGGATTGCGGGTTTGGTTCGATCTTCTGTCAGTGGCCAGAGACGTGTGCCGTAACCGGCGGAAAGAATCATTGCACGCATGAGAGCATTCTATTGCTCGAGATGATTAACCGCCAACGCCGAGAGTAAACCGCCCAGACGCGGTGTCGCCACGAAAGAGCAAGTTCAATTTCTTATTGACTTTGCAGGAATGGGGCGACGCACGCACTTAGCTAGAAGAGCGTCCTGGAGTTGGGCCAGGCGGTACCCATCAGCGGATTAAAGCGGACAATTGGAAGCGGTGCGGAATGCACACACGCTTGGTAATGCGAGCTCGCGACAGGTTAAAGATTGTGTTGTTGGCTACTGATCCGGTGAATCGTTCTTTGCCTTGGCCGAGTCAAACTGACTCGACTCGAATTTGCTTAAGAGTTCCGGAATAAGGCGTTCGCTGAATCCAGCAACAATACACAGAACCAAGAGCGAGTAAGAATTGTCCCTCACTAATCCGAGGATAAAATTAGCCTTGCTGGCCATAACAAAAACACTCCCAAAAATAAACCCCAAGACGATTCTCGCAATTCCGTGTAGGGCGAGATAACGGTTGCTCATCCACGGATCGAGGTTCAGTGAAGCATTTCTTTGCAACACCGAAATACTCGCCCCGACCGAACCAAACCATCCTCCTAGGGCAACAAGCCCCGCACTGGAATTTACCGTGAAAAGGTAAAACGGAATGACGACGAGCCCCAGCATGATTTTCGCCGCCATACTAGCGAGCAGATATGTCAGACGGGCACGTTCTTTTGCTTTCTTTCTAACGAAGATTCGTACGGCGCGGAATGAACCAATGGGCTTGGTTTCTTCCGGAGTATGAAAGGCAGCGAACAGAGCCTTACCCAAAATGTGATAAGTGGCCTTTTGATACGATTTAGGGACAGAGACAGCAATCGTTGCCATGATTGAGTCAAATTCCAACACGGCGCCGAGAAGCCTGAAAGGCAAAACCCCACTGTTGGCCTTATAGCGCCAGCGCAGCTGTTTGTCTTTTGTAGTAAAGACGGAGGCAATCGGACTTTCGCCAAGTGTTACGTCAACAATTAAGGCGTTTCCCTCACTTGAGATACGCTGCGTCTTCTCTTGAGGACCATTTGGTTTCAGATTCGATACTTCAGCCTCCGTCGCATTGGTCTTCGGAGGTTCAGACTTCGGCCATTGGATCTCCTGCTGCTCCGTAGTTAGGATTGGCCCAGCAGCTAATGGTCGTTCAAGTCCCCCATTATGGGAACCCTGAATTCGATTTATCGCCTCCAAACATTGTTCCTCGTTAACGTAACCCGAGCCTGAATCAGAGATGACAGTCCCATCCGGCCCCAGGATACACCACCACCATTTACCGTTCGCGTCCTTGAAGTGAGAATAGTTCACTAGTTCCTCCGTTTCGTTCGGAGAGCAGGAACCGAATTAACACAGTGCGATTGTTCAGCCGCAGTAAACCGCGTCAAGACTCACTCTTTTCAAGTCAGAACGCTAGAAATCCGATTAGTGGTTTACCGGTGAAGACCAGAAGTAAGCGCGACGGCGCGCAGTATATGCTTTTCGGACCAGAATTCAAGCTTCTCAGTCCCGAAAAGTCGAGCCCGCGTGCGAGGGACGCCATTGGGTTGCCACCGCTCCGGGGCTACCGTTGGCCAGGAACCAAGGTCAGCGATCGGTTTGCTGCGACTCTTGACAATCTCGCTACCACTTACTGGTGTCTTGATCTGGTTTCGGTGTCGGCTTTGTGATAATCAGGACGCCTTGGAAGCGTCGCGCATCATGAGGTCAAACGTACCGGGAGCAGTTTTTCTGAAGCGAGTGTTTCGGTTGAGGGAAACTGCGATGCTGATGGTGGGGTTCTGACCAGTAAACTTGAAGCCACCCTCAAGCAACCGGTTGTATAGCTCGTTGACGTGCAGTGGGCCGCCCTCTTCCCGCAGCAATAGAGTGACTGCCTGAGGAATAGTTCTATCCATAAACCGATCGCTGAGGGCTTCGGTGTGTGGTCGCAGGGTTGGAATCTCCTGGCGCCGCGCCTCTATTCCAAACTGAGGTCGAGATGGCTGAACTGAAGGCCGCATGGCTGCTTCAAGCTCTGCATCCGACGGAAGGCCGGCAGCAGGCACGCCGCCGGACAGATTGCCCGATGCCAGCACCGAAGTCAGTACGCGATAAATTGCCGCTTCACTCTGGCTGGCAAGAGTGTCCATTTCCGCCAACTCAGCCCGCACCGCGTCCGCTTCCAATTCCAATTCTCTCAGCCGCGCGGCCAGATGCATCCGTGCGGACCGCGACTGCCGCAAGCTTTGCTCAAGGCGAGATAAAAGGTTCTCGTTTGGACGGTCTATCATCGGGCGAATCTTAAAGGGATCAGGGCTTTTTTGTAAAGCAAACTGTTAGTTTGCGGTGGTCCGTTAACACGATGTTAAGGGTCTTGCGCGACATTCAGCAAACTAACAGTTTACTTTATGTTAGCTAGCGGTCTCGGTCGAGCACGTAGGTGGGAATCGCCCGTAAAGACTCGGTGTATTCCGAATCCGGGAGAACATCGAGAGCGGTTCGGGCGGCCTCAGCATACTCGTCCGCCCGGACACGGGCCAGTTCCCTTGCCCCAGCCCGATCCACAGCGTCAAACAGCTCCCGCCGGGTCACGCGTTCGTAACTCTTGTCGCTTATGACCGTTTGAACCTTCTCGCGCGCTGAACCATCACTCGCAAGCAAATAGATTAACGGCAGAGTCACCTTCCCTCCCAAGAGATCAACTCCGGCTGCCTTCCCCAAAGCATCATCGGTTGAGGTGAAATCTAGTAGGTCGTCGGTTAGTTGAAAAGCCAACCCCAGGTTCATACCGTAATCGCGTAACGCTTTCCTTTCGAGCGTTACTGGTCCATCCGGAGGAGGGCTTGAAGACGCTGATTGGCTGGCGCTGCCGAGTATAGCCCCCACCTCGCAACACGCACTGAAAAGGTAGGCGGTTTTTCTTTCGATAACGTCGAGGTACTGTTCCTCTGAAATGTCGGTTCTTCCCAAGGTCGTCAACTGAAGCAATTCACCTTCGGTCATCTTCCGCGTCACCCGGGTAAGGATGTCCAAAATCGGCAACGATCTTTCGGCAAGGCTGGTTTCAAACGCCGACATATAAAGCCAATCGCCCATCAACACCGCGGTTTCGTTTCCGTAAATCGCGTTGACAGTGGGACGATTCCTTCGGGTATCGGCGCTATCGATGATGTCGTCGTGGACCAGGGTAGCAGTGTGAAGAAACTCCATCACCGTCGCCATCCGAATCGAGTTGTAAGCGGACCCATCGCCACCAACTGCGTAGTTTGAAAGAATCGTTAATGCCGGCCGCACTCGTTTGCCGCCGGATTCGCGCAGATATTCTCCCAGGTAAGCAATAACCTGAACATTTGAACACGCCTGCCGTTCAAATTCAGATTCAACCTGGGCGAGCTCCGCAACGATCAAACTGAAGATGCGTTTCGCTGTTAGTTGCACATCTTCAATAGCTGTTTGCATTCTCTTCGCCTACGATCAATTCGTTCGATAGTTGGAAAACTGCATATCAATTCCAAAATCTTTACTCTTCAAACTCGCAATAACTGACTGAAGCGTGTCGCGGTCTTTGCCTGAGACGCGAACAACGTCACCCTGAATCGAAGCCTGCACCTTAGCCTTCGAGTCTTTGATGAACTTCACAACTTCTTTAGCCTTGTCCTGGGGAATGCCTTGCTGAATCTGAGCCTTCTGTCGAACTGTGCCTCCCAGAGCGGGCTCGACCGTTCCATAACTGAATGCTTTCAATGGCACACTCCGACGTACCAGTTTCTGCTGAAGAATATCGTTCATGTTTCGGAGCTTGGTCTCATCTTCCGCCGTCAACACCAGTTCATTGGCTTCGAGAGCTACATTGGCATGGCTGCCCTTGAAATCGAATCTCTGCCGCACTTCTTTGATTGTTTGATTGATCGCATTGGCAATTTCCGCGCGATCAACTTCAGAAACGATGTCGAATGAGTTCTGCTGGGCCATTACAGTCTGGATTCTTCCTGGGCTGCTCGATTTAAAGGTCTAATTTTCAGGGCGAGCATAACATCCTTTTGCAAGCATGTGAAAGTTGTCGCTTGATGAAAAGACGACCGGAAAAAAGACAGCGGGGGCAAGACCGGGGTCCGCCCCCGCTCTTTAGAGACTATGGGAAACTCCTGGGCCGTAACGCTGAAAGCGTTGGCTAGTTTCAGCCCAGGGTTGCGCTTTGGCTACCCTGGAAAAGCCAGCACAGCTTTTTGAAGACGCAACTCTGAAGGAGTTGCATCGCCGTTCGTTATCGCAATCCGTCGCAACTCCTTCAGAGTTGCGAAGAATCTCATTAGGCATTCGTGAACCCAGGGTAGCCAAAGCGCAACTCTGGGCTGAAACTAGCCAACGCTTTCAGCGTTATGGTCAAAGAGTTTTCACACAGTCTCTTTACCCAAGTGGAAGCTTGAAAGTCCTGGTGAAATTCTCTGTGGTAGTTCTGGCTATTTCTTGAAGACTCAGCTCTCGCAGTCCCGCCAAACAACGCGCCACTTCGACAACATACGCGGGCTCATTTCGTTTTCCGCGAAATGGTATTGGCGCCAAAAACGGGCAGTCGGTTTCGATCAGCAAACGGTCAAGCGGAACTTGTTTCGCCACGGCCCTCAGATCATCGGCCTTTTTAAAAGTTAATATGCCCGAAAACGAAATCAGAAAGCCGAGGTTAACGGCTTTCTCCGCCAAGCTCAGACTCCCGCTGAAACAGTGCATGATGCCGGGAAGATCTGAACCCGCCCATTCGGACTCAATGATGTCGATCGTCTCGTCCTCTGCCTCGCGCGTGTGAATGATCACTGGAAGATTTGCGGCACGTGCCAGGCCTAGCTGCCGGCGAAACACATCCATCTGCACCTGACGTGGCGAGTTGTCGTAATGAAAGTCGAGGCCAATCTCTCCCCAGGCGATTACGCGCGGACTTTGCCGTATCAAATGGGCGAGTCGATTTTCCGCCTGGTCGTTGAACAGGCGTGCGTCATGAGGATGAATCCCCACGGCGGTGTAAACGCTTTGATATTTTTCACCGAGCTCAACTGCGCGCTCTAACGCCCCGCTGTGTGGATCACCTGTTCCGACGTTTAGGATCGCGAACACACCCGCGTCTCGGGCGCGTTGGATGACCTCTTCGCGATCGGTGTCAAACTCCGAACCATCAATGTGTGCGTGGGAATCGATGAACATCTGGAAGGAAACCGCTTCGCCAACATCAAAAACCGATGATGCGCCGATCATAGAGGCTTTTGATCATCCGCAAACTATCAACTTCGCGAAACGGGCAGATTGAAAGGATCGACTTAATATCCCATTCATCATTGATCCGCGATAGTAGAAAGCCTTCTTGAGGTTCGAGAGGCTGCTGGCTAATGATATCGGCGGAAATTAGCAGCTTTGGCACGGCATCGGGCAACAACGGATCCGTATACAGTTGTTTGATTAGTCTTTCTTCAGCTACCGGCAACAAGGCGCGGGCCTCACTGTTCTTCGGCTGTTGTTCCAAAATACCCTGAATGGTCGAGAGCGCTGACTCCGCATCACCTTCCTTCAGTTGTGTGCGCGCCCCTGCCAGCAATCCTGCAAGTTTGTCCGGCAAATCCACCAGATCTATGACCGGGCTAAACGTCTCAGGCACTTCGCCGGACACCTGGGCCATCCCCTCCTTCACCATCTCATAGAGCTGACCATACACGTGGAAAGGAGAAGCGTGCATGTTGTAAGAAATCTCAGCCACCGACATATGCTTTTCTACAAATGGGAAGATCTGACGCAGTTCTTTGCTTACCTCCAGCGAATCCTTCCAGCCCGGTTGAAGTTCCAACACTGCACGATCGGACGGGATCAATGTCCGAAATCGTTTCCATTCATCGGTTCGATAAGCACCATCCATGATGACTTTGGTTGGCTCTACGCTGATGCGGATGAAATAAGCGGGCGGCTTCGCATTGTCGTGAAGTTCAAAGTGCGCTTCTTCCCAGAGGAACAGATCGTAAATGATATCGAGGGTGCGAATCCTCAGAATCTCCCCGACCTCGGCCTCAGTAAGGACCTTGGTAGCCACCAGGATTTCACCTAATCGCCCACCCGAGTCTCTTTGAATCTGCAGTGCGGTGCGGAGCTGTGGTTCGTCAAGCTTGCCATAATGGATTAGCAGTTGACCTAAATACTCTTTCGGATCGTTTGTATGAGAGCCAATAATTTGACCCTCGTCGAAATAGACCTGCTTGACAATCTTGCCGCGATCAAACTTGAGCATACCCGTTTTCCGACCTATTGCCATAAATTGCAACAGATCCGAAACGTGCATGGTCGAGAGGTTGCCGGAAATCCCCATCGTTAGTTGTTCAGTGACTCCTCTCGATCCCAACCGCGGATCGTTTCAAGTGAGGGTGGATGGCTTCTTGGCGCTGCGGTGTCATTTGCGTCGGTTACCGGGTAAGACTGACGAGCTCAAAGCGAAGAATTTGGACCTTATCCTACAGAGTACACGGCAGAGTAAGGGAGATTCAAGTCTTTATTCTATTGTGTAGTATGCAGTTTTACTCCCCACAATGGAATTGCGGGTAAAGAATTAGATCCATTCGTTTAGAAGTGGGCATCGCTCCCGGTCCGACCCGGGTGATTCATAGTGCGGAGGTGGCAACTCGCATCTCGACGATGCGCCATTTAGTGATTCAGAATTTCCAGTGTTTTGTTTCCGATCCGTGTTAAGCCGGCGGATCCGCGGCCAATACAACCGCACGTCTAGTCGGTCTGAGGAAGCGCCTCCCTCGTGATTGTCGGACACCCACAAAACTTTACTTTGGCGCTTGTCGAGCTTATTCTCGGCCGCAAATCACACATCTGGAGGGCCGGAAATCCGTGGGTAAATTAAAACGGTGGCTAATCCTCATCGCGGGCGTCGTATTGGCGCTCATTCTCATAGTTCTCGTTTGCGGTCTGATGTTGCCTGAAGAGCACCACGCCTCGCGGACTCTTGTAACGAGACAATCGCCCCAGGCGATTTGGGATGCAATAAATGACCACGCCGGCGAACCACAATGGCGTTCCGACGTTGCTAGCGTTGTTTCACTCGGTGATCGCGGTGGCAAACCTGTCTGGCAGGAGAATTACAAGGATGGTAACAAGGTGGCGTTAATGACTACTGAGTCGAAGTCTCCCAATCGCATGGTTCGCGAGCTCACTGACCTTGAAGGACCGTTCAGTGGCCGTTGGGAAATCGATATTGCAGCCACGCCCGAAGGCAGCAATGTGAAGATCACTGAGATAGGGAAAGTTTCGAACCCAATCTTCCGATTCGTCTCGAAATATATCATTGGCCACACAACCTTCATGGAACGCTATCTCAATGGTCTGGCGGGAAAATTTGGGGAGCAGGCACGATTCGCCGAATAGTTAACTGAAATCTCAACCAGAAATCCCAAGAGGACAGGAATTATTTTTGTCCAAACTTCGAGCGCAGGTGTTGTCCAAATCTAGATTTCTTGCAGTCTGTTCGTGTCGTTGCAGGAAGACGATCCACTAAGTCACACGAAATAGCACGAAA
>Ga0190274_10001395_pt1 | contig 14135 bp, 11 predicted proteins | sample Popmic531T_FD_133002 | JGI IMG/M metagenome (GOLD analysis project Ga0190274, IMG submission 133002) | Populus adjacent soil microbial communities from riparian zone of Yellowstone River, Montana, USA - 531 T | ecosystem: Environmental > Terrestrial > Soil > Riparian zone | place: USA: Montana...
AGCCGTCTCAGGTTCCTAATCCTGCGCAGGCCCCGCAACCATCTCAAGCACCCGCTCCCCCGAACGTACCCCAACCTGCGCAAGCATCTGCTCCTCCGGGCCAACCAGTGCAGGCGCCCCCGTTGCCGCCAGTTCCAGAGTCGTCGCAGGGCCTGCAGCTTTCGCCTCCAGTGCCTGCAGTTGCTGGAACAGGCAAAGGCGGCGCGACAGGTTTCGGACGCGGTGTCGCTACGGGAGTTTCAGTGGCCCCAGCTCGTAGCAAAGGTGGGACAGTTTCTAACGCCGGCGGAAGCGGTGTAGGGACAGCAGCCGTTGTCGCCCCCGCTCGTAGCATGGGCCAGGGAATATCTATCGCTGGCGGACGCGGCATCGGCAGTGCGGCGTCCTCCGCTCCAGGTCGTGCAGTTGGCAAGGGTGTCTCCATCGCAGGTGGAAGCGGGACTGCAACCGGAGTGGGCGGGAGTGTTCCGATGGTCGCCCCGGCGAGAAGTGCGACCGCGTCACCGAGGGCCGTTCCGGCTCCGCGCCCACTGCCGGAAAAACAGGAGAAGTCGAGACCGCAGGAGTAAGGATGCTCTAATTTTGCAGGAGCGTCTGGTTCCGAAGTTCGGCACTACTCACGAGCGCAAACTAACAGTTTGCGTTACAAAAACTCTACAATGGGCCGCATGTACACGATCAAGGTCCGATCGAACGCGCGGGAAGAGCTGGTTGAGTTCACTGATGAAGTTCGGGAGAAACTGAAGGACTCCGGTGAGCGCGAGGGCATTGTGGTGCTGTACGTGCAACACACGACTGCCGGCCTGACTGTAAATGAAAATGCCGACCCGGACGTGCCGCGCGATATGCTGCACGCCTTTCGCACCCTGATTCCCCAACATGGTATGGGCTTTCGCCACGGGGAAGAAAACTCCGATGCTCACATCAAAGCAACGCTGGTTGGATCGTCCCTAACCATTCCCTTCAAGGACGGAAAACTATTGCTGGGGCGCTGGCAGGGAATCTTTCTGTGCGAGTTTGATGGCGGCCGCGAACGCCAGGTGATCATGATGGTGCGGTAGGACAGACATTCCTGTCTGTCCAGTTGCTAAAGGCCAATTAGCATAGGAACGGATTTGTCATCAAACCCAGACAGGCAGGAATGCCTGTCCTACCTAAATGCCGGCTCGAACTTACGACGACATCGCCCCGCATTATGACAACATGATGCGTCCGCTTGACCGCTGGTTCATGGCGCGGCTGCGAGAAACGACTCTTCGTTACTTGCCTGAAAATGCACGGATACTGGAGCTCGGTGCGGGCACCGGCCGGAACTTTGTCTACTACCCGACCAACAATCTCTCGATTGCCTCCGAACCCAATCGGGAAATGCTGAAGATCGCCAGCGCGAAGCAAAGGCCTGATACTGCGCTACTGGTCCAGAGCTGTGCCGAGCATTTGCCGTTTGCCAACGACTCGTTCGACGCCGCGTTTGCTACTTTGGTCTTCTGTTCCATTGCTCATCCGCGGGAGGCTTTCGCCGAGCTACGCCGGGTGGTGAAGTCCGGTGGGACAGTAATCCTGCTCGAGCACGTACGTCCAGACGGACTGCTCGGACCAGTTTTCGATCTCCTGAACTTAATCACGGTCCCGTTCTTTGACGATCATTTCAATCGTCGCACAGGTGAGGAAGCACAGGCCAACGGATTACAACTGGTTAGAGTCGACAAGAGTCTGTTGGGAATCATCAACCTGATCCGCTGCCAGGTCTGAAGTCACTCTGATAGCCAATCTGTTGACGAATTCAGTTCGTGTCATTTCGTGTGAGTTGGTGGATCGTATTGTTTTTCGACGACAAGAACGATCCACGAAGTCACACGAAAGGGCACGAAATCGACTCTAAACACGACCTTCATCCAGCTTCTTTAACACGTCTGCAAACTTCTCCACATCCGCGCGCGTGCGCTCGAGCAGCCGCCGGCTCTCGAGGTAAGCGGCCCAATTGGGAGTTTGCGTCAAAGCCTTTTGCGTGTCTTCATCCAGAGCCTGGGCCATCACCGCAATCAGATCACTGACCACACCCGTATGGGTCAATAGGGATTGAATAATCGTGTAGGCGAGCTTCGCCTGTTCGTAGTCAAGATCGCGTGGGGACTCTTGCGATAACGATGGTTCGGTTTCACCAGCCATTCAATTCAACCTGTCCTATAGTCCAGTGGTTCGCTCAAAAGGCAATTCGGCCACTTGGGCGGGTATTTCCTTGTCACCGTCGATGATCTTCACGCCTGTCTGGAGAGTGAGATAGTCGTATTTCAAATAACCCAACGCGATAGTCCGGCCAAGGTGCGGCGAATAGGTTGACGAGGTGAGTCGCCCAATCTCTTTGTTGTCCTCCGACTTGATCGCGGCGCCGGCCTCAACCTTTTCTGCGTTACCAAACTTGATACCGGACAGTCTCTTCGCTACATGTCCGCGATACTTAATGCGCGCAATGATCTCCTGGCCCACATAGCAGCCTTTGGTGTAACTAACTGCGTCGTCCAACCCTGCCTCAGTGACAACATTGGTTTCATCCATGTCGATCCCGTAACGGGGAATTCCGGCCTCAATCCGCAACATCTCGAGAGCCTCGTACCCAACCGGACGCGCGCCCGCGGCAAGAAGGGCGCTCCACAAATCGTTGGCCTTAGCAGCGTCCACAATTAGATCGAATCCATCCTCAGCAGTATGGGTTGCGCGAAGGATTTTTAGGTTACTCGTAACGTCGTTTTTCGGGAAGGTAATCTGCTTTGCTTTATTGGACGCAAATTCCGACGCTGCCACCCCGAGCACTTCGCTTATTACCTGGGCTGCGTTTTTTCCGGTTACAGCTATCTGAGTAGTTTGATTTGTGACATCGGTAACTCGGAAATCGCCGGCGAGGGTAAAACGTTCAATAGTTTTCAGTACCCGATCGTGCGTCGCAGCTTCGGTGTCGATAAGAAAAAGAGGGAACGTTTTTTTGTCTGTCGCAGGCTGCTCATCGCTTAAACGAATCACGCGTACGCTCGCAATCAGTCGGCCCTGAACGTTAGGAAACGCTGCCGGCATCCAACTGTTCTCGGCCAGCGTTTTCATGTCGTTCGTAATCAGGCCATTGAGAAACTGCACCGCTTCCGAACCACTTACCAGGAAGCGACCACGCGGAGAGAGATCGATTACACCCGCACCAGCCTCGCGCACAGCTGCATATTCAAAAAGCGTGTCTCCGTAACTCACGGGTATAGACCAACCGTCCCGGACAAACATCTGGGCGCCGAGATGGACGTGCGCTTCGTGGATCAGCGACCTCAGAATAGAAACTTCTTCAACTGTGTCAGTCATAAAAATGTACTCGCGATGCAACACTTCTTTTCGTGTTGTCTTATTTCGTGTGACTTCGTGGATTGTCTCCTTGCAGAGATAGGAAGAACGATCCACGAAACAACACGAAACAGCACGAAGAAGCCGGCACGCTCCAGATCGTGTGCGAGCTCAAACGCTGAAACCGATGTCTTCAATTGCTCGCGCTACCACCTTGTAGTCTGCCAACTGTTGTTGCTCGCGACGGTGACCAGCCAGAACCTGGGGACTCGGGTGATAGATGGGCACCAGCAAGCGCTGATGCCATCGCTGAATCGTAGCCGCCGACTTTTGCAGGCTCAGATTGTGAGGCTCGATTGCCTTAAGCGCATCGAGACCAACCGATCCGAGAGTTACCACAACCACCGGGTCGATGGTCTCAAAAGTCTGTGTCAGGAAGTAAGAGCAGTTTGCCAGTTCTGACCGGCTGGGCTTGCGATTAGTACCTGATTCGCTACGAGGATTGCACAAAGCGGCGCTGGTGATAAAGATATCCTCCCGGCTCAAACCAATCGAGGCAAGAAAGCGATCGAAGTTTTTTCCCGACTGATCCCCGGAAAAGGGTATGCGTGTCTGATCAGCGCCTTTCCTGCCCGGCGCTTCACCAACAAACAATATTCGTGCGCGTAACGAGCCGTTTAGTTCACTCAGAACAGCGGTTCTTCCACACATCGCAGGGCAGCGTGTGCACTGGGCCGCTTCGGCGATGATGCGCCTGAATCTTGATTGCCTTACCTCTATTTCTGACATCTTGAATAGATTTCACCACAAAGAAGAGGAGACACAAAGTGCAGAGTACGCAAAGCAAGAGCGGGGGCATGCCCACCTTCCTGACCTTGAGCTGGGAAAGGTTGGGCTTCAAGTCCTGGATAGTCCTGGATTGAAGTCATTCAAGTCGGGGGTAACTGAGCGAGCTGGGAATCCTCTCAGGTTAGGAAGGCGGGCTTGCCCCGCTCTTGAGTCTTATGGTCGCAGGCTGATCCGGTAGGTCTTGATCTTGGAGTTGAGAGTAGTAGCGTTCATTCCCAGCAAGCGTGCGGCCCGCGATTGATGGCCTCCTGTTTGCTCCAGTGCCCGGCGAATCAGATCCACTTCAAAGCGACGCACCTGATCATAAAAATTGATGCCGCGACCCAGGTCAGCCACTGCACCGACACTGGCGCCTTCCTGCGAAGCTATAATCACGGACTCAGGATCGCTGATTTCCGGTCGCAAACACTGGCGCGTGACTTCATTCCCGGGCGCGATCACCACTGCCCGTTCAATAGCATTTTCGAGTTCCCGAACGTTTCCCGGCCAGTTGTAGCCTTCAAGCAGCGCCAGCACCTCGGGAGCAATTTGTTCAGATACCTGCCGGCCATTCTCGTCGTTATACTTCTCGATGAAATGCTGGGCCAACGGCAGGATATCCTCTCGCCGATCGCGTAGCGGCGGAAGTTCGATAGGAACCACCGCCAACCGGTAATACAGATCCTCCCGAAAAGCTCCCTGTTTGACTGCTTCCTTCAACTCGATGTTTGTTGCCGCAATGATTCGTACATCCACGCGGCGCGGCGTGGTATCACCCAGTGGAGTAAACTCGCGCTCCTGAATCACGCGCAGCAACCGTACCTGTGTTTCAGGTGGGATGTCACCGATTTCATCCAGAAAGATCGAACCTCCGTCAGCTACTTCGAAGAGTCCCTTCTTGGCCGCGACCGCACCCGTGAAGGCGCCGCGGGTGTGGCCGAAGAGTTCCGATTCAAGCAGTTCGGAGGGAATGTTGGAGCTGTTGACTGTGACGAAGGGTTTTCCGGCTCGCTGGCTGGACTCATGGATCGCCTTTGCGATTAATTCTTTGCCCGTTCCGCTTTCGCCGGTAACCAGCACAGTCGAGCGGGCCGGGGCAACTTGTTCGACCAGGCGGAAGACTTCCTGCATCACGTCGGAACGACCCACAATCGCCCCGCGATCGACGGCGCGACTCATTGCCCGTCTCAAGTTTCGTCGCTCTTCCTCGTTGCGACGTCGTTTGATCCCGGCCGCTACCCTGGCGGTTATTTCCTCGTTTTGAAAAGGTTTTCGGATGCAGCCAAAAGCGCCGTGTTCCCAGGCTGCGATGGCAGTGTCGAAGGTCGCGTAGGCTGTAATCATCACCACGACAGCATCGGAATCCATTTTTTGGAATTCCTCCAACGCCCGCAGACCGCCGATCCCCGGCATGGAAACGTCGAGCAGGACCACGTCATAAGCACGCCGGCCATACGACTCGAGTCCTTCTTCTCCGGTCTTAGCCAGGTCGACGCGATAGCCTTCAGCAGAAAGCAGCGTCTCCAAAACTTCCCGCATTATCTCTTCATCGTCGACGATGAGTACTGAACCTTTTTTAGCCACGCGTCTTTTCCGTCTTTGCTGCCAATGAACCCGTCTAGTCTGAAAGCTGATCAGTGTAGGGGAGATCAGGGCGAAAAAAAAGCAAGAGCAAAGCGAGATACTGCGGTGCTCCTGCGAAGCCTACGATCTCATTTCTCAAAGCTCTGATCTCAGATCAGAGATCTCAAATTTCAAATCTCAGATCGGAGATGCGAGAAGATGCCTAGTCGCCAACCGACTGCAACTGAACCCGCGCATTCGCAGTCGGCAAGGTAATACGAAAAGCTGTGCCACGGCCCGGATTGCTCTCAACGCTAATATGACCCGAATGTTCCTGCACGATGCCATATGAAACAGCCAGCCCCAGGCCGGTGCCTCGGCCTACACCCTTCGTTGTGTAGAACGGGTCGTAGATCTTGGCCACGTTTTCGGGAGCGATTCCCATTCCGCTATCAGACACCTCAACGGTTAGTGAATGGTCTTCAGCAGGGGTAGTAGAAATTCTAATAGACCCACCGGCTGGCAACGCGTCCCTGGCGTTCAGTAACAGGTTGGTGAACACTTGCTGAAGTTTTCCAGCATTACCAAAGACCGGCGGGGCATCCGGATCGTAGTCGCGAACTATCAGAATCTGGTTGCCGCGCAACTGTGGCTCGAGTAGCTGCAACGTGTCGTCGAGGACTCGGCCAATGTCTATTTCAGTGAACTCCGTGGCGTCGCCGGTGCGCGAGAAGTTAAGCAGATTGTTGACGATGTTGGTGGCGCGTTCAGCCTGGCGGCGAACCTTTAACAGGAGCGCATGTTTGGGATCGGTGTCGGACAGCATTCCCAGGAGCATCTGAGTGTACGACGACACGCCCGTCAACGGCGTGTTTACTTCGTGGGCTACACCCGCTGCCAGCAAACCAATCGAGGAAAGCTTTTCGCGTTGTTGCAACTGCTCTTCAAGTTGCACCCGTGAAGTTACATCTTCAACCACAACCAGGGCGCCGGTCTGTTCCTGGGAGTCCTGCAAAGGAGCAATTGCGATATTAAGAACGAGTGTGCGGCCGGCGAAGGTGGCAGTGTGAATCTTGTAGATGTTGCGGGTCTCTCGCAGCTGCCATCGATCATTTCCCAGCACCTGTCGGAGCGTATCAGTGAAATCTTCCGAGAAAAGATCTTCAACTCGCCGGCCCACTGCTTCATTTCGGCTCACGTCGAGTATTTCTTCGAGGGCGGAATTGAGACGAGTTACCCTGCCCTGCAGGTCGACTGCCAGCAATCCAACATTGATCGACTCGATGATCGATTCGTTAAACTCTTTGAGCAGTTTCAGCTCCGCAGCTCGGTCGCCCTGCTCTTGATAGAGGAGGCTATTTTCGATCGCCACCGCTACATAGCCGGAGACGGTGAGCAATATTTCGACATCTTCAGAAGAAAGCAGCGAACCATCCGTCGAGCGCCCGAGGCCAATCACCGCCACCATACGGCCGCGTACGACGCAGGGAACATAGTAATGTAGCGCGCGCCGCACAAAACCGGTTGTTTCCGGAATCAAATCCAAATCGTCGGTACGAACCACGCCGCTGTCGGCCGAACGCACTCTGATCATTTCGCGAAAGTCGGGTGGCACCACCATCTCAGCAGACAGACCCGCGGCCCTGGCCACTCGATAGCCGGCAGGCGATTGATTGTCCTCTATGAAGATCGCAATCCTTCCGACGTTCATCACTTGCTGGAGCCGGCTGACCAGAGAATCCAGCAAAGGATCGAGTGCGGTGGTCGCTGACAGCGTGCGACCGAAATCAAGCAGTCCGTTGCGCATGTCGTAGCGTTCGCCGTAAAACAGCCTGTCGATTTGTTCCTGGAGAAAGTTTTTGACGGGAGCGGCGATGATCACGATCGCCGCCATCGCCACGATAGCCACCACTACGCCCAAAGTCATTTCACCTGAAGTCGGGTCATTACCGCGCAGGGCGTAAATTCCCGCCAGGTAAACAACTGCACCCACCATTACAGAGATCGCCAGCGTGGTGAAGACATAAACAAAGACCCGGCGGACGACGAGTTCGACATCCATCAGACGGTAACGCACCACGGAATAGCCGAACGCGAGAGGAATGAGAATCAGAGGCAGGACTGCAGTGTCAGTCAACCAGGGGTCGGTTCGCGATCCCAATAGAAAACCGATGGCGTAAAGAAACGTGAAAGGAGCGATTGCCAGCGACGATCCCCAGATGAGCCATTTCATCTGCTGTCGTACGACCGCGCTGCGAGCTGTAATCCAGGTTCTAACCAGGAAATAGACGCAGCCAATCAGTGCCGCAACAAAGTGGGCAAAGCTCAGCTTATAAAAGAACCCGATGAAAGACTCTGAAGGGCCAGGAATCCAACGGAGTGGGGGAACCAGGGGAATTAGCGCAGCGCGCAGGAAAACAAATATAGCCAGCACCAGTAAAACCAGCGCTGGTGCGTAAATTAGTCCGGTGCGCCATCTTCGGTTTTGGAAGACCTGTTGGCGCTCCGGGTAAATCAGACAAAAGTGCAGGAAGAGCGGAGGAAACAGAATGAAAGCTGCGTTTTTTAGAAAGGCAACCGCCAGGTCGAGATCACGGTAAGTGCCAAGTGGCGCATATGAATGAAAAACAAATGCGGCCAGGCACAGGGTTGCGAAGTGTAACGAAAAAGGGGCGCGTCCACCGTGTCTGAACAACACAAAGAAACCGATGAAGAGATAAACCAACCCGATGAGGTTGATGTAAAGCTCGCGGGGCGTCCATTTGTGAATGGCCTCAAGCCCCAGGATATCGGCATAGTACAGACGACTCTCCGGCGGATATGAAGGTCGCTCGATAAAGTAGTGGAGGTTGCCTCCCACACGAGCCTGGTCCAGGTAGATCTGAACATCTCTGGCGCGGCCTAACTGCTCATAGTTGTCGTTGTCCAGACTAATTCCGATCAAGCGATCGCCGGGAACGATGTGACCACGCTCAGCCGCGGAACCTGCCTCGATGGTTTCAGCAACTATCCCTTGACTGGTTTCCGCCCAACTCACTCCATCCCATGGGGGCGTTTCATGGCGCACCCGCTGGGCAAAGTTAAGGATGCCCGCAGTGACGAGGAGTGCGGCGCCGGCCAGCACCAGCCATGTTCCTGTTGTAAAGACTGATCTCTGCACTTTGCTTTTTTAACTACCTGGTATCAAGAACTTCCGATCCGGAAGTAAAAAGGCAATGGATGTTCCCTAAACTCTTTGTCTTGGTAAGGCCATTGAGTGGCTGACCTTTCCGGTCTAAGCGACGTGACGACAAGGAAGATTTACGCGCGTCATTCAGCAATAATGGGTTTCGGCCCAGTCCTGCGTTTTTTGTCACTGCGGACGGACTCCACCTCACATCCAATTTTTTGGACTTCTCCGAGATTTTGGAGAAAGAACTAGACACAGCAAATGGGCCAAAAAGCGAAACCAGGGTATTGGTTTCGCCTCTGGCCCACTCTTGATCTAGAACCTGAGAGAAATTCCACCACGAACGGACCGACGGCCGGCGCTGAGTTGGGCAAACGTTTCGCCATTCTCGGTGTTTGCCTGCAGGTCCAGTAGATTGCGAGCGTCAAGGACAGCCTCGGCACGGAGTGGTAGACCAAAGCTGGGGAGCTCCTGGGTAACCTGAATACTTAACGAGGGGTCATAGACTGCGAGTCGCCCGGCAAAGGGATCGATCGCAAAGACGGTAGCGTTTGGCGAGAAGCGCAACACCGTATGAATGTTTGTACCGGTACCAAAACCACCGCCCAGTTGCACGGCAGCCGTTTGGAAGAAGCCGCTCTCAAACATTTCCGCAGGACGGAAAGTTTCATCGTCAGAGAGTCGCTGTCCCCGGCCAAAGGAATATCCAGCCGACGCGGTCCACACCCGACTTAGCCGTCTGGTATAGACCAGTCGCATCCCTCTTGCTTCGCCCTCCTGGTTCGCAACGTCGATGAATGCTTGTCCTGGGCTACCTGAGAATGCCGTCATGGGAGTGCTAAGCAAGCCTACGCCACGGCCAGTAGTTGTATCGAAGAAAGCGGAGGCCTCGAGGTTGGATTCATTGTCAATGACTCTTTCGACTCCGAATTCCAAACGATGACTGCGTTCCATCACGGCCCGGCCATCTACGAAAGCGATAGGACTCTTGTTTGCTCCGGTAAAGGCCACCTGGCCGCCTTCGAAAGGAGCTACACTCTGCATCCGACTCTCTTCTCCTCCGGGTGCATAAGCGACTCTCAAACGCGTTCGCGCGTTTGCGTCGAATTGGACGCCAATGCGCGGATTGATTGAGTGGGCTCCGCCGGCCCCTATGAACCGAGAATAATCAAGGCCCATCACTACAACTATTCCATCGTGAACGATCCACTCGTCGATGGCCTTGACAGAAAACTGGCCTGGCAATGGCTGGCTCCGACGCTGGTCTGGTTGAGCTAATGAGTTATCTCTAACCGTCCGCCAAGCCGGACCCGCAAAACTGACCGCGCCAAGATTGACACCAATGCGATGTCGGTCACCAGCGCGAGCATGGGTGCTGACCTCAAGTCGCTGGGGGGCATTTGGGCCGACTCCGGTTTGCCCGGCAAGAATCAAATCGTTTCCATTACCGGAAGTGGCGACGGCAAAGTTAAGACCCGAATAACCCGGGCTATAGGAATTACTGGCAAAGTACGTTTCCACCACGCCGCGCATGCGCCGGTGTGAGTCTCTTTCGACGTTAGGGGCGGACTCTGTCTCAATCGCTGGACTATCGCTGCCGGATTCTGGTTCGATTCCGAGAACCGCCTGGATGTCGCGATCTTCGCCCTCCTGGGCTTGAAAGATCGAACGGCGGGTTTGGGCAGACCGTAACGTCCATTTCACGTCTTCACGGTCTCGGCGTCGTTCCGGTAGAGTTTTCCCGGAGCCGATAGGTTCCAGATTGAAACGGTAAACAAGTTCCTGGGAAGGACGAACTTCAACGGAGGAGAAAACGACGGAGTTAAAGCCTTCGGCAATCGCGCGAATGACGTAACGTCCGGGCGAGATTCGCGTGCTGAACCGGCCGGCGGCGTCGCTTCGTGTTTCTTTGACGACTCTGCTGCCGCCATCTTTGAGCACAGAAATGAAAGCGCCAGCGAGCGGACTACCTCGGTGGTCCACCACGGCGCCGGTGATCGTGCCCAGGCTCGCTCGACTAGCACTTGCGTGGGACGCCTGAAGACAGAGCGCCGCCGAAAGACTCACCATAAACAGAGCCAACGTTCTTTTCCCTGAAATTCTTCTCACGGAACCTCCTTACGTCACATTGTGGCGACGTTTGAAGCGATGAAGTGGAACTGTGTTCTGCGCAAAATAGGGAAAGGATCTCCTAAAGTTCTTGCGCTCTAAAGAGCTACAAGGCAGCCTCGCCTTCACCCGAAGGCGAACTGGTTCTGGCCAGGAGACTTACCGGAACCGTTGGATAGCGGGCATTTTCCGTCAATGAATAAACCGCTGTCAAGCCTGCCTGACCGGTCCCGAGATTAACTTTAGCTCCCCTTTGCCGCCGCTTTCCGCCGTGCTAGGATGCGGAGCAGTAGTAATTTCTGGCGGTTTTCGGATTGCGCAATACATGATTGACGAAGTTCGCTCGACAAAACTCCCCAACGGCATCACGGTTTTAACGGAACACATGCCCGGCCTGCGCTCGGTTACCACAGGTATTTGGGTGCGACGTGGCTCCCGTCACGAAACTCCCAAACTCAACGGAATCTGCCATTTCATCGAACATTCAGTTTTCAAGGGAACCCAACGCCGCACAGCTCGCGACATTGCCGTTGAGTCTGATCGGCTGGGTGGCAACCTGGATGCTTTTACAACCCATGAGATGACTGGTTTTGCAGTAAAGGTTGCGGACCGAAGTTTACCCGAGGCATTTGACCTGCTTGCCGACCTGCTGGCTCATCCAAGGTTTGACCAAAACGATTTGGACCGCGAGCAAAACGTCATCCTCGAAGAGATGAAGATGGTTGAAGACACACCCGACGAATTGTTGGGCGAACTCTTCAATGCCGCTTACTTCCCGGATCATCCTCTTGGCCGGCCGATTGAGGGTACCAGGGAAACGATTTCCACTTTTGATCACCAGACCATCTCGGCATTCCACCGCAGTGCGTTTGGCCCGTCAAATTTAGTTGTAGCCGGGGCGGGCAACATTGGACACGACCATTTGGTTGAGCTGGTGGGAAAAGCTTTCGACTCTGAGAAGAATACTGACGAAGGTTCGTCGAATTGGATGGGGGGTGACGTGCCCAGCCCCGCCGCTCCGATTTTGATTGAGCGGAAAAAGGAACTCGAGCAAGCGCATTTGGTTATTGCGGCACCCTGGCCTGATGCTCGCAGCAGTGAACGATATGCAGCGAGTCTATTGGCTTCGGTTATCGGTGGCGGTACCTCCAGTCGGCTGTGGCAGACAATTCGTGAGGAACGTGGCCTTGCTTATTCGGTTGGCGCCGGAGGCAGCACGTTTTCTGACGTGGGTGTTTTCACTATCTATGCCGGCACTTCTCCGGAACATGTCGATGAAGTGGTGGACTTGTCTCTGGCGGAGATGCGGAGAGTGGTGGTCGATAGCGTTTCTGCGGAAGAGCTGAAACTTGCGCAGGATCAAGCGATCTCTTCGATTCTGCTCGGACTCGAATCGTCGAGCGGACGAGTCGGCGCTCTGGCGCGTCAGGAGATCATCCACGGTCGTCGCATCCCACCCGCCGAGATCATTCAAAAACTCGAGGCAGTCACACCCGACGATATGCAGCGAGTCGCCCGTCAATATTTCACCAGCGAATCGCTGGCGCTGGGTGCACTCGGAAACCTCAACGGCTTCGAGGTCGATCGTTCACGACTGCAGATCTGATTAAGTAGTTTCGTGACGCCATGTCACGAAGCGGTGGCGTTCTTCCTGCAACTCTGGCGGTGTCCTGGTCTGAGTGTTCACAGCGAAAAACAAGAACGATCCGCTAAATCACCTGAATCAACACCAAAGTACTGGTTCGTGATATTGGGTTTTTGTGTTCTTTCGTGTGATTTAGTGGATCGTTCTACCATCTACCGAAACAAGTGGCGCCAAAAAAAGATGAGGACACTACCGCAACTCTCCTTGCACTGCACCACGCTCACGAAAAGAATAGATTTTGACGCCGTCGCTCGGGGTGCAAATAGCTACACTGTTCTTGTGTATCGCCAAACCTTTAGGTCCGCCTTCCATCTTGTTGCACCCATTGATTTGATTAAAGATGTCTTGCGGGCTAACAGTTTTTATAGCAACGGGCGATTGAGACCAACTCCGGTTGAAATCAAGCCGATTGCGCCCGTACACGCTGAAGTAATTTGCGCCCGCATTCGTCACGATCAGATGGTTCTCAGGGGTAAACGCTACTGAGTGTGGATGTCGTAGCAATGGGTCTTCCAGGATAGCCAGCGGTGCTGGCTCATATCTGATCTTGCTGCCTGAAAGAATACTTGTCTGACGCTGAAAAATGCTGACCGTGTGATTCCCATGGTTGGCGACTGCCAGCCACGTCCCACATCGTGAAAAAGCTATCCCATCCGGATGGGCAAGACTTTGGTGTTTCAGTTCGAATACGGGTTCTACCGTAAAACTAACCTGGGAACGCGACGAGGTTCTGCGGTAAAAAGAGATAGTGTCATTCAACAGGTTACATGCTGCCAGGAAATCGTTGTTCGGCGGAAGGAACGCAACTCCATCGGAATGATTCAGGTTGGCTTCCGGGCCGCAAATCTCAAAAATTGGATCGAGTTCATAAGTATCGTCTGCTTGATTTTTTTCAAAGATGGTAATCGCACCCCGGCGTTGGGCAACCGCGAGAAGTTCGGTAGTACCGGACAAAGAAAATGAGACATCGTGAGGATAATCAAGGTTAGACTTCGGTCCGGTGAGACTCCAATAGGGAGTGTCTTCGAATAACCCGTTTGGTTTTCGCCGAAAGAGAAAAACGGTGTCAGTATCAGACGAAGCGACCGCGATGATGTTTCCGGTCGACGAAAAGCCTATGCCCTCGAATCTCTGTAAATCACTCGGCGGTGCAAGACTCTGAACGGAATCATCCGTTGAGCTTATCTCAAAGTCAGAATCGCTCGTCATTAAACAATCCCTCGATTAATACCTGGATACGAAGGCGAAGTATAACATGGAGAAATTTGCTCCCAGCCCCAATTTTCTTTGAGGGTCCCTTCGTGTTGGTAGATGAAAGAACGATCCACTAAATCACACGAATCAACACGAAATCCTAATATCACTAAGAAGTACCTTGGTGTTTTTTCGTGTGACTTAGTGGATCGTTCTCTTGGTTTTCTTTTTATGAAATTCTGAGATTAGGGCACATCCGCCTGATGCATGCGGTAGCCGTTTCACACATTAAGTGATAAAGTTTCC
>Ga0190274_10001396_pt1 | contig 14120 bp, 14 predicted proteins | sample Popmic531T_FD_133002 | JGI IMG/M metagenome (GOLD analysis project Ga0190274, IMG submission 133002) | Populus adjacent soil microbial communities from riparian zone of Yellowstone River, Montana, USA - 531 T | ecosystem: Environmental > Terrestrial > Soil > Riparian zone | place: USA: Montana...
CCGAGGCGAGCGGCGGGTTCGCCATCGGCCCGGTCGACCTCGGGTTCTCGGCCAAGGCCGGCTACCTGCTGGTCGGCAACCCGGGCGGCGGCCCCGAGACCCGGGAGCAGTTCGGTCCCGGCGCCCGCCGGTTCGGCAAGCTGCTCCGGGTCAGCCTGGACGGGATCAAGGCCGTGGCCGACTTCCCACGCTTCGAGGCCCGCAACAACCCCGACGAGGGCGCCGGCGCCCAGCCCGGCGAGGAGATCGACAGCAACCCCAACGGGCTGCTGGTCCGTCACAGGAGCCAGCTGGTGACCGACGCCGGCGGCAACGACCTGCTCAAGGTCGACCGCAAGGGCCGCATCAGCGTGGTCGCGGTGTTCCCGCCGCGGGTGGTCCCGGCCCCGCCGGGGATCCCCGGCCTGCCGCCCGAGATCCCCATGCAGGCCGTGCCGACCACGGTCGTCAAGGGCCCGGACGGCGCCTACTACGTCGGCCAGCTGACCGGCTTCCCGTTCCCGCCGGGCGGGGCCAACGTGTTCCGGGTCGTGCCCGGGCACGAGCCCGAGGTCTTCGCCGACGGCTTCACCAACATCATCGACATCGCCTTCGACAAGCGCGGCCGCCTGTATGTGCTCGAGATCGCCACCAACGGGCTGCTGTCCGCGGGCGAGAACGAGCTCCCGGTCGGCCGGCTGGTCCGGGTGAACAAGGACGGCAGCCGCACCACCCTGGCCAGCGAGGGCCTCAACGCCCCCGGCGGGTTCGTCCTCGGCCACGGCGCCGCCTACATCACCAACAACAGCATCCTCTCGGACGCCGGCCAGGTCGTGAAGGTCAGGATCTAGCCAGCGAGCAAGCCCACGGGCCCCGGGCGGGACATCCGCCCGGGCCCGTCTGGTTCCCGCAGACCGGTCCGTCCCGTCAGTACAGGACCGAGATGTGCACGTGGTCGTCGTGGCGAAGGGTGGGGTTGCAGTTGCACGGGTCGGAGGGGTGCCGGTAGGCATGCCAGCCGCGGCTGCGGGTCCAGATGCGCCCGTTGAAGATCACGTACTTCACGTCCAGGGCCCAGGCGTTGGCCACCGCCCAGTTGGCGATCCGCCACCCGAGGGCGCGGTTGGACCAGGTCATCACGTCGAGGGCCCGGCCACGGGGATGGTCGCTGCCCGGCACCGACCCGTACGGCCGCCAGCCGCCGATCGAGTGGACGTCGAAGATGCGCTCCACCAGCCCGTAGACCCGTTTGGCGGTCCGGGTGAGGTAGTTGTAGCTGGTCGTGTTGGGCCCGCCCAGGTGCCCGCCGTCGTCGTCGCCGCGGATGTCGCTCGGGTCCGAGGACGCCGCCGTCCGCTGCCTGGCCAGGGCGGCCAGCCGGGCCTTGCGGGCCCGCTCGGCCGCCCGCCGGCGGGCTGCCTCCTCGGCCTTGATCTTGCGGATGAGCCGGGTCGACCGTGCCCGCAGGGTGCCCTGGCTCGACTGCAGGGAGTCGATCCTTTGCGCCAGCGCCTCGTTGGCCGCGGCCCGGGCGGCCCGGACCGCCTCCAGCTCGGCGGCGCGCTCGCGCATCCGCGCCTCCTCGGCGGCGGCCTCCTGCTCGGCCGCGACCGCCCGCCGGCGGGCCGCGTCTGCCGCCACCTTGGCGTCGACCAGCGCCGTCAGCTCGCCGTTGGCCGCCTTGGCCACGTTGTCGAGCAGCTTGGAGCGGTCGAGCAGGTCGCCAACGCTCTCGGCGTCGACGACCAGGGTGAGCATGGTCGAGGCGCCGCTGTTGACGTAGGTGGCATAGGCCCGCCGGTCGATCACCGCCTGCTGGGCCTCCACCTCCAGCTTGGCCCGGGCGACCTCCAGCACGGCCCGTTTGCGCTTGGCCTGGGCGGCCTGGAAGCGGCGCTCGGCCTCGGCCAGGGCGGCCTGGGCGACGGCCACCTCCGCGTCGGCCTGCTCGAGGGCAGCGGCCACGTCGGCCACGTTGGACTTGGCGTTCTCCAGGACCTTGCGGACCCGCTCCAGCCTACGCTGGAGCTGGGAGAGCTCGGCCCGGTCCTGCTGGCCGGCCTGGGCCGGCGCCGCCAGCAGGGGCGCGGCCAGGCTGGCCACGAGCACGAGCACGATGGTTCGCTGCCGGGCGGCGCGACGACGGGCAGGCGTCAACAATGCGGCCTCCGTGGGGAAGGAGACGGAAGGCACGTTCATGCGGCGATGCGGCGCGGAACGCTACCGCAGCCCCCGGCGGAGGTGTGGGACGTTGGCGAAGTTTTTCCGGCGAATCCCGCCGGATCAGGCCTCCGCGCCGACGATCGACTCGGTGCCCTCGTCCCAGCGCCAGCGGGCGGCGGCGGTCCCGTGGAGGTGGACGCCGCCGACCCAGCGGTCGATGCCGTTGAGGGCCACGTGGTCGGCCTGGCCCCGCAGCACCCGCCGGCCGGCCTCGGTCAGGCGCAGGCGAGTTGTGGGCCCGACCTCGCCGCCCGGCGGGTCCAGCTCGACCAGCGGGACCGGCGCGGTGGCCAGCCGGGCCGCGGTCCGGAAGAAGAACAGGTCGCCCAGGAACGGGCGGGCCTCCCGCTCCCCCACCCGCCCGAACACCACCCCGGCGGTCCCGCCCTCGGCGGTGGCGGCCAGCAGCCGCCGCTCGGTCAGGGAGAGGCCGTCGCGGGTCGAGGGGTACTCGCGGCTCAGCCGGTCGAAGGCCTCGCCCAGGAAGCGCAGCTCCGGCGAGCGGCTGGCCGCGATCTCGCCCAGGCCGCCGGGGTGGTCGGCCCGCAGAGCCGCCCAGGCGGCGGCGGCCAGGTCGAGGGCGTCAGGAGTCAGCCGGGCGGCCGCGCCGAGCAGGCCGCCGAGCTGGGACGGCTCCAGCTCACCCAGCCCGCCGAAGTGGGCGATGCCGGGGTACTCGCCGATGCAGACCAGGGTGACCCGGCCGGGCGCCACCCCCAGGTCACCCAGGGCGGCCAGGATCTGGGCGATCTGCAGCTGGTCGTAGAGGTCGGCCTCGAACCAGAGCAGGTACTCGCCGTCGCGGTTGGCGGCCAGCGCCCGGTCGCGGTCCTCGAACCGGCGCCGCACCGCCTCGGGGTCGAGGCCGTCGGCGCCGGCGAGGAACTCGGCCCGGACCCGCCGCAGCCCGGCGTCGTCGAGCCCGGCCGGGACCGGCCCCTCGTGCAGGACGTCGGCCCAGGCCAGCGCATCCCGGGCCAGCCCGGCGCGGCGCAGGTGGTCGACGACGATGTCGCCGTTGGTCACGTGCAGCGGGGTCATGCTCGCCTCCCCCAACCGGCGTCCGGCCGACGGCCGGGATTGTACGCACCACCCCGGACAGCAGGCCGGCCGTGGACAATGGAGGAGGGAACGCCGTCGGGGGGAGCGGGCAACGTGAGGGCAGGCCGGTCGCGCAGAGGGGTGGTCCTGGCCGGGCTGGTGGCGCTGCTCCTGGTCGCCGCCGGGGCCGTCGCCTGGTTCCAGCCCCAGAAGCTGCTCATCGACCGGCGGGTCGACGAGGCGCCGCCCGGGACGGTCACCGTGGCCGAGGGACGGTTCCGGTCGCTCGGGCACGAGACCTCGGGGCGGGCGGCGGTCCTGGAGGTGGACGGCGGGCGCCGGTTCCTGCGCCTGGACGAGCTGCGCACCAGCAACGGCCCCGACCTGTTCGTGTACCTGTCGGCGACGCCCGCCGACGGGCCGCGCGACGCCTTCGACGACGAGTTCCTCAGCCTCGGCCGCCTCAAGGCCAACCAGGGCAACCAGAACTACGAGATCGGCGCCGGGACCCGCCTCGATCGCTACCGCAGCGTGGTCATCTGGTGCCGCCGCTTCACCTACGCCTTCGGCGCCGCCGAGCTGGCGCCGGCCCGCTGATGGGGCCGGCCGAGCAGGTCGAGGCGTGCGGGCGGGCCGCCGCCGGGCTGCTGCGGCGCCTGCTCGGCGACGACCTGGTGGCCGCCTACCTGATCGGGTCGGGGGCCCTTGGCGGGGCGGCGGCCCAGAGCGACGTCGACGTCGTGGCCGTCTGCGCCACCGACCCGACGGAGGAGCGCCGCCGGGTGGTCGCCGCCGGCCTGGGCGAGCTGGCCATGACCTGGCCGCTGCGGGGCCTGGAGCTCGTGCTCTACGCCCGGGCCGAGGTCGCCACCCCGGCCCGGCGGCCACGGTTCGCGGTCAACCTCAACGCCGGCCCCCGCATGCCCTTCCACGTTTCGTACGACCCGGCGGACGAGCCCGCCCACTGGTTCCTGCTCGACCTGGCCATCCTCCGCGCCCACGGCCGCACCCTGACCGGCCCCCCGCCGGCCGAGCTGGTCGGCCCCATCCCCCGCCGCTGGCAGCTGGAGGCGGTCCGCGACTCCCTGGCCTGGCACCAGGCCAACGAGCCGGCCCTGCAGCAGTCGGTCCTCAACGCCTGCCGTGGCTGGCGCTACGCCGAGGAGGACGTCTGGTCCTCCAAGCACGACGCCGCCGCCTGGGCCCTGCCCCGCACCGGCGATCCGGCCACGGTCACCACCGCTCTGGCCATCCGCCACGGCGACGCCGCCCACCCCCTCGACCCCGCCCGCGTCCGCGCCTTCCAGGGCCACGCCCTGGAGGCGGTGGAGCGGGCGCTGGGGCTGTTCGAGACCCGGCTGCTGGAGGAGGCGCCGGTGGTCACCGCCCCCGACGGCTCGGCGGTGCGGCCGCTGTGCGTGCTCCCGCCCGGGGCCAGCTTCGCCCACTTCCAGCTCGAGCTGGGCCAGGTCGCGAGGGCGGTGTCGCACGAGACGGTGTCGGAGATCTGGTACGTGGTCGCCGGCCAGGGCGAGCTCTGGCGCCGCCAGGAGGGCCGCGACGACCAGACCGTCCCGCTGCGGCCCGGCGTCTGCCTCACCATCCCGCTCGGCACCACCTTCCAGTTCCGGGCCGCCGAGGCCGGCGAGCCGCTCCAGGTGGTGGCCGTCACCATGCCGCGATGGCCGGTCGGCAGTCAGACCGAGGCCCGGTTCGAGGACGGTCCCTGGTCCCCTACCGGCCCGGCCGGCCGTCGGAAAGGGGCGGGCCCAGGACCTTGAGGCCGTGGCCAGGTCCGGCCGTTACACTCCCCGCCATGGAGCCGCGCATGTACGACGAGCTGGCCGGGTGGTGGCCGCTGCTGTCGGCGCCGGCGGTCTACGCCGAGGAGGCGGAGATCTACCGGCGGCTGCTGGTCGAGGCGGCCGACCGGCCGCCGGCGACCGTGCTCGAGCTGGGCTCGGGCGGCGGCAACAACGCCTCCCACCTCAAGGCCCACTTCCAGCTCACCCTGGTCGACCTGTCGCCGGGCATGCTGGCGGTCAGCCGGGAGCTGAACCCGGAGTGCGAGCACGTCCAGGGGGACATGCGGACGGTCCGCCTCGGCCGGACCTTCGACGCCGTGTTCGTCCACGACGCGGTCATGTACATGACGGGCGAGGACGACCTGCGGCAGGTGATGGAGACGGCCTTCGCGCACTGCCGGCCGGGCGGGGTGGCCCTGTTCGCTCCCGACCACCTGCGCGAGAACTTCCGCACCGGGACCGACTACGGCGGCCACGACGGCGACGGCCGCGCCGCCCGCTTCCTGGAGTGGACCTGGGACCCCGACCCGCTCGACACCACCTACACCGTCGACTACGCCTACCTGCTGCGCGAGGCCGACGGCTCGGTCCGGGTGGAGCACGACCGCCACGTCGAGGGGCTGTTCCCCCGGGCCACCTGGGTGCGCCTGCTGGAGGAGACCGGCTTCGCGGCCCGGGCGGTCCCGGTGGAGCACTCGGAGCTGGAGCCGGGCAGCTACGAGCTGCTCGTCGCCACCCGGCCGCCCGGGTAGGGACCGCGGTGAGCCTGCTCGGTCGGCGTCGGGTGATCCAGGACTACCTGGCCGGCGCCCTGTGGGTGCTGCCGACCCTGGCGGTGGTGGTGTTCCTGCTGGCCGGGGCGGCGCTGTCCAGCGTCGAGGTGGACGCGGGTTCGCCGTTGGCGAAGCTGGCCTTGCAGGGGACCGCCGACGCCCGCTCGCTGCTGATCGCGGTGTCGTCGACCATGATCACGGTCACCGGCCTGGTGTTCGCCCTGACCATCGTGGCCTGCAGATCGCCTCCGGCCAGTACTCGCCGCGGCTGCTGCGCAACTTCATGCGCGACCGGGGCACCCAGCTGGTGCTGAGCATCTTCGTGGGCGCCTTCGCCTACTCGACGGCCGGGCTCTACACCGTCGGGGTCCAGGGCGCCGGACAGGAGGCGTTCGTGCCCAGGCTGGCCGTGTCGGGGTCGCTGGCGCTGGCCGTGGCCAGCGTCGGGGTGCTGATCTACTTCATCCACCACCTGGCCCGCTCGATCCAGATCGACAGCATCATGAAGCAGGTCGAGCGCGAGGCCCTGTCGGTCATCGCCGAGGTCTACCCACGCCAGCCCCGCTACCGGGAGCCGGAGGAGCTGTGCCCCGCCCCAAGTTCCTCGACTACCTGCGGCTCGGCACCGCCCAGATCCGTCGCTGCGGAGCCGCCGAGCCGGGCCTCACCCGCCCTGATCGTCCTGCTCCGCGACGCCGGCATCGGCTCGGCCACCGAGGACCGCCGGCACGCCCGCGTCCGCCACATCCGCCTGGTGCTCGACGACGCCCGCCGCGCCACCGCCCAGCCCGCCGACGTCGAGGCGATCGCCGACGAGGCCGCCACCGCCCTGCGGGCGCTCGGGGTCGACCCGTCCGAGGTCCCGGCCGAGCGGCGCGCCTAGGCGGGGTCAGGCCGACCGGGCGGGGACGGCAGGGGCGTCCCAGTCGATGTGGTGGTCGTAGATCCAGGCCATCGACCGCTCGGTGACCAGGAACCGGAAGACCAGGGGCAGGGCGAGGTCGCGCAGGACCCGGCCGACCGGGCCCGGGGTCTTGGCGCTGCCGCTGCGGGCGCCCTGGGCGACGATCCGCTCCACCCGGGACCGGCGCAGCCGCTCGTAGGCCCCCAGGGCCCGGGGGATGTCGGGCAGGTCGCGCAGGCACTTGGCCAGGACCACGGCGTCCTCGGCGGCCATGGAGGCGCCCTGGCCCGAGGTCGGCGAGGGGGCGTGGGCGGCGTCGCCCACGATCACCATCGGCCCCCGGTGCCAGGTCGGCACCGACGGCAGGTCGTGGGTGTTGTCGCCGGCCAGCTCCAGAGCGCCGGCGGCGATCAGCTCGCTGGCCGGGCCGGCGTCGCCGGCGAACAGCTCGACCAGCCGGGCCTGCCACTGCTCGGCCGAGGTGGCGGCCCGCTCGGCCGGGGTGACGGCGGGCCGGGGGACGTTGGCGAACCAGACCGTCCCGCCGGCGGGGTCCACGACGTAGCCGAAGAAGGCCCGCCGGCCGAAGATCATGTGCCAGGCGCCTGGCTCGCCGCTGTCCGGGGTGTCGGGGGTGTAGCCGCCGAAGTTGACCAGGCCGACGTAGCGGCCGCCGGGCGCGGCCGGGTCGAGCAGGCGGCGGGTCACCGAGTGGACCCCGTCCGCCCCGACCAGCAGGTCCCCGGTGGCCCGGGTGCCGTCGTCGAAGGACGCCACCACCTCGCCGTCGGCCGTGACCTCGGCCCCGACCAGGCGGCGGCCGTACTCGAGGGCGATGCCGCGGTCGGCCGCCTCCTGGTGCAGGGCCCGGTACAGCCGGGCCCGCTTGATGGTGTGGCTGACGGTCCCGTCGGCCAGCCGCCCGCCGTTGCTGACCGCCCCCAGCCGCCGGCCGGAGCCGCTCAGCAGCACATTGGTCGGGGTCGGGAAGCCGGCGTCCAGCACCGGCCGGTCGGCCCCGACGGCCCGCAGGGCGTCCAGGCCGTTGGTGGCGACGGTGAGGTAGGAGCCGGCGTCGTCGGCACCGGGACGGTGGGCCTCGTAGACCACCGCCTCGATGCCGGCCCGCTGCAGCGCCATCGCGGTCACCGGGCCGGCGATGCCGCCTCCAGCGATCAGTGCCTTGGTCATGTTCCGCTCCTCAGGAAGTATTTCGTTTGATCAAACTAAATATACGCTATACTGAGACGCATGACAAGTCCCAACGACCGGCGGGCGGAGCTGCTCGAGCAACTGGCCCTGGCCGGGCGGGTCTCCAGCGCGGCCACGGTGATGTTCCACACCGCCGTGGCCGCCCGGCAGGGCCTCAGCGCCAGCGAGGAGAAGGCACTGGACCTGCTAGAGCGCTCGGGGCCGCTCACCGCCGGCGAGCTGGCCCGGCAGTCGGGGCTGGCCCCCGCGTCGGTGACGGCGCTGATCAACCGGCTGGAGGCCAAGGGCTTCGCCCGGCGGGTCCAGAACCCCAGCGACCGGCGCAGCGTGCTGGTCGAGGTCGACCCCGAGCGCCTGTACGCGACCGTGGCCCCGCTGTTCGCCGACTGGGTCGGCTCCCTCCAGGAGCTGTACGCCGGCTACACCGACGAGCAGCTCGAGGTGATCCTCCACTTCCTCAACGAGGCCGCCCGCCGCCAGCGCGAGGCGACCGCCAGGCTCACCGAATGAGCTCCCCGCTCCGGGTGGGCACCGTGGTCGGGGTGCTGCTGCTGGCGGCCGCGGCCGGGCTGCTGCTGTCGCTGTACGGGCCGGCCCTGCCCGAGCTGCGGGCCGCCTTCGGGGTCGGCGGCGCCGGGGCGGCGCTGGCCCTCAGCGCCCACTTCGCCGGGGCCATCGCCGGCATCACCTGCTGGGGGCTGGCCCAGCGCCGGCTGCCCCCCCGGACCCTGCTGGGAGCGGCCACCGCCCTGCTGGCCGCCGGGGCGGTCGGCATCGCCTTCGCCCCGGCCTGGCCGCTGGTGCTGGCGGCCGCCTTCGGCCTCGGCACCGGCTTCGGGGTGGTCGTGGTCGCCATCAACGTGGTCTTCGCCGAGTCGTTCGGCGAGCGCACCGCGGCCATGCTGAACCTGCTCGGCGCCTGCTTCGGGGCCGGGGCGGTCCTGGGGCCGCTGGCCATCGCCGCCGTCGGCGGCTACCGGGGGCCGTTCTGCGCCGGCGCCCTGCTCGCCGTGGGCGCCCTCGTCCTGCTGCGCGACCTGCCGAGGTCGGCCGCGCCCCCCGAGCCGGCGGAGGGCCCGCCGCCGCAGGCGCTGGTCGGCGGGTTCGTGATCCTGCTGCTGCTGTACGTGGGCACCGAGAGCGGCCTCGGCGGCTGGGTGGCGACCAGCCTGCGGGCGAACGGCGCCGGGGCGGCCGCCGCGGCCAGCTGGTCCGCCGCCTACTGGGCGGCCATCACCGGCGGCCGGCTGCTGGCCATCCCGCTGGCCCTGCGGATCGCTCCGCCGGCCCTGGCCGCCGGCTCCCTGGTGCTGGCCACAACCGGGCTGGTCCTGGCCCACGTCCCCGCCCTGGCCCCGTACGCCTACACCCTCACCGGCCTGGCCCTGGGGCCGGTGTTCCCGACCGTGCTGGCCTGGCTAGCCGAGGCCGCGCCGGGGGCCAGGGGCTCGACGGCCATGGTGTTCGCGGCCGCCCAGATCGGCGGGGTGGTGCTGCCGGCGGCGATCGGCCGGCTGGTCGACGCCAGCTCCCCGGCGGTGATCCCCACGGCCACCCTCGGCATCGCCCTGGCCTGCCTGGCCGCGACCGTGGCGCTGCGGCGCCACGCCGGCGCCCTGGTCGGCTAGCGGCGCCAGTCCCGCAGCGCCCGCAGCAGCCCGGCCATGGTCCGCGGCGGGACCGCGTCCACCACCGGCCGGCCGGCGACCCGCAGCACGGTCCGCACCTGCTCCAGGTAGTCGCGGCAGCCGTCGCAGCCGGCCAGGTGCAGGTCGAGGCGCCGGCCCTGGTCGAAGGAGGTGGCGCCCTCCAGGTGGTCGGCGACCAGCTCGACCGCCGTCCCGCAGTCGAGCTCCTCGGCCGGCCAGCCGCCCATCCCGGCTCAGCCCGAGCGACGGTCGCCGGCCATCGCCCGGTAGACGTTGATGAGGGCTTCCTTCTGGTCGTCGGAGAGGATCGGGTCGGTGCGGATGGCCGACTCGACCGAGGACCGGGCGGCCCGGGCGTCGCCCTCATCGCCGTCGCCCTCGAGCAGGCCGGCCTGGACGAGCAGGGTCTCGGCGGACAGGTTGAGGGCGTCGGCGATCGCCTTGAGGACCCGAACCGACGGCTGGTGCAGCCCCCGCTCCAGCTGGCTCAGGTAGGGGTTGGAGACCTCGGTCATCTCGGCCAGCTCCCGCAGCGAGAGGTCGGCCAGCTTCCGCTGGGTCCGGATGAAGGAGCCGAGGGCCTCCATCTGCGACTTCCAGGGGTCGTTCATGCCTCGAAGGGTAGCACTTGACAAACCATCGTTGTGCTAAGTATAGTTTGCGCAGCATCAAGAGACACACCACGAAAGGAATGTGAATGGCCACCACCAAGACCGCCACCGACGACCTGCAGGGCCAGGTCCTCGACACCATCCGCAAGAGCCAGGAGGCCGTCGTCGACGGTCTGCGCAGCTGGACCGAGGCGGCCGAGCAGTTCGTGCCCAAGACCGCCGCCTGGCCGGGCGCCGACCGCTACCCCTCCCCCGCGGAGCTGGTCGACACCGCCTACGACTTCACCTTCGAGCTGCTCAAGGCGCAGCGCGACTTCTTCCACAAGGCCATCGAGGTGACCACCCCGATCTACGAGCGGATCGAGGAGCAGGGCGCCAAGGCCGCCAAGAGCGTCAAGAGCTGACCGAGCCCCCCCGAACGGGAATCCCCCGGCAAGAAGAGGCCCCAAAACCAGGGGCCTCTTCTTGCTTCCGGCGTTTGTTGACGTAGTACGCGGCTGCTCGTCATAGTGACCATGAGATGGACCGACAAGAAGCCGAGCGCGTCGCCGAGCGGGCCGCCGAGGCCCTTGGCCCCGAGGCCGGGCTGGTGGCCGGCCTCGACCCGGTCCTGCTGGCCCGGGCCATGGCCGAGGTGGGGGCCGGGCTGGCGCGCCATCCCCTCAACGGCGCGCTGGCCGGCCTGCGCTACGCCACCGGGCTGGCCGCCGCCGGCGCGGTCGGCGCCGCCCGGGCCCTCGGCGCCCAGACCAGCCCGCCCATCCCGCCCGCGGCCAGGGACCGCCGCTTCGCCGACGAGGCCTGGGGCGGCAACCCGCTGTTCTTCGGGCTCCAGCAGGGCTACCTGCTGACGGCCCGGCTGGCCAGGGAGCTGGTGGCCGCGGCCGAGCTGGACCCGCGCTGGCGGGGCAAGGCCGAGCTGGCCACCCAGCTGCTGATCGACGCCATGGCGCCCTCGAACTTCCTGGCCACCAACCCGGCCGCGCTCAAGCGGGCCTTCGACACCGGCGGACGCAGCGCCGCCCGCGGGCTCAGCAACTTCCTGGAGGACCTGGTCAGCAACGGCGGCAAGCCGCGCCAGGTCGATACCACGCCGTTCACCCTCGGCGAGAACCTGGCCGCCACCAAGGGCAAGGTGGTGTTCCGCAACTCCCTGATGGAGCTGCTGCAGTACGAGCCCACGACCCGCACCACCTACGAGACGCCGATCCTGTGCAGCCCGCCCTGGATCAACAAGTACTACGTGATGGACCTGTCGCCGGGGCGCAGCTTCATCCAGTGGGCGGTCGACCACGGCCACACCGTGTTCGCGATCAGCTACCGCAACCCCGACCAGTCCATGCGCGGGGTCAAGCTGGACGACTACCTGCTCCAGGGGCCGGTCACGGCCCTCGACGTGGTCCGCGACATCACGGGCGCCCCCCAGGCCAACGTGGTCGGGCTGTGCCTCGGGGGCACCCTGACGACCATGCTGATCGCCTACCTGGACGCCATCGGCGACCAGCGGGTCAAGTCGGCCACCCTGCTCAACACCCTGATCGACTTCTCCGCGCCCGGGGTGCTGGGAAGCTTCACCGACCGCGAGACGGTCGAGCGCCTGGAGGCCAAGATGGCCCGCCAGGGCTACCTCGAGGGCCGGGAGATGGCCACCACCTTCGACCTGCTGCGGGCCAACGACCTCATCTGGAACTACGTGGCCAGCAACTGGCTGATGGGCGAGGGCCCGCCGGCCTTCGACATCCTGGCCTGGAACGCCGACTCGACCCGCATGCCGGCGGCCATGCACTCGTTCTACCTGCGCACCTGCTACCTGGACAACCAGCTGGCCCGGGGCGACATGGAGCTGGCCGGGGTGCGGCTGCACCTGGACGCGGTCACCCAGGACCTGTACCTGGTCGGGGCCGTGACCGACCACATCACCCCCTGGACCTCCTCCTACAACACCACCCAGCTGGTCAAGGGCGACACGCGGTTCGTGCTCAGCTCCTCGGGCCACATCGCCGGGATCGTCAACCCGCCCAGCCCCAAGGCCAAGCACTGGACCAACGACGAGAACCCACCCGACCCCCAGGTGTGGCTGGCCGGCGCCACCGAGCACGCCGGCTCCTGGTGGGACGACTGGATCACCTGGGCCAAAGCCCACGGCGGCCAACGCCGCAAGCCCCCACCCATGGGCAACGGCAAGCACTCCCCCATCGCCGACGCCCCCGGCGAGTACATCCGCGAGAAGTAGCCGCCGGCCCCGGGTGGTGTGTGGACAGCCGGGGTCCCCCACCTCCGGTGATGGGCTGTGGTCACCCTTCGGGCCCCATGCACGCACCTGGCGCGGTGGTCGGGGGTTCGGGCCCATGCACGCACCGGGCACGATGGTCCCTCGCGTGCAGGGTCCCTTCTCGGGCCCGGCAGCCGCCTCCCGGTTCGGGCATGCCTCCTCGACCCGGCAGTGCCGGGGTCCCGTTCTCCGGACCGGGCGCGCCTCGACCCTCGGCCCGCCGCGCGCCTCGACTCGGCAGCGCCCGCGCCACAGCCTTCCGGCTCGGTGCGGGGCCCCCCAACCGGGAGGGTAGCCCATCACCGGAATTCGGGGATCCGGCTGTCCACAGCCCATCACCGGAGGTGGGGGACCCCCGCTGTCCACCGTGCCAGGTGGGTGCATGGGGCCCGAAGGGTGACCGTGCCAGGTGGGTGCATGGGCCCATCGGTGACCACCGTGCCAGGTGCGCGGATGGGCCCGAAGCAGCGCCCCCGGGCGCCGGACCCGGTGGCTCGAAACTCCTATGTCAAGGCGAGCCCGTTGGCGTGCTGGAGGCCGGCCTTGAGCAGGGGGAACGGCTCACGGCGATAGAGCGCTTGAGGCAGCGCCGGAAGTCCTTGGTGGTCTTGCCCTGGGTGGTTCGCCGCTGGGCGTCGACGCGGGGGGCGGGATCGACGCGCAGTCGGGTCAGGGTGATGCGCCACAGGGCGTTGTTGGCTTGGCGGTCGCCGCCTCGTTCAGCCGGTGGCGGATGGTCTTGCCCGAGGAGGCCTCCGCCGGGCTGACCCCGCACAGGCGCGGTCTTCCGTGGCGTCAGCCGAAGTTCGGGGATGGGGACCTGACGGCCACGGCGATGTGGTCGGCGATGCGCTCGGCGTCCCGGCCGACGCCGCCGAGCAGCGAGGAAGTGAAGCCGCTGAGGAACCATAGCCCGATGAAGTACAGGCCGGGCTGGGATTCGACCACGCCACGGTCGTGCCGCGGGAGGCCGTCCTGGTCGAAGACCGGCAGGTCGACCCAGCCGAAGTCCGGCCGCGACCCGGTGCACCAGACGAGGTTGGTCACCTCCATGACGCGACCGTCCTCCAGGACCGGGAGGCCGTCGCGGACCCCGACCGTGCGTGGCACCCGCTCGACCCCGGCGGCGGCCAGCTCCTTGGGCCGCACCCGCTCCAGGGGCGCGGGGGTGACCAGGGCCTTGGGCCGGACCTTGCGACCGATGGGGGTGTCGACGGTCAACAGGCGCGAGGCCAACCACCAGAACGGTGGGGTGAGCAGCCGGTCCCAGCGGCCGCCGGTGCGCACCGGGATGTGGCCGGTGTCGGGGCCCGACAGCCAGGTCGGGTGGGCGCACGAGACCTCGTAGGCGATCTCGGCCCCCGAGTTGCCGGCCCCCACCACCAGCACCCCGCCCGGGCGCAGCTGGGACGGGTTCCGGTACCGGCTGGTGTCCAGCTGGATGATGCCCGGGTCGAGCTCGGAGGCGAAGGCGGGGACCCGGTGACGCTGGTAGGCGCCGGTGGCCACGACCACCTGGTCGGCCTCCCACCGGCGGTCGCCGGCTGTCACCAGGAAGCGGCCATCGTCCCTGGCGAGCCGGTCCACCCGGATGCCGTTGCGCACCGGGAGCTCGAACCGGGCGGCGTAGGCCTCCAGGTAGTCGGCGACC
>Ga0190274_10001398_pt1 | contig 14113 bp, 21 predicted proteins | sample Popmic531T_FD_133002 | JGI IMG/M metagenome (GOLD analysis project Ga0190274, IMG submission 133002) | Populus adjacent soil microbial communities from riparian zone of Yellowstone River, Montana, USA - 531 T | ecosystem: Environmental > Terrestrial > Soil > Riparian zone | place: USA: Montana...
CAACGTGGCGTTCCTGTCGGCGCCGGCGACCTGGATTCAGGGCGGCGTGGCGGTCGAGCTGCGCGCCGGATTTGCGGTCGGCCGCGAAACCGACGTGGCGGTGGCAAACGCGCTGGGCTTCGGGGTTCGCAAGGTCACGATCCGCGCCATGGATACCGCCGGCGGCGTGCCGCGTGTCCTCGACCGGCTCCAGATCGCGGGCGAGTCCCTGACCATCGACGGCATCGTCCCGGTGCTGTTCGCCGGCGAGCTGTACGGCTGGCGCTGCACCTGCGCCGGCGGCGAGGCGGGGCCATGAGCGAGGCATACAAGCGCGCCCTGGTGCGCGGCTGGTGCGACGAGGTGGTGGGCGCCGCGTTCGTCGCAACCATCAACGACAACGACCGGCCGGCCGATTCAAGCGCCTGGTTTACCGTCGTATGGGAAACCGACACGGTGGAGCCGATTGCATTCTGCGGCATCGTCCAGGAGACGGGATCGCTCAACGTGATATGCGGCGGCGAACCCAATGCCGGCGACGCCATCGTGGCCGCGGCGAGCGATGCCGTCGTGGCCGAGCTTCTGGCGCGAGTGGACCCGCAAGGCCAGCTCGTGCTGGAGCGCGCATCCGGCACGGCCGAACATTCAGCGGGCACGGCGGACCGCTGGTACAGACTAAACACACCGCTGACCTATCGTTACATCACAGGAGGGCCGTGACATGCCGGCAAAAGCCTACTCGACCAAGGGACTGCAAATCTGGCTCGGCGGCACCGAGGCGCCGACCGCGCTCGTGCCCACCGCCATCAGCACCGCGGCGCCGGCTGTTGTCAGCGTCGCCAACACGGCGGCCGAGGGCGACATGGTCTATGTCAGCAATAGCGGCTTTCCCGAGTTGGATGGAAAGTGGTTCCCGGTCGGCGCGCCGACGGCGACCGACTTCGCGCTGACAGGCTCCGACACGACCGGATCGACCGGCGCGCTGGCAACGACGCCGACCATCGACCTGCACGCGCAGGGCGATGCCTTCGACTTGTCGTGCCTGGCCAAGGCAATCACGTTCAACAGCGACGCGCCGGCGGCGATCCAGGCCGGCACCTACTGCGACCCGTCGCTGGCGATTACCTCGCCCATCATCCCGCCGACGACGATTGAATTCGGCGGCAACATCAACATTGCCGACCCGGCCTACAAGGAGCTGATCGACGCCAGCGAGGACGGCATACAGCGCGCGCTCGACATCGTGCTGCCGTTCGAGCAGGGCGACATCGTCGCGCCGGCCGTCGTGTCGATGGTGACGTGGGATTTGCCGGTCGACGGGGTGCAAGGTTTCACCGCCACGGTGACGTGCTCAAGCAAACCCGTTCACCGTTTCTAGAAAGGAAAGCCCATGGCAGAAGCCAACGGACACGCGCCGCCATTCCAGCCGGCGGTGCTCGACGCGCCGGTCACGCCGGAGGAATTCGACGCGCTGCTGGCCGGCACTTTCGAGCCGGTGCTGCACGAGATAGCGCCCGGCAAGTTTGTGGAAATCCGGCCGCTGTTGCTGGGCCAGGCCGACCGGCTCTATTCGGGCGCGCTGAAGGGCGATGACCTGCAACGCTACCTGCTGTCGCGCAGCGTCTACGTCAACGGCCGGCCGCTGGGCGAGGCAAACGTCGAGCGCATCCCGATGCCGGTCGCGCAGAAATTGCTGCCGGCCGTGATGCGCGCCAACGGCATGGACGGATTCATGCAGGCCGGCGAGGCCGGCGACCAGGGAGCCGACCCAAAAGCCTGACGCGCGCGTGGCGCCTGGCACAGCATAGCCTGGCCGAGCTTTTGGGTCGCACGGTAGGGGAGTTGCGCTGGACCATGACGCTACCCGAATTCATTAGCTGGCAGGCCTACGCCAAGGCCAAGGCGCGCGAGGCCAACACGCCGCGCCCGACGCCGCCCGACGAGTTGCCCGAGCTTGGGGCGATGGGTCCGGCCGGCGTTGCCATGGCGCTGCGGGGGCGCTGATGGCAAAGCTCGAAATCAAGGGACTGGCGGCGCTCAAGGCCGAGCTGGAGAAGTTCCCGGCGGCGGTGCAGGAGCGCGCCGCGACAACCGGCGTCCGCAAGGCCTCTGCCAAGATGCGAACCGCGCTGCGCCAGGCGGCCTACGCCAAGGTTGCCAAGGGCTACAAGCGCACCAACCGGCTGCGCCAGGCCATCCGGTCGGCGGTCGGCAAGCGCCAACAGTACAAGGGCAAGGCGTGGGTCGCGCTGAAGGAGGTGCCCGGCGAGAAGCGGACGCGGCACTACTACAACGTGCTGGAGGTCGGCCGTAAGGCCTACCAGCGGCGGCACGGCGGCGGCAACTATGCCGGCTCGCCACCGATGCGGCCGTTCTGGGCCAAGGCGGTGGCCGCCAACACCGCGCAGATTGCCGACATTCTCGTGACCGAGACGCTCAAGGCCATCGCCTACGAGGCCGGCAAGGCCTACGGCCGCATGAAGGGCAGGCGCTAGTGGCCAAGATGGGTTCGCTGGTCGTCTCGCTGGAGCTTCAGCAGGAGCAATTCCAGCGCGGCATGGACCAGGCGGCGCGTGCGCTGGCCAAATCCCAGCAGGCCGCCAAGGGCGCGGAAAACGCATTCAAGGGCCTGCAAGCAAACCTCAACCAGATCAAGCAGGCGGCCGCGGCGGTGGGCGCGGCATTCGCGACGATCAAGGGCGTTGAGTCCATCGTCAAGGCGTCCGACGCGCTGAAGAACCTGCAAGGCAGTTTCTCCGCGCTGCTGGGCGACGCCGGCCGGGCGGGCGACATGATGAGCCGCGTCTTTGGCGTGGTCGAGCGCACCGGCGCGCCGCTTGAGTCGGTGGGCGCGTCGATGCAGCGGCTGACGATTGCGATGGGCAGCCTGGGCGCCAGCAACAGCCAGATAGAAAAAGTTACCGAGACGTTTATCCAATTGGGCAAGCTCGGCGGTTCGAGCCTGGCCGAAACGTCCAACGCATTGACGCAACTCGGCCAGGCGCTCGCCAGCGGCAAGCTGGGCGGCGACGAGTTGCGGTCGATCAGCGAAGGCGCGCCGCTGGTGGCGCAAGCCATTGCCGACGCCATGGGCGTGACCAAGGGCCAACTGAAAGAGCTGGGGGCCGACGGCAAGCTTACGGCCGACATCGTCGCTAATGCGCTGATCGCAGCGAGCAGCAAGGCCGCCGCGGAGTTTGCCAAGATACCGCAGGGTTTCGAGCAGGCGACGAACCGCCTCAACGCGCAGGCCACCCTCGCGGCCGCGGCGTTCGACGAGTCGACCCGCCTCACGCAAGGCCTGGTCACGACCACGGATTTCATCGCCACCAACCTGAAGCGATGGACGGCCGAGCTGGAGAGTTCAAACAACCAGTTTTCGGCTATCGCGCTGGGGGCCAAGGCGCTGCGGCTGTTGATGGAAGCCGTCCTCGTAATCTTCTCCGACGTGGCGTTCACCGCCGAGGTAATCGCCCGCTCCATCGCCGCGGCCGGCGTCGAGGCCTACAACCTGCTGTCCGGCAACTGGTCGGCGCTGGGCGATGCGTGGCGCGATTCGGAGAACGCCTCGCGCCTGGCGCGCGCCGCGCTCGATGAATACCAGGCGCGCCTGCTCGGCCTGATCCCGCTGGCTAACCAATTCGCCGCCGCGGCCGGCATCCAGTCGCGCGGCGCCGCCAAGCCGCAGTCGTCGCCGCTGAAGCCACCACCGGGCGGCGGCGGCGGCGGCAGCAAAGAGGTCGAGAAGGAGGCCGAGGCGCTGAAGAAGCGCGGCGAGGCGCTGGCCGCGGCGGTCAATCCGCTCAATGCCTATAACCAGAAGATTGCCGAATATACCGAGCTGCTGAACAAGGCGGCGATTAGCGACCAAACATTTGCGCGCGCGGTCGAAAAGGCAAAGGAGGAATTGACATCAGTTAACGACACGATGCGGGCGGCGCTCGACCCAGCCTTTGCCTACGGGCAGGAAATGGAAAGGCTCAACCGGCTTTATCAGCAGCAAATTATAACGCTCGAAACGCTGCAACTCGCGACGGCAGAAGCGTCGAAAAAATATCAAGAATTTCTGGATAAACAAAAACAGAAGTCGCCAATTGAAAAACTCACCGAGGACGCAGTAAGGGCGCTCGGCGGCGGCCTGGGCGAATTCTTCTCCGACATGATTAAGGGCAGCATGTCGGTGGCCGAGGCGTTCAATAAAATGGTGAAATCCATCATCACCGACCTGGCCAAGCTGCTGGCCGAGTTTGCCGCCAAGAAGGCCGCGGAATTCATCATTGGGTCCATCACCGGCGGCGGCGCCAAGGTCGGCGGCAACGCCGCGTCGCCGTCGCTCATGCTGGCGCAGCGCCCGACGTTCAACGCCCAGGCGAGCCTCGCCGGACCATCGACGCGCGCCGGCGAACCGGCGGCCGTGAGCGGCGGCGCCGGGGCGGTCGGTGCCGGTGGTGGTCCCTGGAACGTCACCATTAACAACAACGCGCCAGGCGTTGACGTATCGACGCGCCAGCGCAGCGACGGCGGCCTGGAGGTGGTGATCGACCGCGTCAAGAACATGCTGGCGCAGGATGTCGTGCGCGGCGGCAATCCGTTCTCGCGCTCGCTGGAATCGGCCTACGGCCTGGGACGCGGCCGATGACCACGACGGCGGAACTGAAGCGGGTTTATGCCTCGGCGCCGAGCGACCGGCGCTACATCGAAACGCTGGAGCTTTGGCATCCGCTGTTCCCGCGCCGCTTCTTCATCACCAGCGACGGGCAACCATGGCAGTTCTATCTGAGCGCGGGGGCGCCGTCCCTGACACCTTTCGTGCCGGTGCCGTTCGCCATCACCCTGCCGACCAGCGATGGCAAGGGCCAGCAGGATATGCAGGTGCAGCTCGACAACGTCGGCCGCGAGGCGATGGACGCCATCGAAGCGGCCTCGTACCAGCCGACCATTAACATCACGACGACTTACCGGGTCTATCTCGACGTGCAAGGGTCGGCGCCACAAAACGACCCGCCGCTCGTGTTGGCGATGCAATCAGTGACCATCGACAACGCCGCCATCACGGGAACGGCAACGCGCGCCGACGTGCTCAACCGGCCGTTTCCGACCGACCTCTATCGCGTCGATAATTTTCCCGGCCTTAACAGATGAGGGAGGTCCATCATGTCGCTGCTCGCCGCTGTCGTCTGGCTGCTGATCTATTGCCTGGTAATTGGATTAGTGATGGCGCTGGTGGTTTGGGTGCTGCGCGACGTTCTCGGCATCGCGGTACCGATGCACATTTTGAAGATTGTCGGCGCGATTGTATTCCTGCTGGTGATCCTGTGGTTCGTGGCGACGGTGCTGGGAGGCGGCACGGCGCTGCCGCGCTTTGGATGAGCTACGCCGGCGACCTGACATGGGTAAACGACTATGTGGGCGTGCCGTACCTGGTGAACGGCCGCGACCGCAACGGCTGGGACTGCTGGGGCCTGGTGCTGGCCGTCTACCGCGAGCGGCTGGGCCTTGAGCTGCCGGACTGGCAGCGCGACGAGCCGTTTGGCATCGCCCAGCAAATTCGCGCCTTTGGCAAGGCGTGGAACGAGGTGAAGGAGGGCGCACTGGCGACGGAAATCGACGCGCCCGAGCCGTTCGCCATCGCCCTGGTCCTTCGCCATTTCTCGCCTCATCATGTTGGCGTCGTGGTCGGCGGCGGTATCCTTCATTGTGCCGCGCCCTATGGCGGCACGGTCTACGATCCGATGGCGCGTTTCCTGTTGCGCTACCCGGCGCCGAGCTGGTGGCAATGGCAACGCTGATATTCATCCGCAACCCGTTGTCACAGCGCGACATGGAAACATTCGACGTTGCGCCAGGCACAACGCCGCTCGATTGGCTGCTGGAGCACTATCCACCCGAGCGCGGCGGCGCCGGCGGGCCGGTGCTGCACTGGCACGACGGAGAACGCATCGACGCCCAGGACGACGCCTACCTGGAACGGCCTATCATGGCGGGCGAGCGCGCGGTGCTGATGGTCCCGCCGGCCGGCATTGACCCGATCAGTATCATCATTACGGCGGTGGTCGTGGCCGTCGTGTCGGCCGCGGTAAATATCGGCCTGTCGCTGCTGTTCCCTGACCCGGTCGCGCCGGTGGCAACGCAGCACGACGGGCCGGGTTCGCCGTCGCCGGCCTACAATGTCCGGTCGAGGCAGAACATCGCCCGCCTGGGCGAGCCGGTGCCGGTGCAGTACGGCCGTGTTCTGATGACGCCCGACCTCATCGCCCAACCGTGCGCCACCTACGATGCGCCGCGGGGTATGCACATCGACATGATTATGTGTCTCGGTCAGGGCGACTATGACATTTACGATGTGATCGTTGGCGAAACCTCGATGAACCAGATCGAGGGCGCCGGCGCGCAATGGATTCACGTTCGCCCAGGATCGCACAACGGCGAATTCGGCCACCTCTATCAATTCACGCAAGATTGGGGCTGGACCGGCAATTTCTTTGAGAACCCGTGGGTCAGCGCCGAGGTGGGCGAGCAACGCTTTACCAACGCCGGCGACTCCGCCGGATTTTATCAGGTCGGCCGCGCCGGCGTGATGGTCGGACAAATCCTGCAAATCCTCATCGAATGGCCGCGCGGCCTCTATCAGATGCCCGAGTGGGGCGAGCCGACCGGAACCGCGGTCAACTGGGATATTTACGTCGACGAGGCCGACGCCAACGGCAACGCCGTGCCGGGCACGCGCCAGGAATTCCTCTACTCGCTGACCGGCGGGTCGATGGACCCGCGGCGGGAAACCTATGTCATCAACCTTGGCCGCAGCGCCGCCTGGCTGGTGAAGCTCTATCGCCGCACCGAGAAGGAACCCAATGGCGAGGAGCAAAACGAATTCTACTGGCGCGGCCTCATGCTGGCGTGCGGCGGCCCGCCCGACGGCCGCGCCTATGGCAACGCGACGCTCCTGCTGGTGCGCCTGCACGCCGACCAGGTATCGTCCAGCGCCGACCGCCAGGTCCGCGTCGACTGCGCGCGCCGCCTGCCGCTGATCGACGGCTCCGGCGGCCTGGGGGCGACTTCCAATCCGGCGCAGGCCTTTGCCGACATTTATTGCAACACCGAGTATGGCGCCGGCCGGCCGCGCGCCGAGCTTGACCAGGTGCGCCTTCATGCTCTGGAGGGCTATTGGGCGGGTTACGGCTTCAATGCCGTTTACACGCAGCGCACGACGGTATGGGAGGCGCTGGCGCAGTCCATGCAGGTCGTGGCCGCCGCGCCGCTGCCGATTGGCGGGGCCATGTCGGTGGCGCAGGACGGCATACGGCCCGTGAGGTCGATGCTGTTCACCGAGCAGAACATGGTCCGCAATTCGTTCTCGCTGGCCTACCATTTCGAGCCGACCGGCGCGGCCGATGGCGTCGAAATCGCCTACGTCGACCCGTCCACCTGGTCGCCGGCCTACGCTCGCTATCCGGTGGGGAGTGTGTCGCCCGACCGCATGAACCTGTTCGGCTGCGCCAACCATGCCCACGCCGCGCAGTATGCGCGCCTGCAATGGCAGCGCCGGCAAATGCTGCGGCGCCTGGTGCAGTTCTCGACCGAGCTGGAAGGCCTCATCCCGAATCCCGGCGAGCGCATCGCCGTCGCCCATACCCTGCCGCGCTGGGGCGTAAGCGGCCTGGTCGCCCGCGTCGATGGCCTTGCCTTGACGCTCGACCGTGACCTGCCGTGGGATGAGGTGCCCGGTCCCTGGTACATGATGTTTCGCGACGAATTCAGCGGCGCGTCGGCCATCGTCCAGGTAATGCCGGGCAGCGCCGCGAACCAGGTCGCGCTGGCCAGCTCGCCATGGGGGCCGGGGCAGGATTGGTGCCTCGGGCCGCTTCAGGAGCGGACGCATTACGCCTGGGGCGACGGCGAGCGCGTCGTAAAGGATTTCACCCTGACGGTCCTGTCTCCCAAGGGCGGTAAGACCGTCGACGTTAGCGGCGTGGTCTACGACCCCGAGGTGTATTTTGACACGCTGACCTTCTTGCAGAACCCGGTGCCGTGATGGAAACCTACCCCGCCGAATTCCGCTGCGCCCAAATATCGCCGTATGCGATTACGGTCGACATGGGCCTGCTGCGGACGCCGATGGAATCGGGCCTCCAGCGGCAGCGCCGGCTCTACAAGACGATGCCGCATACGTTCCGGCTGGAATTCGTGATGACGGTGCCCGAGCTGGGCGTGTGGCAGCGATGGGTCAACATCAACGGCTATGACTTCTTCATCATGCCAAAGCTGGAGTCGTGGCTGTCGGGCGCCATTGGCGAGATTGCCAGCCCGCACCAGGTCCGCTTCATCAGTAACCTTGAAATCGACAACCCGGTGTATGGCTGGGTCCGCGTGCGTGTCGGCGCCGAGCTTGACCCGTTGCAGCCATTGCCGGGGCCGGCGACGCCGACCGACCTGTGGGTGATCGGCGGCACGCCAGACGAGCCGAGCAACGCCACCACGATTATTGCCGGCTCGCCTGTCGCTCCGTCGGTCGACTGGATCATCGCCGGCTCGCCGGCGTTCCCGGCGGCCATCGTGCCGCCGTATGTGCTGACCGGCCTGGAGCGGCTGACCGAGACCGACCAGATTCGGTTCATCGAATAGGAGGGGACCCGTGCCAAAGATTTCCGAATTGCCGCCGGCCGGTGCCGTCTTTCCGACCGACCAGCTAGAAGCCAACCAGGCCGGTGTCAGCCACCGAATCACCGTTGCCCAGGTGGCGGCGACGATTGGCGGCGCCTATCTGCCGCTGGCCGGCGGCACGTTGAGCGGCGCGCTGACCGGCACGACGGCGACGTTCAGCGATAAGGTTAACATCGCCAACGACTACCAGATCGACGGCAAGTCCGTACTGTTTGAAACCCCATCGACGTTCACGGCCATCGCCGCGATGGACGGCCACATCGGCCTGCACGTCGGCCCTGTCGAAACTTTCTATCGCGCTACGACGCATCACATCCAGAACATGGACGGCTCGGGGGAGCCTGTTCTGATTTCTCTCACTACGATGACCGTGAACGTCCCGCTGACCGGCACGTCGGCGACGTTCAATGGCCCGGTGACCGTTAATGGACCTCTGGCCACAGGCGCGCTGTCGCTCACGCCGGAAAACAACCCCTCCGAGGGCGGCAACATCGTCTGGCAGGGTGCCACCAACGCGACGCGTCATCTCAACACCGACCTGTTTGACGATCACTGGCGGGCCTTCAGCTATCTAAAGGCGGGCGGAGGGATCGTCAGCGTATTTGACGCCGACATGGTGACTGGCAACATCCTCCTTCAAAACCATGTCGGCATAGGCGGCGCACCACTCAACAACGTGAAGCTGCTTTTGCAGGGTCAGACAGTCGCCACAGACTGGTTGATCTACGGCACTAATAGCGTCGGCACGGCCACGTTCAGCGTCAACGACAGCGGCAATGTTTCGACGGCCGGCACGCTGACCGGCACGACGGCGACGTTCTCTGGCAACGTCACGCATAATTCGACGCTGGCAGTCGGTGCTGGCGCTGCAACGCAGGCCTTCGTAAAGGCGTCGAGCACGGCCGACCTTGGAATCTATTTTGGCACCGGCGCGCCGACGTTCGCAGCGGCAAAGGGGTCGCTCTACACGAACACGGCGGCGACCACGACGACGACAAGGCTCTATGTCAATACCAGTGGTTCGACGACCTGGACCAACCTGACCACCGCGGCATGAGGAACGACCGATGACCGACACATTCGCAAGGATGCGCCAACTGATCGGCACGACGGCCGAGTGGGGCGCCAACGACCTGATTATCGGCCTGGGCGAGTTTGCCATCGAACGGCTGGTCGGCGGCTCGGTGCGTATGAAGCTGGGCGACGGCGTCCTTAAATATTCGCAGCTCCCATACTTTGATCCGGGAATTTTTGATTTCGTGTTGAAGGACGGCGACACGATGACCGGGCCGCTCGTGCTTCCCGGCATCACCGTCAACCTCGATGGCCTCACCGTCACCGCTGGATCGTCTAGTTTCATGGCGCCGGTCAACCTTGGCGCCGCAGCGACGACGGCCGAGCCGGGCACCGCCGATGACAACAATGCCAAGGTGCCGACGACGCATTGGGTGCAGACCAAGATGGCCGGCGTCATCACTGGCCTTGAATACAAGGGCACATGGGACGCTGCGACCAACACGCCGCCGCTGGCCAGTGGCGGCCTCGGCGTACCGACGCCGGCGCGCGGCGACTTCTACATGGTATCGGTCGCCGGCTCGACCAACCTCGACGGTATCTCGACCTGGTTGCCTGGAGATTTCGTGGCGTTCAACGGCGTCGCCTGGCAGCGCGTGCCGCAACCGCTGACCCACGACCAGATCGTCGCCGGCCTGGGCTACACGCCGGCCGACGACGCCGACCTCGCCGTGCTGGAGGCCGACGCCATCAAGCGGCAGATCGTTGACGCCGCCGGCGACCTGATCGTGGGCACGGCGGCCGACACGGTGGCGCGCCTGGCGCGTGGTACGGACGGCCAGATTTTGAAGGCAACGGCCGGCGGCATTGCCTGGGCGGCGGCGAGCGCGGCGTTAAGTCTCTACAGCGAGCAGGTTGCGGTCGGTGGCGAGACGTTCTTGCAGGTAACGATTCCGGCCAATACCAAGCGGGTCGAATTGGACTGCCTGTTCACCACCACGGGTCAGACCGACCAAAATTTTGGCTTGCAGTGTATGCAGGGAGCGACGCCCTTCGCAGCCAATTACAGCCACTCCCTTCTCTATCAGAGTGCCGCGTCAATTTCGGGAACCGGCACTAATTCGCTGACAACTGGCTGGCCGATTGGCGGGGGAAGATACGTTGCAGCAAAAATCACGCTGGTGGGGAATTCCACCATACTCGCGTGGTGGCTGACATCCACTCAGTACGGAATTTCGGTCGCCGCTCGTTACAACGAGGTGATGGGGGGAGACGGCGGTGCCCCGGTGGCGTCGACCACCGGGTTCCGTGTCACGATTGGCGCCGGTTCGTATGCGGCAGCCAGTTTCCTGCGCGCCTATGTCGTCGTCTGATGGGAGATGCTGCGCTGGCTGATCTTCGTCTGTTTCACCGTGGCGATTGTGCTGGTGCTGATCCGGCCGCAGACGGCGTGGGGCCTGGCGTTGACGCTGGCGGCGATGCACCTGTTCTTGCAGGCGGTGCTGTTGGTGCTGATCTACTAGTTATGGAAAGCGGACGGCGCACTAGCTGTTGTGAGAACGGACGCGAACGATAATCGCGGTGGATAGCGGGGAAAGCGGGGATGGGGCCGGATATTGATTTGGAATCAACAGGCCGGCCTGGGTGGGGTTTCGCCCGCGACCCCGAGGCTGGCCGCAAGATGCTCCGAGAGAGCACGTCGTATAAGTGGCGCACCATCTGGGAAAAGGTGTCAAAGGGCGAGCAGTGCACCCCATCCGAAACCGGACGGGGTGCACCACGCCCCCATTCACGCCGATCGGGCCGCAGTCAGCGCCAGCGCACCGCCCGCATCCCCGACGTGATGCAGGACAAGCCGCGGCCGCTGGAGGTGGTGAGGATCAAGAGCCTGACCCGCGAGGAGGTCGACTCCGAGTTTAAGGGAACGGCCGTCGAGTTCGCCGCCAAGTACGGCCACGTCACCCTGCATACCAAGGCGGAGATCGAGCAGGACAAGCGAGCAGCAGCAGCAGCGAAGTGGGTGGGCGAGGTGACGGCCCACGCCCGCACCGCCGATGCGATCACGGCGCGTCCCGAGGGCGTGGCCGAGTGGTTGGCCAAGCCAGGAAAGGCCGCCAGGCTGAAGGCATTGCTGGCCTCGATCAGGCGGGCGGTCGGCCTGCTGGAGCTGAATGAGCAAATCGCCACTAGTCCCGATTTGCTCCCCGACGAATGTCCCGACCGTCATTCCCTCAATGACTAGGGAGCCCGCCATGCCCTCGCCCACCCCCCTGCGCGCCGTCGACCGCCTGACCGCCGAGACCACCGCCCTGTTCGGCGCCCGCCGCGCCGTCGGCCATATGGGCGCCTGCGTCATCCACACCAGCGTGCCCCGCATCCTGGCCCAGCTCGCCCGCAGCGAGAACGCCGCCATCAGGACCGAGGCAGCCCGGCTGGCGGACGAGATCGATCGGCCATGACCGCTCGCGGCTTCCTGTGGGCCGGCGCGACCCTGTTCTGCGCGTCGCGCGCCTTCGCCCTCGATTACGAACTGCTGGCCGAGCGGCCCGGTGCGCTGCTTCAAGCAGACGCGCCGAACGTGCGGCGCACCGGACAGACGTTCCCGAGCTACCACGACTGCCTCGAGGCGATCGCCCTGTCGCGCGCCGAATCCGGTTGGCGCCTGCGCTGCCGGCCGGTGGAACCCGCACCCGTTCCCCGCCTTGTCGTCAAATAACGGAGCCCGCAATGTCTCACACCCTCACCCTCGTCAAACCGCTGATCGAGCAGGCAAGCGAGTTCATCGTCGTCAGCGACTGGTCGCCGATGCCGGGCCGCGAGATGACCAGCGGCGGTCTCAGCTACGAAGATTTCGACAACTACCAGGACGCCGAGCGCGCCTTCAGGGACTACGAGGCCGGCGAGTATCCGCGCGCCCGCGCCGTCTGCCTGTTCGCGTCGCGCATGGGAATCCCGATCGGGCGCATCCTGTGATGACCGAGCAGGAATACATCGAGCTGCTGGTCAAGCAGGCGCGCAAGGACGAGATCGCCAACTGCAAGTACTGCCAGGAGATCAAGGAGCGCGGCGGATTCGGGCCGAGCCACTTCGCCTCGCGCAACTGCCAGAGCGGCGGGCGCAATCACTGCACCTGCGATACCTGCTTCTGAGGAATCCTGATGCCCCAGGTCACCATCGAGTCCGACGCGCAGTGGCACGAACTGCGGAAAAGAAACATCGGCGGGTCCGACGTCGCCATCCTGTTCGGCGCGTCGCCATGGGCGACCGAGCTGACGCTGTGGGCCGAGAAGAGCGGCATCACCGAGCGCGAGGACATCGACAACAACAAGATGGCGCTGGGCCGCTACCTGGAGCCGTTCATCGCCGAGCGGCTTGGCAAGGAGCTCGGCTGGAAGATCGAGCGCTCGCGGGAATACCACCTCCACCCGACCATCACCGGCATGGGCTGCACGCTCGACTTCGACATCCTCGACCACGAGTGGGGCCCCGGCATCTGCGAGACCAAGGTCGTGTTCGATTACGCCGCCTACATGGAGCACTGGGGAGAGGATCGGGCGCCGCCGCAGTACGAGTTGCAGCTTCAACATCAACTCGCCGTGACCGGCCGTTCGTGGGGTGTGATCGTCTGCCTGGTGATGCAGACCGGGACGATCATGCCGGCCATCGTGCGGCGCCCGATCCCGTCGGTGATCAGCGAGATCGAATTGAAGGTCTCGATGTTCTGGGAATCGGTGAAGCAGAAGAAGCGGCCCGAGCCGACCGGCACCGACGCCGAGCTTGCGGTCATGCGGATGATCTGGCCGGCACGGGAGCCGCGCAAGATCGTCGAGATCCCGAGCGGCGACCTCAATAGTGAAGCCTCGCTCTACCTGTGGGCCAGCCGAGAGGCTGCCGGCATGGAAAGACAGCGGACAGTGTCGAAGGCCAAGCTCCTGGCCGCCGCCGAGGATGCCGAGCTGCTGATCGTTCCTGGTTTCAGGGTCGGCATTAAGCAAGACAAAAGGGGATACATCAGGATGAGCGTCGACCCGGCCGATACCGGCGTGGTCGGCGAGCCACCGGCATCAACCATCAACGCAGGCTGACCGTGGCCAAGAAAAAGAAACACTCGCAGCCCGCGCGTCTTACTCTGCTGTCTCAGTTGGAGGATTTACGCAAACGGTGTGATCATCTGCAGGGGAGATTGGACGCCGCCAATGGCACGATTGCCACCATGGTGGACAATTCCAGAGTTGTCGCGATCGAGATCACCCATCTGCGGGGGTTCCTGCACAACGCATATGCCCTGGCGTGGAACGTCAAAAACCACGTAACGCCGGGATGGGATAAAAAAGATGGGCACTGACCTGAAGGTCATCGACCGCGAACTGACCGCCCGCAAGACCATCTTCGCCGAACTGCTGCCGCCGTCGGTGAGCGCCGACAAGCTGATGCGAACCGTGATGATGTCGGTCGAGCG
>Ga0190274_10001399_pt1 | contig 14110 bp, 11 predicted proteins | sample Popmic531T_FD_133002 | JGI IMG/M metagenome (GOLD analysis project Ga0190274, IMG submission 133002) | Populus adjacent soil microbial communities from riparian zone of Yellowstone River, Montana, USA - 531 T | ecosystem: Environmental > Terrestrial > Soil > Riparian zone | place: USA: Montana...
ATCGTCGCGTGGATGAAGAAGGAGCACGCGCTGATGCTCGGCGAGCGCACCGCCGAGGAGGTCAAGATGACCCTCGGCTCGGCGTTCCCGATGACCGACGAGCCGGAGGCCGAGATCCGCGGCCGCGACCTGGTCTCCGGGCTGCCCCGCACCGTCGTGGTGTCCAGCGCCGACGTACGCCAGGCGATCGAGGAGCCGCTGCACGCGATCGTCGACGCCGTCCGCCACACGCTCGACCAGACGCCGCCCGAGCTGGCCGGCGACATCATGGACCGCGGCATCGTGCTGACCGGAGGCGGCGCCCTGCTGCGCGGCCTCGACGAGCGGCTGCGGCACGAGACCGGCATGCCGGTGCACGTCGCGGAGGACCCGCTCACGTCGGTCGCGCTAGGCGCGGGCAAGTGTGTCGAGGAGTTCGAGGCGCTCCAGCAGGTCCTGGTCAGCGACCGCAGGCGGGTCGGATGAGTCGTCGCGAACGCCGGTGGCGCGGCCCCCTCCACGACCAGCAGCGTCCCTCGCGGGGACTGCTGGTCGCTCTGGTGCTGGCGTGCCTCACCGTGATGAGCCTCGACTCGCTCGGCTCCTCGCCGGTCGACCCCGCCCGACGCGCCGTCGGCGAGATCTTCGGACCGGCCGAGGTCGCGTCGGCCGCCGCCCTGCGGCCGTTCACCGCCGTACCCCGCTGGTTCCGCTCCAAGGACTCCATGCAGCAGGACCTGCTCGACCTCCAGGCCGAGAACTCCGACCTGCGCTCGCAGGTCGCGACGCAGGACTACGACCGCAACCGGCTCGAAGAGTACGACGGGCTCACGGCCGCCGCGCAGAGCCTCGGCTACTCGCTGGTCCCGGCCCGCGTCGTCGGCCTCGGCCCCTCGCAGTCCTTCTCCCGGACGGTCACCATCGACGCCGGCTCGGACGCCGGGACCCACCCCGACCTCACCGTGGTCAACAACGACGGCCTGGTGGGTCGGGTCCTGCGGGTCACCCGCACCACCGCGACGGTGCTGCTGATCGTGGACGCCGACTCCGTCGTCGGCGGCCGCGTCGGTCGCAGCATGGAGGTCGGCTTCCTCCACGGCCGCGGCGTGCTCGGCAACGACGGCCGCCTGGACCTCGAGCTCGTCGACGACACGGCCGTGCCGTCCAAGCACGACACCGTCGTGACCTGGGGGAGCGAGGCAGGCGGTCCGTACGTCGCCGGGGTGCCGGTCGGCAAGGTCACCACCGTCTACAGCAGCCTGCGCGAGACGGCGCAGCGCGCGGTCATCGACCCGTTCGTCGACTTCGGCGCCCTCGACCTGGTCGGCGTCGTCGTACCGACCGGCACCACCAGTGACCGGGCGGTCATCGAGGCCGACGGGGGACTGCGATGAATGCGCTCCGCGCGTTGGTCGCGGCGGCGGCCGTCGGCGTCGCCCTGGTCCTCCAGGTGACGTTCTTCCCCCACCTGGCCTGGGACGGCATCGTCCCCAACGTCTGCCTGCTCGTGGTCGTCGGCGCGGCCCTGGTCCGCGGACCGGAGTTCGCCGCCGTGCTCGGGTTCGCCGCCGGCCTCGCGCTCGACCTGGCGCCGCCGGCCGACCACCTGGCCGGTCGCTGGGCGCTCGCCCTGGTCGTGGTCGGGTACGTCGCCGGCCGGGTCCGCCGCGACGCCCAGCCCACGGCTGGCACGGTGGTCGCGACGGTCGCCGCGTCGTCGTTCGTCGGCTCCTCGGTCTTCGCGCTCTCCGGCCTGGTGCTGGGCGACCCCATCGGCATCCCCGAGCTGCTCGAGGTGGTGCTCGTCGGGGCGCTCTGGGACGTGCTGCTCACGCCGCTGGTGCTGCCCCCGGTGATGGCCCTCTTCCGGCACTTCGAGCCGGACCGGTCCCTGGCCTGATGTCCACCACCCGTACCGGTCGCCTGCGGCTCTTCGTCATCCAGGCGTTGGTCTTCTCGCTCTTCGCCACCCTCTTCGTGCGGCTCTACTACCTCCAGGTGGTCGGCGGCGAGGAGTACCACGCTCAGGCCACCTCGCAGTCGGTGCGAGAGGTCGTGGTGCAGCCGCAGCGCGGGCTGATCGTCGACGACATGGGTCGCCCGCTGGTCGCCAACCGCACCTCCTGGGTGGTCTCGATCGACCGCGCCGTCCTCGGCAAGCTCACCGAGCACCAGCAGGGTGTGCTGCTCGAGCGCGTGGCCAAGGTCGTGGACGTGCCGGCGCCGCGGATCCGCAAGGCGCTGGTCACCTGCGGCGAGGACGATTCGGAGACCGGCGTGTGCTGGAACGGCTCGCCGTACCAGCCGGTCCCGGTGGCCGACGACGTGAAGAAGGCCGTCGCGCTGCGCATCCTCGAGCAGCCCGAGGACTTCCCGGGCGTCCTCGCCGAGCAGCAGAGCGTCCGCGCCTACCCGGCGCCGTACGGCGTCAACCTGGCGCACGTGCTCGGCTACCTGAGCCCGATCACCGAGGACGAGCTCGACCAGTCCCAGAAGGACGACGACACCTCGGTCAACGGCGCCTCCTCGGTCGGCCGCGCCGGCATCGAGAAGGAGTACGACCGCTGGCTGCGCGGCATGCCCGGCTACAAGAACGTCGCGGTCGACTCGATGGGCCGGGTGCTCGGCGACGACGGCGAGGTCGCGGGTCAGCCGGGAGACACCCTGGTCACCAGCATCGACGCCAAGGTGCAGGGCACGGTCGAGCGGCAGCTCGCGCAGACCATCGCGACCGCGCGCACGACGTACGACAAGGTCACCCACAAGAACTACGTCGCCGACTCGGGCGCCGCCGTCGTCATGGAGGCGAAGACCGGCCGGATCGTCGCGATGGCCAGCCAGCCGACGTACGACCCCGAGACCTGGGTCGGCGGCATCAGCAAGAAGCAGCTCGCGCGCCTCTACTCGGCCGCCGCCGACAACCCGCTGCTGAGCCGGGCGACCCAGGGCCAGTTCGCGCCCGGCTCCACGTGGAAGCCGATCATGACCGTGGGTGCCCTCAACAACGGCTTCAGCCCCGACACCCGCCTCGACTGCTCGTCCGGGCTGCAGGTCGGCAACCGGTGGTTCAAGAACTACGAGTCGGCGTCGTACGGCTCGATCGGCTTCGACCAAGCCCTCCAGCTCTCCTGCGACACGTTCTTCTACCGGGTCGGGTTGAGCTACTGGCAGCGCTACGGCTCGGACCCGCAGAACGTCGACGCCAAGGACCCGCTGGTCGAGGAGGCCAAGGACTTCGGCTTCGGCGACGAGACCGGGGTCGACCTGCCCGGTGAGGCCAGCGGCCGGATCGCGGACCGGCACTGGAAGCTGGACTACTGGAAGTCGATGAAGTCCTACTACTGCAAGATCGACGAGGACGGCTCCGGCAAGTCCGACTTCCTGCGCCTCTTCGCCCACGAGTTCTGCCTGGAGGGCAGCTACTACCGGGCCGGCGACGCCGTGAACTACTCGATCGGGCAGGGCGACACGATCGTCACGCCGCTGCAGCTCGCCCGGGCGTACGCCGCGCTGTCCAACGGCGGCACGCTCTACGAGCCGCGGGTCGCGAAGGCCGTGGTCAGCCCGGACGGGAAGACGATCCGCAAGATCAGGCCCAAGGTCGAGGGGAAGGTCGACGCGTCGGCCGCGAGCCTGCGCTACGTCGACCAGGCGCTGCTCGGCACCCCGAAGGTCGGCACCCTCGCGTGGAAGTTCGGCGGCTTCCCGCTGGACAAGGTCCACATCCGCGGCAAGACCGGCTCCGCCGAGGTCCAGGGCAAGCAGTCGACCTCGTGGGTCGCGACGTACGACGAGAGCTACGTCGTCATCATGATGGTGACCCAGGCCGGCACCGGCTCGGGGACCACCGGCCCCGCGGTCCGTGCGATCTGGGAGTCGCTCTACGGCATCGACGGGATGACGGTCGACCCGAGCAAGGCGGCGATCGCGGGCACCACGCCTCCGGCGGCGCTCCCGACGTTCATGCGCGACGGCACGATCCTGCCGCCCGACGCGGCGAAGGAGGACTGACGTGAAGGTCCCTCGGCTCGACTGGGTGCTGATGGTCGCGGTCCTCGCGCTGGTGACCCTCGGGACACTGCTCGTCTGGTCCGCCACCAGCCACCGCGTGGACCTGACCGCGGGCGACTCCACGGCGTACCTGCGCAAGCAGCTCGTCAACGTCGCCATCGGCCTGGTGCTCATGGTCGTGGTCCTCGCCACCGACCACCGCTGGGTCCGGATCGTCGCACCGCTCGTCTACCTCGGCTCCATCGCCGGGCTCGTGCTCGTGCTGATGATGGGCAGCACCGTCAACGGCTCGAGATCGTGGCTGCAGCTCGGCGGGATGTCGATCCAGCCGTCGGAGTTCGCCAAGCTCGCGGTGGTGATCGGGATGGCGCTGTGGGTCGCGGAGCGTGCCGATGTCCGCCACGGGGCCGGGCCGCGCGGCGGCGGTGGCCTCGGTGACGTCACCGGGATGCTCGTGATCGCCGCCGTACCCGCCGCCCTGATCCTGCTGCAGCCCGACCTCGGCACCATGCTGGTGCTGTCCGCGACCGTGCTCGGCGTGGTGGCGATCTCCGGGGCGCCCCGTCGTTGGCTCGCGCTCCTGGCCGCGGGCGGCGTGACCGCGGCGGTCGCCGCCGTGGCGGGCGGGTTCCTGAAGCAGTACCAGCTCGAGCGCTTCCTCGCGTTCACCAACCCCGACCTCGACCCGCGCGGCGCCGGCTACAACGTCGAGCAGGCCCGGATCGCGATCGGCAGCGGCGGCCTCACCGGCGAGGGCCTCTTCGGCGGGTCCCAGACCCGGGCCGGGTTCGTGCCCGAGCAGCACACCGACTTCGTCTTCACCGTCGCGGGGGAGGAGCTCGGCCTGCTCGGCGCGGGCCTGCTGATCGCCCTGCTCGGCATCGTCATCTGGCGAGCGCTGGCGATCGCCACCCGCACCGACGACGTCTTCGGCCGCCTCGCCGCGGCCGGCATCGCGTGCTGGTTCGCGTTCCAGGCGTTCCAGAACATCGGCATGTGCCTCGGCATCATGCCGGTGACCGGCGTACCCCTGCCGTTCGTGTCGTACGGCGGCAGCTCGATGTTCGCCGGCATGCTCGCCATCGGGCTGCTCCAGAACATCCACCTGCGCGCGCAGGCGGCGCCCGCAGCCCGCCTGGGGGCTGCGCCGCGGGTGCTGGTGTCGCGCTAGTTCGTTGGTCGAGCTGCGACGGCCGTCAGACGGGGGGCGTTGAGCGCGGCCTGCCGTGTCCGTCGTGGTTTGCGCGCCGAAGGCGCTCGCAACGCCAGGTACGGCGGTCATGGGCGGCCTTCGACACGCCCAGGTTCCCGCGACCCGGCATGGAAGGGGAGCGCGGATCCGATTGTTCAGACGTTCGTACAACGTGGCAAACCGCTCGGCATTGACGTGGGCGGCGAGCGCCGCCCCGATCGGCTCGGCGCCGCAACCGTGCCGCGGCCGCATCTCTCGTTGACGACACTTTCGCGAAGTGCTACGTGGTCTTCTCTGGCCGAGGAAGTACCGGATATTGAATCTGAGTCGTGACCTCCCAAGTGTTCTTGACGCCCTGCTTGGTCATGAGAGCGACGATCTTGTCATAGTCGAATAGCGCTTGCGGTTCTTGCGCCTCGGGTTGATATATTCCGTCGTATGAAATCGCTCGAATAACTGTTGGACTCTTCTTGCCGGACTTGTCTGTCGCTGGAAAGGAGACGTTCAACTTAATCCGATGCACATCTGACGGCTTCTTTGCCAACGTGTGCAAGAATCGAGGCCCGCGCGCCTTGATGTCTGAGAACTTGGTTTTCCGTGCCGTGTCGTAGTGCCAGTTCGTCGCTTTTATCGGATGCCGCACGGCAGCCGAGAGTTCGGTCTGATCGGATGTGTAGTGCACGGAGATTGGGTCTTCCTCAGCCACGCCCCGAAGGTAGACCGCCTCGGTCGTGAAAGCCGCCATCAGTTCCTGGGGGATAAGTTCTACGCCGACGCCATCGTCGATTACGACGCCCGTGGGTCGCGCCAAGTCCATCAGTCGCGCAGCGAGGTTTAGCGGCCGACCAGAATAGTCGAGAGTTTTCTTTCCTGAAACGAGTCTGGTTGCAGCGCCGCGAGCAATCCCGCATCCAATGTGATTGGGCACTGGAAAGTTGATCATGGGGTCGTCGTCGGCGATCGTGGGAAAGTCACTCACCAACTTGATGGCCGTTGAAACCACGCTCGGAACGATCTCGTGAAGATTTTCGTCCGTCACCTCATGGATGATTAGCAGACCGTCGCCTGTCGGTTTGAAGAACGTGGCGTTCGGGTAGTAGTCGTCAAGAACCTGGGTATAAAAGCCACGTAGGAAGACGGCGGCTTCAGAGGACTCGGCCATGCGAGCGAACGATGAAAATCCCCTCACGTCAAGAAATTGTGCGAGCACGAATCCTGATTCGCCCTTTGCGCCGTGAAGCAACTTCTTGAGATCTCTGTGCACCTGGCCCCCTCGGTTGTTGAGGAGCAGGTTAGACCCGTGAGGCGTGTGTTGGCAGGAAGTCTCATAAAGTAGTCCAGTCCCGGCTGGATTCCGCGCGGTTGGTCCGGCCGGATGCTTCCTCTGCGCCGATGAATGGGTGCGGGAGGACCCGTGCGCGGTCGGATACGCAGTTCCTTGATCCTGATCCGCCAGTAGCGTGACCCCGGCTACGGATTGATGGCCAGGAAGACGAACGCCGCCAGCAGCGACAGGTGCACGAAGCCCTGCAGCGACTTCGTGCGGCCGGGGACAACGGTGAGGATCGAGACGATCACCGACACCAGCAGCAGCACCATCTGGGTCGGCTCGAGGCCGAGCACGAGGGGACCGTCGAGCCAGATCGACGCGACCGCGATCGCCGGGATCGTCAGGCCGATGCTCGCCATCGCGGAGCCGTACGCGAGGTTGAGGCTGGTCTGCACCCGGTTCTGGGCCGCGGCCCGGCCGGCCGCGATCGACTCCGGCAGCAGCACCAGCAGAGCGATCACGACGCCGACGAACGAGTGTGGGAAGCCCAGGAAGTCCACGCCGTCCTCGATTGGGTAGGACTCGACCTTCGCCAGGCCGACGACCGCGACCAGTCCCAGGATCAGCAGGACCAGGCTGGCCAGGGCCGCTCGGTCGCTCGGCGGGTCGGCGTGCCCGTCGCCGTCCTCGTCGACCGGCCCGGAGACCGGCTTGTCGACACTGCCCGACCCGGGTCCGGTCGACACGGGCAGGAAGAAGTCGCGGTGCTTGACCGTCTGGGTGAAGACGAAGATGCCGTAGAGCCCGAGCGACGAGACCGCCGCGAACGTCAGCTGCGCCGCCGAGAACTCGGGTCCGGGATGACTTGTCGTAAAGCGGGGCAGCACCAGGGTCAGGGTCGCGAGCGCCACCACGGTCATCAGGGCCGAGCCGGCGCCCTCGGGGTTGAAGACGGCCATCCGGTACTTCACGGCGGCGATCACCAGCGAGAGCCCGGCGATGCCGTTGAGGGTGATCATCACGGCGGCGAACACGGTGTCGCGAGCCAGCGCGGAGGTGTCACTGCCGCCGAGCATCAGGGTGACGATCAGGGCCACCTCGATGACCGTCACCGCGACCGCGAGGAGCAGGGACCCGAACGGCTCGCCGACCCGGTGCGCGACCACCTCGGCGTGGTGGACGGCCGACAGCACCGCGCCGACGAGGAAGATGCCGATGCCGACGGCTGCGAACGTCCCGGGGTGGTGGCCCCAGGCGAAGCCCAGGACCACGATCGCCGCCAGTGGGGCCAGGGTGGTCCAGCTCAACCAGGCGCTCTTCGCGGTGCTCATGACCAAACCCTACGGACCCGCCGGACTCACCCGCGTCGGGTGAGATGGCCCCGGACCCGGAGCCCTAGCCTCCGGATGGTGACGACTGCACCCGCTCCTGCGCCGCCGGCCATCCGGTGGGACGGGCCGAGCGCGTTCCGCGGCCTGCTGCTGGGGCTGCCGGCCGCGGCGATGGCGGTGCACGACGTCCAGCTCGCGGCACTCTTGGCCGTGGGCGTCGTCCCCGCCGCGATCCTGCCGCTGGCTCCGCGCCGCCGGGGACGGGTCCGGGCGGCCGTCGTCGGCTACCTCGCCGGGATCTCGATCGTCCTCGGGTCGGCGCTGGCCGTCTGGCCCCCGCTCGCGGTCGCGGGCATCTTCGTCATCGCGGTGCTCGCCGGACGGGTCGCCGCCGACCGCCCGGCCGGTGCGTTGGTGCTCAGCCTGTGCCTGCCGCTGATGGGCGCCGGGTTGAGCTATCCCGGGGTCGAGAACTCCTGGGACCTGGGGCTGACCCTCGTGGCCGGCTCGACCTGGGCCCTGCTCCTCTCGATGAGCTGGCCCGAGCACCCGCCGCCCGCACCTGGCGCGGTGCCGCACGGGCCGCCCCGAGCGGTGATGGTGCGCTTCGGCTACCTGGCCGGTACGACGGGGGCGCTCTGCGCGGCGATCGGCTTCGGGCTCGACCTCGAGCACGTCGGCTGGCCGGTGATCGCCGGGCTGATCGTGATGCGACCCGTGCCGGCCGTGCAGCGGATGCGCTCGGTCGACCGGATCGCGGACGTGGTCCTCGGAGCCCTGCTCGCGATCGCCCTGGTCGCGTCCGGCGCACCCGGCTGGGTCTTCGGCGCCGCGATCGTGCTCGTCGTCGTGGCGGCCACCGCCACGGCCGCGAGCCGGTGGTACCTCACGCCGACGTACACGACGTTCCTGGTCTTCGTGATGCTGCTCGCCAACGACCCGGACGACGCCCGCTCCCGCTTCTGGGAGCGGCTCCTCGAGACGGCCCTCGGCATCGGTGTTGCCGCGGTCGTCGTCTTCCTCATCGCACCGTTGATCACCAGGCTCAGGAGGCCACCGACATGACCGACGTACTCCCTTCTTGGCGCGACGGCGCCACCCGACAGGCGATCCTCGACTTCGTCGCCGCCGTGACCGAGGGGCCGGACGCCGTACCCGAGGTCGAGCGGGTCGCCGTCTTCGACAACGACGGCACGCTGTGGACCGAGAAGCCGATGCCGACCCAGCTGCACTACCTGCTGCTGAGCTGGGCCGCCGCGGCCAAGGCCGACCCGAGCCTCGCCGAGAAGCAGCCCTACCTGGCCGCGTCGACCGGCGACATGGCGTGGCTCGGAGGAGCCGTCGACAAGCACTACGCCGGCGACGACAGCGAGCTCAAGGTGATGATCGGCGCGATCCTCGCCGCGACCGCCCACCAGAGCGTGGAGGACTACGACGCCGCGGTGTCGGCCTTCTACCGCGACGCTCAGCACCTGACGCTGCACCGGCCCTACTCGGCGGCGACCTACCTGCCGATGGTGGAGCTGCTCCGCTACCTCGAGGCGCACGGCTTCACCTGCTACATCGTCTCCGGCGGCGACCGTGACTTCATGCGCCCGATGACGGTGGAGTACTACGGGATCCCGCCGGAGCGGGTGATCGGCTCGGCGACCGGCCTGGAGTACGACGCCGAGAGCAACGACGTGCGCTACGGGTCGAGCTTCTCGTTCATGGACGACGGGCCGGAGAAGCCGATCCGGATCTGGACCCGGATCGGCAGACGGCCGCTGCTGGCCGGCGGCAACTCGAACGGCGATCTCCAGATGCTGCGCTACGTCCAGGGCCACCCGCGCAGCCTGAGCCTGCTCGTCCACCACGACGACGACACCGGCCGCGGCGACGCGCCGTACGACAAGGGTGCGGAGGACGCGCTCGCGGCGGCGGGCGAGCACGGGTTCACGGTCGTCAGCGTGAAGGACGACTGGTCGACCGTCTTCCCCGGGTAGACGGCACGATGGGACCCGGCACACTAGAACTCTGCACACTAGAGACATGCCCGACTACGGCCAGGACCTCCAGTTCGGCACCTTCCTCACGCCCGACGCCGCGCGCTCCGACCGGGTGGTCGAGCTCGCCCTGCTCACCGAGGCCGCCGGCCTCGAGCTGGCGACGATCCAGGATCATCCGTACCAGCAACGGTTCCTCGACGCCTGGGCACTGATCGCCACGATCCTGGCGCGCTCGTCGTCGTTGCGCGTGACGACCAACGTCAGCAACCTGCCGCTGCGGCCGCCGTACGTGCTGGCGAAGACTGTGGCCAGCCTGGACGTGCTGAGCCGGGGCCGGGTCGAGCTGGGCATCGGTGCCGGTGCGTTCTGGGACGCCATCGTCGCCGCCGGCGGACCGCGTCGTACGCCGGGGGAGGCACTGGCCGCGCTCGACGAGGGCATCGAGGTGATCAAGCGGACCTGGCAGTCCGGGCCGGCGCCGCTGCACGACGTCGAGATCTGGGTCGGCGCGATCGGCCCGAAGATGCTCGCGCTGACCGGCCGGGTAGCCGACGGCTGGCTGCCCAGCCAGTCCTACGTGCCACCCGAGCAGCTGGCCGAGCGCAACGCGCGCATCGACGAGGCCGCGCTCGCCGCCGGGCGGGACCCGTCGGTGGTACGCCGGCTCTACAACGTGAACCCGTCTGACGACCCCGCCTGGCCGGAGTGGCTGGCCGAGCTGACGCTGACGCAGGGCATGAGCACCTTCATCGTCGCCGGCGACGACCCGGGCACGATCCAGCGGTTCGGCACCGAGGTTGCCCCAGCCGTGCGAGACCTGGTGGCCGCCGAGCGGGCCGGCGCCCCGCGGACTGCCACCCCGCCGGTCGAGGTGCGTGCGCCTGCTGGCGACGCCGTGCGGCCCACGCCCGACGACGGCGTACGCCGCAGTGCGCGCTCGCCGTGGGACGAGTCCACCCGCCCGGCGTACGACTCACCGCACCCGCCGCTCGCCTGGACGGCGCACGAGCGGGCGGCCGGCCAGCACCTGGTCGACGTGCACGACCACCTGCGCTCGGAGCTCGCGCAGCTCTTCGACCTGATCTCCCAGGTGGAGGCGGGCACCCTCGAGGCGGGTGCTGCCCGGTCGCTGATCAACACGATGACGATGCGGCAGAACGACTGGGCGCTCGGCGCCTACTGCCAGTCCTACTGCCGCGTCGTGACGACGCACCACACCATCGAGGACACCTCGATGTTCCCGCATCTGCGCTCCAGCGACGCCGCGCTCGCTCCGGTCATCGACCGGCTGGAGGAGGAGCACCACGTCATCGCCCGGGTGCTCGACGACGTGGACCGGGCGCTGGTCGCCGTGGTCTCCGAACCCGATGGGTTGGCCCGGCTGCGCGAGGCAGTGGACCTGCTGTCCGACACGATGGCGTCGCACCTGTCCTACGAGGAGACCCAGCTGGTCGAGCCCTTGGCCCGCTACGGCTTCTACTAGCCTCCCGACATGACCACCACCCAGCCCGGCTGGCAGCTCGACGAGATCGCCTCCATCGGACGGGAGAACCTCGACGCGGAACACGTGGCCAGGTACGACGAGAAGGAAGACGCCGGCGCGGCAGGGGAGGTCGCCCTGCTGCGGTCGCTGGGCTACGGGGACGAGTCGGTCGTCGTCGACCTCGGCGCCGGGACGGGGCAGTTCGCGCTGGCGGCCGCCGAGTCGTTCGGCCGCGTCGTGGCGGTCGACCCGTCACCGGTGATGTTGGCCCGGCTCCGCGACTCGGTCCGGGCTCGTGGGTCGAGTCTGGAGGTCGTCGAGGGCGGGTTCCTCACCTACGAGCACGACGGCGCGGCCCCCGACATCGTGTACAGCCGCTGGGCTCTCCACCACCTGCCCGACTTCTGGAAGTCGATCGCCCTGCACCGGATCCGCTCGATGCTCCCGGTCGGCGGGCTCCTCCGCCTGTCCGACGTCGTGTTCTCCTTCGGCATCGACGAGGCCGGGGATCGCATCGAGGCGTGGTGCGCCGCACTCGGAGCGGACGACACCGAGTGGACGCGTGAGGACGCGGAGGAGCACGTGCGCGACGAGCACTCGACGTACTCGTGGCTCCTGGAGCCGATGATCGAGGCGGCCGGCTTCGAGATCCGCGCGGCGACGTACAGCGAGGACCGCTTCCTGGCGGAGTACCTGCTGACCGCTATCCCCGACGCTCGCTAGCCCACAGCCGGAAGAGCAGGTACGCCGAGGCGGCGTCCAGCAGGTGCCAGGCGGCGTGTCCCTGGAGCAGGGAGTGCGGGTCGCACCACAGCGACTTGGTGAGGTTCCAGATCGCGAAGGCGACCAGGATCGCGCCGAGCGCCCCGGCTCCCCACCACAGGTTGGTGCGGGTGCCGCCGCGACGCCACAGCCGGACCTCGGTCACGACGGCCACCAGCAGCAGGGTCGCGAAGGCGATGTTGCCGCTCTGCTCCACGACCGGCACCGTCCCGTCGTACAGGCCGATCAGCTCGCAGGCCGCCACGAACAGCAGGAAGAGCTGCGCGAACAGCACCCGCCCCTGCCGCAGCCACCGCATCAGTGCGTAGGCGGCGGCGAACGCGGCGACGAGGTACATACTCAGCAGGTCGAGGTCGCCGCCGCGCTCGGACTGGGTCGCGTGCATCGCCGCACTCGCCGGGCCGAGGACGACCACCACGCACGCGTACGCCGTCACCAGGCCTTCATGCTGGGGGAGGACGTCGCCCAGCTGGTCCCGTCGGCCCGCTCGCCAGGCGACCAGGAGGCCGGCGATCACGAACCCCAGGTTGGAGAACGAGTTCGCCGGCTGCTTGACCCACCCGTCGCGCGCGGCCTCGCAGAAGTTCGCGCCCCGCCCGACGTCCGGCCCCAGCCAGCCGTTGCCGATCGCGAGGACCAGCAGGCCGGTCGACAGCACCGCCGTCAGCGCGGCGTACGCCAGCGGGCGCAGGGAGCGGGTCGGCATGACGGTGACCCTAGGGGCTCCGGCGGCTCCGGTGGTTGAGGAAGGCGTGCAGCGCGGTGCCGGTGGTTGAGGAAGGCGCGCAGCGCGGTGCCGGTGGTCGAGGAAGGCGCGCAGCGCGGTGCCGGTGGTTGAGGAAGGCGCGCAGCGCGGTGCCGGTGGTCGAGGAAGGCGCGCAGCGCGGTGCCGGTGGTTGAGGAAGGCGCGCAGCGCGGTGCCGGTGGTTGAGGAAGGCGCGCAGCGCCTGTCTCGAAACCCCGCTGGGTCCGGCCCACTTGTCGTCCACAACGCAGGTTGCGACAGGGTTCTCCACCGGTCGGCGTGACCTGGGTGCGGGCTCTGGTCGGGTTGGGTTGGCTGGGGTGCATGACCGCGATGACCACACCCCGCCACCAGGTGGCCTCGGCGACCGCGCGGCTGCGCCGTGTTGCCGACGGTGTGGTGGACGCTTCGGTGTGGTCGATGACGGCCGTCGAGGCCGCGTCGACGCTGGTGGAGCTGACCCGGTTGGCCGCGCAGGTTGCCGAGCTGACCGCGCGGGTCGCCGCGCACGCCGACGAGCTGCGGGTCGGCCACGAGGTCGGTGCCACGTCGACGGCGACCTGGCTTGCCCATCAGACCCGCCTGACCCGCCGCGCGGCGGCGGGGACGGTGCGCCTCGGCTACGACCTGGGCACCCACGACCACGTCCGGGACGCCCTCGCGGCCGGTGACCTGATGCTGGAGCAGGCGCGGGTCATCATCGGCGCGGTGAAGGAGCTGCCCGAGGACCTGGACCCGGACCTGGTGATCAAGGCGGAACGGCACCTGGTCGGCGAGGCTGCCCACTACGACGCGAGCACGTTGCGGATCCTGGGCCGCAGGTTGCTGGAGGTGGTCGCACCCGAGCTGGCGGATGCGCACGAGGCGGACCTGCTGGAGAAGGAAGAAGCGAAGGCGGCGCAGGCGTGCCGGTTGACGATGTCCGACGACGGTCACGGCACGACGTATGGCCGGTTCATCCTGCCGACGGCGCAGGCCGCGATCCTGAGGAAATACCTCCTGGCCCTGGCGGCGCCCAAGCACGTGGCGGCCACCCAAGGTCCCGGGGTGCAACGCCGTCTGGGGCCGGAGCGGATGGGTCGGGCGTTCGCCGAGCTCATCGAACGCATCGGCGCCAAGGACCTGCCGAAGGTCGGCGGCACCGACGCGACCATCGTCGTGTCGATCGACCTCGACACCCTGACCGGCAAGGCCGAGAGGGCCGGTGTCCTGGACACCGGCGAACGTCTCAGCCCCGGACAGGTCCGCCGGCTGGCGTGCACCGCCCGGATCATCCCGGTCGTCCTGGACGGAAAATCCGAGGTCCTCGACGTCGGCCGGGCCCGTCG
>Ga0190274_10001401_pt1 | contig 14108 bp, 14 predicted proteins | sample Popmic531T_FD_133002 | JGI IMG/M metagenome (GOLD analysis project Ga0190274, IMG submission 133002) | Populus adjacent soil microbial communities from riparian zone of Yellowstone River, Montana, USA - 531 T | ecosystem: Environmental > Terrestrial > Soil > Riparian zone | place: USA: Montana...
CTTCCATGGCGGCTGTGCGGTCGATTTGCTCGACGCGATCCTCGGGGTAGAGGCTTCCTTGGAAGCGGCGTATTCCCGATCGAGCTACGTCCGCGAACCCGCTTCGGGGCTCGCGTGGCGAGTTTCGCAAATCCCTCCTATGGGGCGCAAAAACCGGATTGCATTTCCGCCGCCTTCGGCGACATTCGCCCAGAGCGCGACCGGACCCCTTCCAACGAAGCGTGCGCCGTCAGCTCTAGCCGGAAGGCCCCGGTCTTGGCCGGGGGAGCTGGTGCTTTCCCGTGGGAATGTGGCCGAAGGCCGCGGAAATGCAATCCGATTCCTGCCCGCCATAGGCGGGCAGCATGTTCGGGAGCTGCGCCCGAAGGGCGCGCGACTGAATTCCCGCGGAGGGATGCCAGCTCCCCCCGGCCCAGGCTGAGCGCTCAGGCGACCTCGCGCAGTTTCTGCGCCTCGCCGAGCGATTGCAGCTTTTTGAGGCTCTGGTTCTCGATCTGGCGGATCCGCTCGCGGGTGACGTTGAAGGTGCGGCCGACCTCGTCCAGGGTGCGCGGGTGCTCGCCGCCGAGCCCGTAACGGAGCTCGAGCACGCGGCGCTCGCGGTAGGAGAGGTTCTCCAGCGCCTCCTTCAGCGCCTCTTTGGTCAGCAGGTCCGCGGCGCGGTCGAACGGCGACTCGGCCTTCTCGTCGGCGATGAACTGGCCGAACTCGGACTCCTCCTCGTCGCCGACCGGCTTCTCCAGCGAGACCGGTGCCTGCGCGGAGCGCTTGATCGAGTCGACCTCCTCGGGATCGATCCCCGTCACCTCGGCGATCTCCTCCGGGGTCGGCTCGCGGCCCAGCTCGGTGACCAGCTTGCGCTCGGCGCGGCCGATCTTGTTCAGCTTCTCGACCACGTGGACCGGGATACGGATGGTCCGCGCCTTGTCGGCGAGCGCCCGGGCGATCGCCTGGCGGATCCACCAGGTCGCGTAGGTGGAAAACTTGAAGCCCTTGCGGTAGTCGAACTTCTCGGCCGCGCGGACCAGGCCCAGCGTTCCCTCCTGGATCAGGTCGAGGAAGGGAAGCCCCTGGTTCCGGTAGTTTTTCGCGATCGAGACGACCAGGCGCAGGTTGGACTCGACCATTTTCTGCTTCGCGTCGAGGTCGCCGCGCTCGATCCGCTTGGCGAGTTCGACCTCCTCCTGGGCGGTCAGCAGGCGGACTTTGCCGATGTCCTTGAGGAACAGCTGCAAGGAATCGGTGGTCATGTCCGGTTTCAGGTCGAGCGCCTGTTTCTGGCGGCGCCGGCCTTTTTTGCCGGTGTCCACGGGCATCGCTTCGGCCGCGGCTTTCTGGGCCGGGTCCATGTCCTCGACGAGCTCGATCCCCGACTTCTCGAGGTGGCCGTAGAGGTCCTCGACGTCAGACTCGTCGAGGTCGACCTCGGAGACCGCCGAGGCGACGTCGCCGAAGGTCAGCACGCCGAGCTGCTGCCCGCGATTGATGAGGTTTTTGACCTCCTCCAACTCCTGAAGCTCTGCTACAAGCATCCTGTTCTACTCATTTCCCTTGCGCGTGGTGTTTAGTCCTGGCATGAAAAGACCCCGCGACGGCGAAGATCGCGGAGTCAAACGCCTGTTCGCATCCTAGCGCTTCATTTTGTAAAGTCAAATGCCCGACGACCTGCGCAAACCCCGGCCCTGGCTCAAAGCCTTTTGGGAGCGCGCCTACCGCGAGAACGTCACCGGTCTCTCGGCGATGGTCGCCTACAACCTACTGCTGGCGATCTTTCCGTTCGCCCTCCTGGTGCTCTTCGTGTTCGGCCAGGTGCTGAAGATCGAGGGCGTCGAGAGCAGCGTCATCGCCGACCTCGAACGGCTCTTCCCGAGCGTCGAGCAGCAGACCCTCACCGACGTCCTCGCCCGGATCGAGAGCAACTCGACGACGATCGGGATCGCCGCCTTCGCCGGCTCGCTGTGGATCGGCGCCTCCTTCTGGGGGGCGATGGACACCGCCTTCTGCCGGATCTACCACGTCGAATGCCGCGGCTGGGTCGAACAGAAGCGGTTCTCCTTCGCGATGCTGGGCGTGGTCCTACTCTTCATCGCGGCCAGCATCTTCGTGCCGGCGCTCGAGAGCACCCTGTTGTCGAGCACCGACCGGCTGCCGCTCGGCCTCTCGGATATCAAGGCGATCGATACGTTCCTGCTGCTCGGCGCGGCGCTGCTGGTCACCTTCGGGATCTGCTGCGTGATCTTCTGGGCGGTGCCGAAAGGCCACATGCCGTGGCGCGCCGTCTGGCCGGGAGCGGCCTTCGTCACGGTCGCCGCCGGCCTCGCCAACTGGCTGTTCCCGATCTACCTCTCAAACGTCTCCAGCCTCTCGCGCTTCGGCTCGACCATGGGCTTCATCCTCATCGCCCTGCTCTGGTTCTACGTCCTCAGCCTGGCGTTGATGGTGGGCGCGGTGATGAACTCCCTGCGCTACGAGGTCCACGACACCGGCGAGTTACCGTACGGCGAGAAGCGGCCTTGCCAGGGTTGTGGAGATGAGGCGGCCGGCGTCAGGGCAGAGGGAGGCGCCGGCAGGAATTGAAAGCCGCCGGGCCCGCGAGGAAGGAGTTTTGGAAACCTCGAGAGCCCGGCGACAGCAACCGTGGTTCCGCGCTTGCCCGAGGAACCGTCGGTAATCCATCCATGGAATAGCCCCGGAGGGGCGGTAGGTCAACCGAAGTGGCTGAATTCCGCGTACCTGGAAGCGATATCCCGCTTTATGACCTGCAGACCGCAGGAAACCCGTTTCGCGAGCTCGCCGGTACGCGCTCGTACCCAGCGGTGCGAAATCGGTTTGCGGCGAAAAAACGGCGACGGGTGGATGGGGACCCGCCGCCGCTTTCAAATGACAGGACGCCGTCCGTGAGAAAGCCGCCCCGCCCCTTGTGCCGAAGCACAAGCCTTGTTTTCTCTGGCGCCTCCCCTGGCGACCAGATAACCGGTGGATATCCGCACCGGGAAGCTTTCGTCAACCGACTATGCCAACTCCCTTCCGGAGCATCGCCTCAGGCGCGCTCCGAGCTCGGGATGTCCCTGCAAAACGCAGCATGTCGGAAGCGCGCGCGTGCGGATCTGCCCGCGTTCGGTGCCGGCGCGGGAGCGGTTCACGGCGCCACCGAGGCCTTCGCGAAAGCGCTGTGGAGACCGCCGACCACCTCTTCGGCGAGCCGGCCGCTGCCGCCGAACCGCAGCTCCTTGACCTTTCCGTCCTTCACCGCGTGGAACCACTTGAGCGCGGTCCCGGCCGCGTAGGCCCCCGGGCTGCGTTGGAGCCGCGAGACGCAGGCGATCACGCGGCCGCCCTCGACCGTGACCTGAACGCCCGCCGCACGCGGCACGATGCCGGGGCTGGCGTCGACCTCGAGCTGGCAGAAGCCGGCGACGTCGGATCGGAGGCCGACGAGCGGGGTGGCGAGCAGGAAGGCCGCCTCGATGTCGATCTGGGTGACAGGGGCGCTGTCCTCACCCATGTGAACGCGCTCGCAGTGACTGGCGGCTGCCAGCGGGGCGACGCCGAGGCGGGCCCAGTCGGTCACCTGGTAGGGAGTGCCGCCGCCTTGTCCTCGCTGCCCCTCGACGAGCCCCGCGAGCCGCATGCTGGCGAGCCGTCGCTCCAAGGCCGGATAGCTGAAGTCCGAGATCAGTCTGTCGAGCTGGGTCAGCGAGAGGGGTCGGGCGGCCAAGGCGCGCATCATCTTCGACTCCCAACCGTCGACGAGCGCTTTGATCGCGCCCTTCGCGGCAGTGCTCTCGAGCGGAATCGGACCCTCGGGAGCGTTCCGCAGCCAGATCTCGAGCCGATCGGCGACGTCGAGCAGGCCGCGCCCCAGCGGGGTCAGCTCGTTCTCGACCGCGTAAGGCATCTGCTGGGTGGGGCGCTTGTGCAGCACGTCGAGCTCGACCAGGCTCGCGAGGTGGCCGCGCAGGGTGGTTTGGGCCGGCAAGCCGGTCGCTTTGCGCAGCTCGGCCAGCCTCATCGGGCGCTCCGACAGGGAGCGGAGAACCTGCAGGTTCAACGGCGCCGAAAGGATCGAGAGAGCCCGCCCGCCCGCCCGCGTCTGGGGGCGTTGAGGCTCCGGTGCCGCGTTCTCCGCACCACTCTCGGTTACAACGCCTCCATCGCCCATCGGCTCGACATCAGGGCTTCCCACGCTTGCACCCCTTCCGCCCCCAGAGTATCAAAGGGGTTTTGTTTCGGAACGTATACGTTTTACATACGAACAGCTAAGTTCTCAAGCCATTTCGCAAACTCCCGCGAAGATCCGTGCGATGCGGCCGCGGGCAAAGGCTTCCGCGACCGTGACCACACGGTCCACAGCGCGGTTAGCGGCGGTTTCCTACCCGTACCGCTCGCCGATGATCGCCCGCAGCTTGGCGCGATCGTGGCGGGCGTGGACGCGGCGAACCGTGCCGGAGCGGGAGCGCATCACCAGCGATTCGGTCGTCGCGCCGGCGCCGCGGTAGCGGACGCCCTGCAGGACGTCGCCGTCGGTGACGCCGGTGGCCGAGAAGAAGACGTCCTCGCCGGAGCAGAGATCGTCGGCGGTGAGGATCCGGTCGAGGTCGTAGCCCGCGTCGATCGCGGCCTGGCGCTCGCCGTCGTCGCGGGGCCAGAGGCGCCCCAACAGCTCGCCGCCCATCGACTTCAGGGCGGCGGCCGAGAGCACTCCCTCCGGCGTCCCGCCGATGCCCCAGAGCAGGTCGACCGGCGAGCGTTCGCTGACCGCGAGCAGCGCCGCCGCGACGTCGCCGTCGCTGATCAGCCGGATGCGGGCGCCGGCCTCGCGAACCTCCCGCATCGCCTCCTCGTGGCGGGGGCGATCGAGCATGACGACGATCACGTCGCCGATGCTGCCGCCCTTGCGCTCGGCGATCAGCCGCAGCGTCTCCGGCAGCGGCCGGTCGAGGTCGAGCAGGTCGGCGATCTCCTCGCCCCCGGCCATCTTTTCCATGTAGACGCACGGGCCGGGATCGAACATCGAGCCGCGCTCGGCGAGCGCGATCACCGCCAGGGCGTTGGGCATGCCGCGCGCGGTGAGCGTCGTCCCCTCGAGCGGGTCGACGGCGATGTCGACCACCGGCGGGCTGCCGTCGCCGATCTGCTCGCCGTTGAAGAGCATCGGGGCCTCGTCCTTCTCACCCTCGCCGATCACGACGACGCCGTCCATCGCAACCGAGTCGAGCACGAAGCGCATCGCGTCGACCGCGGCGCCGTCGGCGGCGTTCTTGTCGCCGCGCCCGACCCAGCGGGCCGCGGCCAGCGCGGCCGCCTCGGTCACCCGCACCAGCTCCAGCGCGAGGTTGCGGTCGGGCTTTGCTGCGCTCTCAGCCTGGGAGCTCTCGGCCATCGGCGCCGCAGGCTATAGGGTCGCCCCGTGACCGCGCGTTGGGGACTGACCTTGCCGCTGCCGGGCCTCCCGCTGGCCTCCCACGAGGAGCTCGCGAAGCGCGCCGAGGCGGCCGGCTACACGGATTTCTGGAGCGGCGAGACGAACGGGCCGGACGGCTTCACGCCGCTCGCCCTCAGCGCCGCCTGGACCGAGCGGGCGCGGCTCGGAACCGGGATCGTCGGCGTCTTCCAGCGCGGCCCGGCGCTGCTCGCCCAGGAGGCGGCGGCGCTGGCCGACGCCTCGGAGGGACGCTTCGTGCTCGGCATCGGCTCCTCCTCGGATCGCATCGTCGAAGGCTGGAACGGCATCCCCTTCGAGAAGCCGCTCAGCAAGGTCCGCGAGACGCTCGAGTTCCTCCGAACCGCGCTCGACGGCGAGCGCACCGCCTCCGGCTTCAAGCTGGAGACGGCGCCGGCGCAGCGGGTGCCGATCGTGCTGGCGGCGCTGCGCGGCAGGATGCTGGAACTGGCGGTGGAGCGGGCCGAGGGCGCCTTCACCAACTTCCTGCCGCTGGGCGGCCTGCCGAAGGTGACCGCGCAGCTCGCGGGCGCCCCGGAGGGCTTCGAGCTGCTCTGCCGCTTCTTCTGCATCCCCGGCGAGCGCGAGCAGGTCGAGCCGCTCGCCCGCTTCATGTTCTCCTCCTACATCACGGTGCCGGTCTACGCGAACTTCTACCGCTGGCTCGGCTACGGCGAGCAGATCGATCCGATGGTCGCCGCCTGGGAGTCCGGCGACCGGCAAGGGGCGGCCGCGGCGGCACCGTGGGAGCTGATCGAGGAGATGTTCATCTTCGGCACCCCGGAGGAGATGAAGGCGCGACTCGCGGCCTTCGCCGAGGGCGGGATCACGTTGCCGATCCTCACCCCGATCGTCACCCCCGATCGCCTCCCCGAGACGATCGACGCACTGGCTCCGTGAGCCGCTCGTAGGCTTCGGGTCGCCGCGTCTCGAGCAACGGGAAGAGCTCGAGCCAGTCCTGGCGCTGGTCGAGCTCGAGGTCGGCGACCAGGACCGCCGCTTCGTCGCGGGGGGCCCGGGCGAGGACGCGGCCGTAGGGGTCGGAGACGAAGGAGCTGCCGTAGAAGCTGAGCGGCGGCTCCTCGCCGCAGCGGTTGACCGCGACCATGAAGGTGCCGTTGGCGATCCCGTTGCCGACGATCACCTGCTGCCAGAGCGGCTCGGTGTCGAACCCTGGATGGTCGGGCTCCGAGCCGATCGCGGTCGGGTAGACGAGCACCTCGGCCCCGGCGAGGCTGTAGGCGCGGGCTACCTCGGGGAACCACTGGTCCCAGCAGGTCGGCAGGCCGAGCCGGGCATCGCCGAGCGCGACCACGGGAAAGGCGTCCGAGCCGGCCGGGCCGGGGCGGAAATAGCGGTCCTCGCGGTAGCCGGCGGTAACCGGGATGTGCAGCTTGCGCGTACGCGCCGCCAGCTCGCCGTCCGGGCCGACGACGATCGCCGTGTTGAAACCCAGTCCGTCCTCGCCCTCGGCCCGCTCGTACAGCGAGGCGTGAACGTGGACCCCGGTCGCGGCGGCCATGCGGGCGGCGAAGCGGTGGGTCCGGCCACCGGGCAGCTCCTCGGGTTCGGCTCCGGCCGCCGCCGGCCCGGCCGGGTCGGTCGCGAAGTAGCGGCTCAAGGTCAGCTCCTGCAGGCAGACCAGCTGGGCGCCCTCCCGGGCGGCGAGCTCGATCCCGGCCGCGAGCGCCGCCTCGTGCTCGTCGGGGTCCGGGTGCCAGCGCTGCTGCACGGCGGCGATCCGGAAGGGGGCTCGCCGCGGAGGCCGCGTCCGGGCCGGCGATGCGGGGGGTCCCGCGGCGCGGATCAGGCGGATCTCGTCCACCCGGTCAAGATAGAGGTGAGTGAGCGCCACCCTCAAATCGACGCCGGCCGCCGACGGCTTCCGCATGCCGGCCGAGTTCGAGCCGCACAGCGGCTGCTGGATGGCCTGGCCGGAGCGGCCCGACAACTGGCGCGAGGAGGCGCGGCCCGCGCAGCAGGCGTTCGCCGCCCTCGCCGAGGCGATCGCGGTCTCCGAGCCGGTCACGATGGCGGTCTCCGACGCCCAGTTCGAGCGCTGCCGGTCGCTGCTCTCGCCGGCGGTTCGCGTCCTCGAGGTCTCGACCGACGACGCCTGGCTGCGCGACACCGGCCCGACCTTCGTCGTCGACGGCCGCGGCGGTCGCCGCGGCGTCGACTGGCGCTTCAACGCCTGGGGCGGCCGGGAAGGCGGGCTCTACGCCTCCTGGGAGCGCGACGACCGCCTCGCCGCCAAGCTGCTCGAGGTCGAAGGGGCCGATCGCTACCGGGCGCCGCTGGTGCTCGAGGGCGGCTCGATCCACGTCGACGGCGAGGGCACCGTCCTGACCACCGAGGAGTGCCTGCTGAACCCGAACCGCAACCCCGGGCTGTCGCGGGCGCGGATCGAGCGGGCGCTGTGCGAATACCTGGGGTCGGAGAGGGTCGTCTGGCTGGGCCGCGGCGTCTACGAAGACGAGACCGACGGGCACGTCGACAACCTCGCCTGCTTCGTCCGTCCCGCGGTCGTGCTGCTCACCTGGAGCGAGGACGAGGACGACCCCCAGCACGCGATCTCACGCGAGGCGCTGGCCCGGCTCGGGGCGGCGACCGACGCCCGCGGGCGCTCCTTCGAGGTCGTGCGACTCCCCTCCCCCGGTCCGCTCGCGATCGCGCCCGAGGAGGCGGCCGGGGTCGAAGAATCCCCGGGCACCCTGCCGCGCCGCGCCGGCGACCGGCTGGCGGCCTCCTACGTCAACTTCTACGTGGCGAACTCACGCCTGATCATGCCGCTGCTCGACGAGCGCCACGACGCCGAGGCGGCGGCGATCCTCAGCCGCTGCTTTCCCGACCGCGAGGTGGTCGGCGTGCCGGCCCGGGAGATCCTCCTCGGCGGCGGCAACATCCACTGCGTTACGCAGCAGGTACCGGCCGCGCCAGGCTGAGCGCGTAGTCGCCGGCCGTGTCGGTGAACCAGCCGCGCAGCTCAAGCCCGGCACCCGCGTACACGGTCTCGAGGCGGCGGCGGGTGAACTTCGTGGAGATCTCGGTCCGCATCTCCTCGCCGGCCGCGAACGAGATCTCCAGGTCGAGGCCCTCCAGCCGCACCTCCTGGTCGGCCAGCGAGCGCAAGCGGATGTCCATCCGCTCCGCCTCGGCGTCGTAGCGGGCGACGTGCTCGAAGCCGTCGAGGTCGAAGTCGGCGCCGACTTGCCGGTTGAGGACCTCGAGCACGTTCTTGTTGAATTCGGCGGTGACCCCGGCGCTGTCGTTGTAGGCCGCCTCGAGGCGGATCTCGTCCTTGATCAAATCGGTACCGAGCAGGAGGTGGTCTCCGGGGCCGAGCAGAGCCGCGATGCGCTCGAGGAAGGCGTGGCGGCGGCGGGGGTAGAGGTTGCCGATCGTGCCGCCGAGGAAGGCGATCAGCCTGCGCCCCTCGCCGTCGGGAACCCGCTCCAGGTCCTGCTCGAAATCGCAGACGAGTCCGCGAACGACGAGGCCCGGGTACTCGTCGACCAGGCTGGCGGCGGTGCGCTGCGTGATCTCCTCGGAGATGTCGACGGGGACGTAGGTCCGCAGCGCGCCGGCGTCGCGCATCGCGCTCAGCAGGTGGCGCGTCTTAGCCGCCGAGCCCGAGCCGAGCTCGACCAGCGTCCCGGGCCGCCCGGCCGCGGCGAGGATCTCGGCTGAGCGGTCGCTGAGGATCTCCCGCTCCGCCCGGGTCGGGTAGTACTCCGCCAGCTCGGTGATCTGCTCGAAGAGGCCGGAACCGCGCTCGTCGTAGAAGTATTTCGGCGCCAGTTCCTTCGGGTAGGCGCAGAGGCCGGCGCGGACGTCGCGCGCCATCGTCGCCGCCGCGTCGGCGTCGAGGTGGACGTCGATCGCGATCACAGGTCCCTCGCGCAGCGCAGGCCGGAGAAGATCTGCCGCCGCCGCGGCAGGTCCCAGTTGCGGAAGGTCGGGCGGGCGACCCGCGGGTGGGTGGCCCAGGAGCTGCCGCGCAGCACCTTGTACTGGTCGCCGAAGAACACCTCCGAGTACTCGCGGTACGGAAAAGCCTCGAAGCCGGGGTAGGCGTGGAAGTCCGAGCCGGTCCATTCCCAGACCTGACCCGGCGAGTCCAGCTCGCCGTGGGCCGCCTCCCACTCGAACTCGGTGGGCAGGCGTTTGCCGGCCCAGCGGGCGAAGGCGTCGGCCTGCTCCCATGAGACATGGATGACGGGGTGGTCGGGCTCGACCGGCGAGCGCCGACCCATCGCCGTGCAGGTCCAAGCATCGTCCTCGCGCTCCCAGCGCAGCGGCGGTTCGGCCCCGGTCGCCTCGATGAACTCGGAGTACGCCGCGTTGGTGACCGGGGTCCGGTCGATCTCGAAGGGCGCCAGCTCGACGTCGTGGCGAGGACGCTCGTTGTCGTAGGCGAACCCCGAAGGCGGCGCGCCGACCGGGTGGATGCCCCCGTCGACCGTCACCATCTCCGGGCCGGCCCCGGCCGCGACCGGGGCGGTGCCGACGGGACGCAGCGGTTCGTAGCCGTCGACCAGCTGCAGCAACTGCAGCATCGTCTCGTTGTGCTGGTGCTCGTGCGCCAGCAGCATCTCGTAGACGAACCCTTCGCGCAGCAGCGGGTCCTCGACGTCGGGTGAGATGTCAACCGTGTCGAGCACTTCGAGGGCGCGGACGCGGACGTCGGCCATGTAGGAACGCAACTCCGCGTCGCGCAGGATCGGCAGCTCTCCGCGGGTCCTGCGCGGATTCTCGATCGCGTCGTAGAAGCGGCCGAGGTCGCCACGCAGCGGCTCGCGGGCGCCGATCGCCCGCACCAGCCAGAGCTCCTCGAAATTGGCGATGTGCCCGAGGTCCCAGGCCAGCGGGCTGAGGATCGGCGAGTAGACCGTGTTGAGCTGCTCGTCGTCGAGCGGTTCGACCAGCTCCAAGGTGCAGGCCCGAGCCTCGGAGAGCGCTTCCGCGATCGCTGCCTTGGGGTTTGCCTTCACCTCGGTGGCGATCCGAACACCCTACTGCGGTCGGCTCGGCGGGATGTGAACTACTCTGCCGCAGATGGACGTTCAGGGAGTGGGAGCGCTGGTCGCCGGCGGGGCCTCTGGACTCGGTGAGGCGACCGCACGCGCATTGGCGGCGGCCGGTGCGCAGGTCACGGTTGCGGACCTCAACGCCGAGAAGGGAGCGGCGCTCGCGGCCGAGATCGGCGCTCGCTTCGTCGCTGCCGACGTGACCGATCCGGATGCGGTCAGCGAGGCGATCCGCAGCGCCGCGGAGCCGCAGATGGGGCTGCGGGTGTCGGTGTGCTGCGCGGGGATCGGCTGGGCGGAGCGGGTCGCCCACAAGGGCGGTCCCCACAACCTCGAGTACTTCACCAAGGTCATCGGGGTGAACCTGATCGGCACCTTCAACGTCCTGCGCCTTGCCGCGGCGGCGATCGGCGAGAACGAGCCCGACGGCGAGGGCGAGCGCGGAGTCTGCGTCAACACCGCCTCGATCGCCGCCTTCGACGGGCAGATCGGCCAGGTCGCCTACGCGGCCTCCAAGGGCGGAATCGCGGGCATGACCCTGCCGGCGGCACGCGACATGGCCGGACGCGGGATACGGGTGATGACGATCGCCCCGGGCCTGTTCGACACGCCGCTGCTCGCCGCCCTCCCCGAGGAGGCGCGTACCGCGCTCGGGGCCGGTATCCCGTTCCCCTCCCGCCTCGGCCGGCCGGAGGAGTACGCCCGTCTGGTCCTGGAGATCGTCGCCAACCCGATGCTCAACGGGGAGACGATCCGCCTCGACGGTGCCCTGCGGATGCCCCCGAGGTAAGCGCGCCTCCCCTCCTCAACCCAGCCGGCGCTCGTCGTGGAGCCCGTCGGCCAGCGTCGTCAGTTCGCCGATCCGCAGCTCCAAGGCCGATGCCACGCGGGCCAGGGTCAGGTAGGACGGGTTGCCCGTGCCGCGCTCCAGAATGCCGACCTGCTTGGCGTTGATTTCGGCGCGATCGGCGAGCTGCTCCTGACTGAGCTCGGCCCGCCTGCGCGTCCGCCTGATCGCCTCACCAAGCGCGGCATGCTCCGGTGAACGAGGTTTCAGTCGGCGGCGGGGCGGCACCCCGCGCAGCCTTCCCGCCCCGTCGCACCGATGTTAGGCCATATAAGCCTTAACGCCTGGCCAGGTGCCTGACCTTGCTGTCGCTGCTGCGCGTGTCCTCGAGGACCACACGGACCCACTCCGCCTGTCCACCGGACGCGACCCGGTAGAAGCGCTCTCTTGCGCCCCTCACCTTGCGCGTGCGCACCAACTCCAACACACCCAGATCGACGAGGACCTTGACATGGTATGAGACGTTGCTCAGCGGCAGGTCGAAGCGCTGGCAGAGCTCGGTCGCACTGGCGGTCCCGTTTTCCTTGACCACGCGCAGAACCTGCCGCCGAAGCGGGTGGTTCAAAGCCATTATCCACTGGGTCGTATTGGCGCTCATCGGGGGGGCGGCAATCCTTGGTTTGTGTGCGAGCTTTCGAGCGGTGTGAACCCCTCGATGCCCACGCTCACACTTGGGAAGAGTTAGGGCATAAATACCCTAACAGTTAAGTCGAGAAGCGGAAAGGGTGCGAGGCCGTGCCCCCCGCCCGCAAGAGCAAGCCGCGCACCCCCGAGCTGGGGGCCCTCGGCGAGGCAATTCGACGCCTGCGCACCGAGGCGGGCCTCAGCCAGGAGCAGCTGGCTGAGCGGGTCGCGACCGACCTGACCCAGATCGGGGGACTGGAGCGGGGGACGAGGAACCCCAGCTACACCACGCTGCTGCGGCTGGCAGACGCCCTGAGGACGCGCGTCGGTGAGATCGCCCGGCTCGCCGATCGGCTCGGGGACGAGGAGCTGCCGGGCCCTGGCTAGTCGGTCCCCGCGGCCTCCGGGTCGCGCCAGACCCGCTTGCGCCAGGGAGGACTGACCGCGAAAGCGGAATCCGCGGCGGCGGCGATCGCCTCGAGGGGGATCAGGTGTACGCGCCGCCCCGGGGTGAAGCGGTCGACGCGGGGTATGCCGGCGGCGTTCCCCGCGTGGCTGCCGCCCGAAACGAGGAGCAGGCCCGTCTCGGGACCCCAGCCATTCGGCTCGCGGCCGCCCAGCGTCTCCGCTGCCTGTCGGAGCGCACCGAATCCGGCGTCGGCGCCCCAGTTGGCGATACCGCGCTCGTAGTTGTAGCCGTGATGCGAGGAAGCCCGCTGGTCCGCGCGTCCCGCGGCGTCGATGCGGATCTGCACCGACTCCCAGTCGTCGGGGTGGTAGCCGGCCGGCCCGATCACCGGGAGGCCGCGCAGGGTCGCCGAGTCGGCGTAGTAGAGCCAGTACTGGATGTAGAGGTGGCCGGATCGCCCGCCGGAGCAGTCGCTGCCCCCGGCCTCCGCGCGTTCCGCCCGCCCCTCCCGGCAATCGACGACGTGGACGAACGCGGTCACCGGCATGCGCGCATCCGTGCGACGTACCAAACCGCGCGCCGACCCGTCCGCGCAGGCTGCAACACGGCACCGCCGGAAGTCGACCGGCAGAGCCCGCGACCCATCCTCGAAAGCGAGCATCGGCATGTGCTCGCGGACCAGCTTCCCCACCTCGGTCCCGTACGCCGCGATCAACCGCGGCTGATCCCCACACCCATCCGCCAAAGCCGCCGCACAGAGCAACCGCTCCCCTACGGCCCGCGCCAACCCAACTCCCGGCACCCGCACACCCGCTGCAACCAACCCCACCATTAAAAACGAAACAACACAAAGCGTCCCCACCCACTCAACACTCGACTGCCCCCGCTCCGCAGCATCCATACTGCAGCTAAGAAGCGGACATACCCGCTATCTCCCCCCTACCGGTGAAGGTCGGTCCCGGCAGGGATGGAGCGTCTTGTACTTTTTCGCGACTTTGGTTCGAGCGGCAGCCCTGCGGCGCTACTCGAAAAAGTTAAGCGGAATCCCTGCCGGGACCGACCCTACCGCTAGAGGTTCTGTATCTCGGCGGCTATGTCCGCCGCCGCCTGTTTGGCGTCCGCGAACAACATCGACGTGTTCGGTTCGTAGAAGAGGTCGTTGTCGATGCCGGCGAAGCCGGGGCTGAGCGAGCGCTTGATCACGATCACCTGCTGGGCCTCGTTGACCTCGATGATCGGCATCCCGGCGATCGGGCTGTCGGGATCGTTCTTGGCTGCCGGGTTGGTGACGTCGTTGGCCCCGACCACGACGGCGACGTCGGTGCGCCCCATTTCGGGGTTGATCTCCTCCATCTCCCTGAGGTTCTCGTAGGGCACGTCGGCCTCGGCGAGGAGCACGTTCATATGGCCGGGCATCCGCCCCGCGACCGGGTGGATCGCGTAGTTGACGGTGATGCCGCGCTTCTCCAGCTCGTCGGCGACCTCCTTGATCGCGTGCTGGGCCTGGGCGACGGCGAGGCCGTAGCCGGGCACGATCACGACCGTGTCGGCGTAGGCGAGCTTGATCGCCGCGTCCTGGGCACCGATCGAGACGTGCGGGCGCTCCTCTCCTCCCCCGCTCGAGCCGCCCGAGGGGGCGCCGCCGAAGCCGGCGAAGAGGACGTTGGCGACCGAGCGGTTCATCGCCGTCGCCATCTCCATCGTCAGGATCGTTCCCGAGGAGCCGACCAGGGTGCCGGCGACGATCAGCGCCAC
>Ga0190274_10001402_pt1 | contig 14107 bp, 15 predicted proteins | sample Popmic531T_FD_133002 | JGI IMG/M metagenome (GOLD analysis project Ga0190274, IMG submission 133002) | Populus adjacent soil microbial communities from riparian zone of Yellowstone River, Montana, USA - 531 T | ecosystem: Environmental > Terrestrial > Soil > Riparian zone | place: USA: Montana...
CTCGGCAACGCCGGGGACTTCCGCATGGACTGCCTCGTGCGTGTGTTGAAGCACCCGGTGACCAAGTGGGATCCGGGCAACATCGGCGACCCACGCAGCACCAAGTCGACGGGGATGATGACCCGGTACATCAACTGCTGGCCGGGCTCGATGCAGTGGAACGACCTCAACGCCGGAGACAACTCGGTGATGGTCGAGACGATGACCCTGCACCACGAGGGCTTCGTGGTGTACTACGGCTCCGGCTCGACCGGCGGCGGTACATCGTCCGACAACGCCGCCACCTGAGTCATCCGCCAAGGAGGAACTGCATGACCACCGAACAAGAAGAGCAGACACCAGCCGTACTCGCCGGAGGCCCAGGGGGTCTCGATCCGATCAACTGGGACGAGTGGTCGACCGTTCCTCCACACCTGCGAGAGCAGGGCGTGGAGGAACTGCAGCCGGGTGCCCTGCCACCCGAGCACCTCAACGAGGCGCTCGGCGAGATGCTCAGGGAGGCCAAGCCCGACATCCCGATCGTGGACGAGCCACCGAACGGAACGGTCGAGCTGCTGTGGGGGATCGAGCGTGGAGGCAAGCGCTACCGCACCGCCCTGGTGCGTGAGCTGAACGGCGCCGACGAGGAGCGCATCGCACGGCTGTCGACGTCGGCGACCAACTACAACGTCCTCGTGGTGGACCTCCACCTGCGCTGCGCCGTGGAGCAGATCGGCAACGTCAGTGTCGCCGACGACGCCGACGTGCTCGGCGAGCTGCTCATCTCCGACCGGGACATCCTGTTCAAGGAGGTGCTCCTCGCCACCTACGGGCACACCCGTGACTACGAGGGCATCGCCTGCCCGACGTGCAGCTTCGAGATGGACCTGCACGTCGACATCGATGCGCTGATCGAGGTCTCCAACGTCAGGGAGTTCGACAGCGGCAACTTCGTCGTCATCCTGCGCAACGGCACCTCGGTACTGATGCGCAACGTCACCGGCAACGATCAGCTCTCGGTGTTCCGCAACACCACCCGGGCGATGTCCACGGCCGAGGCCAACACCGCCTTCATCGCCGCCTGCGTCGAGAAGGTCGACGGCAAGGCCGTGCCCGACCCGGAGAAGTGGGCTCGGGGACTGGGGATCCTCGACCGCAAGAAGATCACCAACGCACTGCTGGACATCCCAGCCATCGGCTTCAAGGAGGTTGAAGTGCCCTGCACCAACTGTGGGAAGAACCTCCCCACGGTCTTCGGTTGGGCCGACCTTCTACCGGGTTAACTACCGGGCCATCTACGTCCAGTACACCCGGCTGGTCGAAGCGTTCGGGTGGTCACCAGATGAGTGCAAGGCGTTGACGATACGGGAGCGCAGGTACTGGATCGAGTACATGACGTACAAGAACCGGATGGAGAACTACCGCAGGTCGATGGTGGTGAACGGATAGCAGATGGCAGACGAACCACAGATCGGAGGAGGGCCACGGCTCCCTGGTGGGCGTACCACCAAGAGCACGCCGATGACCAACGTCTCCGCTCAGGTGAAGACCGAAGGTCTCAACATCATGGATCGTCTGCTGTCGAGCATCGCCAAGAGCACGACGCTGATCGCCAAGAACCTCAAAGCGATGAACGCCGAGGGCCGTACCGGCGCCGGAGCGTGGGCTGGGTTCCTCGCCGGAGCTAGCGGTGGGCGGGTTGGTGTGGCAGCAACACCATGACGTGGCAGGGCAGTGTGCCTGCGCTCAAACCGTCGGGCCCGTCGTCGCAGACCGGGGCGCCCACCACAATGCCGTGGTCTGGCAAGCTGCCAACGCTCACACCCGGTGGCCCCACATCGACCACCGGGTCGTACTCACCGCCCGGCGGAGGTCAGGGTGGCGCCCCTCCGGGCGGTGGGCCCAGCAACTCCATGCCGTGGATGGGCGCCGTCAACAGGGGCGGTGCTATGGCCTACGGCGCACTCGCTGCTGCTCCGGCAGCGATGCTGGCCGCCGCTCCTCTGGCCAACATGCTCAGCGGCCGCATCGGCCAGCAGATCACCGAGGGCGCACCGATCGCCGCCATGAGCCTGCGCACGTCCTCGATGTACTCGGGGATGCAGTACAACCGTGTCGAGCGTGAGCGCTTCCGTCAGCTCGGGCAGTTCGCCGGGAGCCGCCAGGACGTGGCCGCCGCCGGAGAGATGGCACTGCGCCTCGGTCAGACACCGCAGCAGGCCGGGCGCTACCTCCAGGGCGTCGGCAACACAGTGCAGGCGATGGGCGGAACGATGACCGCCCCGCAGGTGATCCAGGCGACCGGCGGCTTCCAAGACTCGCTGGTGATGCGCCGCCAGATCGCCAGCGGCATGCGCCCGGCCCGCATCGGCGGACAGGTGCGTGACCCGAGGGAGGTGTCGAGGGACTACATCAACAACTTCGAGCAGAAGTTCAATGGCGGCCGCAAGCTCAACGAGTACGACTTCATCAACCTGCAGACGCCTGGCTCAGGGTTGCGCATCAGGTTCCAACGTCTGTACGGACTCGATGACTCAGCGATCGACATGCTGACCGTCGCCGGGATGCAGTCGCTCAAAGCCGGTAACTCCCTCTCCACGTCGGGCCAGCTGACGGCGGCGGGGATGTCCTCGGAGCGCATCTCCCTGGCGGTGTCCAGCCTGTCCACGACCAAGGGTCTGCGTAACGCCAACTTCATGGCCCGCACCGAGGGCGGGATGGTCAACCAGCTGCAGACCGAGGAGACGATCCAGCGTGCGTTGGGCGGGCTCGAAGAGGCGACCTCGGGGTTGATCAGTGAGTTCGCTGGCCTGGAGCGTGTGGTCAAGGGCGTGACCACGGCACTGGGTGTGATCGCCGGTATGGGGTTGCTCAAAGGTGCTCTCGGTGGTGGTGGTGGTGGTATCGGGATCCCCGGGCTCGGTGGTGGTGTCGGCTTCGGTGGCTTCGCCCGTACTGCTGCTGGCGGGGTCGGCACCGGGGCGCCCGCTGCTGCAGCTGCTGCGGCTCCAGCTGCAGGGGCTGCCGGTGGAGTGATGTCGGGGATGGCCAGCCGGGCCGGGCTCGCTCCCGTCGGTGTCGGCTTCGGCATCGCCGCCGCCAAGACCGCAGCCAACGCCACCAACTGGGGCGACCTGTTCACCTCCGCAGGTGAGGGTGTTGCGTCAGGTGCTGCCCTCGGCGGCATGGTCGGCGGCCCGTGGGGTGCAGCCATCGGTGCGGTGGGTGGTGGCGTGCTCGCCTTCGGTGCCGCCGGGTTCAACTGGCTCACCGACACCAGCGGTCGGGATCAGGAGACCGCTCGGCAGAGCACGTCGGCCTCGAACATGACCGACAAGGAGATCCTCGACAAGTTCATCACGAACCGCAACGCCGTGACTTCGAGACGGACGCCGGAAGAGATCCGGCGTATGAACGAGACCCTGCAGTATCAGATCAACCCTGAGACCAATGAGCCGTACGGTCCCAACTTCCTGACCGCCGACACAGCTGAGTACCTCACGAAGAGCTGGACGGAGGTTGGTACCGACGCCGCCGACGAAGAGAGCACCGGCTTCATGGATCGCTTCCAGATCCGGCGCTCGGCGTTGATCGAGCAGTGGATGAACGAGGCCGTCAATACCGGTCAGCCGTTTCAGGACTACATGAAGTGGTTGACCCAACGGTGGAACGGTCGTGACCCCACGAAGCCGGTGTCCGACGCCGACGTCAACAAGACGCTGGACGAGTGGATCAGGGTGCAGGACAAGTTCCACGAGTTCGCTTCCAGCTCTGGTGAGGTGGAGGATTCGGACTACGAGGATGCTGGCACGACGTTGCTCAACCTCACCCAGGCGATGCGGTCGCCCGGCAACACTCGTCATGCTCCCGGTTGGGCAGAGCTGAACGAGGCGTACAAGAACTACTTCGGCGACTACGTGCGCCACCCGATGGAGTACAAGCCGGTCTACACCGATGCGGCGATCGGCATCATCGGCCAGTACCAGTTCACGGCGAGCGACTACGTCCAGTCGAGACTCGCTGGCTCCAGCCAGACGGGCGACCCCAACTTCGGCGACGGCAACGATCACGGCGGACTGACACCGACCGAGCCGTTCAACTTCGGATCGATCGCCAGCTTGCGCCTGGCGCCCGAGCCCGACGACCCCAACTGGAACAAGATGGACAAGCGCATGCAGCAGCGCTTGCGCATCATGTTCGCCAACTCCGGTGGCCAGGTGCGGTGGGAGAAGGGCGGCGGCTGGCGCTCGACCGAACGTCAGCGGCAGATGTTCCTCGAACGGTACCGACCCGACCCCAACGGTTCGATCACCTGGAACGGCCAGAAGTGGAAGCACGTCTCCGGCGCCGCTGCTGCTCCCCCCGGGCGCTCGTACCACGAGATCGGTCTGGCCGCCGACCTCGGCGGTCCCGGTGTCGGCAACGGCTGGTTGAAGAAGAACGCCCGCCGCTTCGGGCTCAAAGAGTTCTCCTCGGTCAACGACGAGCCGTGGCACGTCCAGCTGATCGAGCTGCCCAACGGACGCAGCAGCTACGACCAGGGCGCTGATACCGGCGCTGCTGGTGCCTCAGTGACCGACACCGTGCCCGCTGAGTCGGGCCCGGTGTCCGGTGCCGTCAGTGGTGGTGGCGCCAGTGGTATCGGTGGCGGGAGCAGCGCCGGGCTGCTGACGATGAACACGAGCAGCCTGGCGGCACTGTCGGGTGGTGCTGGTGGCGGTGGCGGTGGTGGCGGAGGCAACTACGAGGGGACGGCCGGGGCGACGACGGCCGACACCACCACCGACTACTCCGGTAGCGGCCCGCTGACCGGCGAGCAGATCGCCAAGATGGCCTACGCCGCAGGCTTCCGTGGCGACAACCTCATCACGATCCTGGGCATCGCCAAGCGTGAGTCGAACTGGGATCCGGCGGCGCACAACACCAACGCCAACACCGGGGACAACAGCTACGGCCTGACGCAGATCAACATGCTCGGCAGCCTCGGCCCGGCACGCCAGGCGCAGTTCGGGATCTCCAAGTACGACGAGCTGCTCAACCCGGCGACCAACTTGAAGGCCGCCTTCACGATGTCGGGCGGGTCGAACTTCCACGCCTGGCTCGGGTACCGAGCTGGCCTGTCGATCAGCGACTCGCAGCACAACGCTGCGGTCCAGGCCGTGAAGGACGCTCACCTCGGCGACGCCGTGTTCGACACCGGGCAGGGCGGCAACATGACGCCAGCCCGGCAGGCGATGCCGACGAGCCTGTTCGGTTCGATGGTGGCGAGCACCGGAAGTAATGGCGGTGGTGCTGGTGGCATCAACGTCAACGTCACGATCCAGTCCTCCGGCAACTACGGGTACGACGCTCAGCGTCTGGCTCGTGCGGTACGCCCTGCCTTCGAGGCCGAGTACGCCGAGGTGTCGGCGAAGAGGAGCAGCTGATGGCCGCCATCAACATGCCGTCACCGGACAGCGGCGGTGTGACCGGCGATGGGACAGCCGACTACCGCATCAACAACGACTACCTCTGGCCCCGCTACACGGTCCCCCCGTTCATGCGGCCGAGGAACTTCACGGCGACGCCTGGTGGTTCAGTCAGCACCAGCCCGTACCGCAACCCGGGTCTGCTGCGTGGGTGGATCTACCCCATCGACGTCAACACCACCGACTACCTCTCGGCCGTCGGTGCCACCTCCACCAACGGCATGGACGACGCCGTGAACCGTGCGATCGCCGAGAAGGCGAAGGCTGACGCTGCCGCCGCCGCTACCGCTACCGACGAGGAAGAGGAGACGGTAGCTACTGCGCACCCGCCTGCCGGTCCCAGCACGGTGGTGCTCGCCAACGGTGAGCCCGCCTGGCTACCCAAGAAGATCCGCTACCGGGAGGGCAAGCAGTTCCAGTTCAACCCCTTCTTTGTCGAGGTGGCGATCGAGATGACCAGCGCCGCTCCGGCCGAGACACAGCAGCAGGGCGGCACCGCAGGGACCGAGCAGATCGGCGGCGCCACCACATCGCTGCAGCTGCTCTTCGATCGTTCGATGGAGACCTACGCCGCAACGATGGGAGTCGACAAGGTCGACGCCTACACCATCGATCCGATCTTCGCCGACATCGGTGTGCAGAAGGATCTGTGGGACGTCTACCGGATCCTCCTCGGTGGCGACAAGGACTACTTCAAGAACGTCGGCAAGAAGCTGGTCAACATCGATGACGTGGCTGGCGTCGGTGGGATGAAGGTGCAGCCGGGCAGCGTCACCGACATGACCACCCGCCTGTTCGACCTCGGCATCTCCGGGGCCAGTGCCTGGGGCCGTCGTGTCGCCGTGTTCTACAACCCCAACCTCGTGATCATCGGCGACGTCACGAGCATCGGGTTCGTGTACGCCGAGTTCAACGCCAACTACGTACCGATCAAGGCCAAGCTCGACCTCGGGCTGTCCATCCTCCACACCACCTCGGAATCAGGAGCCAACACCTTCGTGGGCGCCGACGACACCTCCACCGACACCCAGGGCACCGAGGGAGCGGACGGTGTCAACGGCACCGCCGATGACGTACCGCTCTCCTACGACCGCAACACCGAAGCCAATCGGCCTACGTACTCCACCGGCGCCGGTGGCCGCAACTACACGGTCTAGGTTCGGATCATGGACCGCTACGCCAACGAGAAGACCACCGAGGTACCACACAGCAACGGTGCCAACGTGCGCATCGTCATGCGCAGGCCACGCAGGTACCCGAGGCAGCCGTTCATGACCTACACGGCGACAGCTGCTGACTCGATGTGGACGCTGGCCTACCGCTTCCTCGGAGAGCCCCTCGACTGGTGGTTCATCGCTGACATGAACTGGCACGTCACTTGCCCCGACGAGTTGACGTGGGGGACGAAGATGGTCATGCCGGTGGTCTGATGGCTGATGTCTTCTCTGCTGGCTCGACTGCACTCAACGTCTCCGACTACGACATCGAGGAGCACTGTGGTCAGCACGATCTGCTGACCATCAACGGCACGGTGAAGAGCCTGGCTGCCGAGATCGGCAAGCCCGCAGCGCTACAGATCGACCAGGGCGCCTACTCCCGCAAGATCGTCGGCTACATCGACACCCAGGCCACGTCGATGGGTCGCAACCGAGAGACCTTCGACGCCGTGTACGTGCTCGGTGCGTCGAGCGTGATGCGCTCGGGCGGCGAGCGCAAGTGGAAGGCCAAGCGCCCCTTCGACATCGCTTCCGAGATCGTGCGTCCCTACGGCTTCTGCCTGGAGATGGACAAGTACGAGTACACGATCCCGTTGTTCGCTCAGTCGGCCGAGAGCGACTGGCAGCTGCTCAACCGGCTGGCCGCCGAGATCGGCATGGCGTTGATCGGTACCAACACCGTGATCCGCATGGTCGATCCGGTGAGGGAGATCCGCCGACGCAAGCTGCGCCCACTCAACACCGTCGACATCCGTACCCTGACGGACTACAACATCAGCCAGTCACCGGTACCGCTCGGCTACGAGGGGCGTGTGTTCCAGGGCGTCGACCGCTTCCGCAAGACCTTCTCGGTCACCGCCAACCCCAACGCCACCATCGTGCTGCCCGCTCCCGAGACGGTGCGTTCGTTGGAGGATGCGCTCAGCGCTGCCGAGAGGATCGAGCGACGCCGTCACCGGATGAAGAGGGCGACCTGCTCGATGAGCTTCATGCCGGTGCTGCGCAGTGGTACGACGCTGGCGTTGACCAACGGGAGCGATACCCGTGTGTGGTTCATCGTTGAGTCACGTCACATCTCCACCGGCAACGACAAGGTGCGCACGTACCTCGTGCTGAACCGTGACGACGACGACGACCGCACAGCGGTCGATGCCTGGCGTGGGTCGCAGTGGCCCGAGCCGGTGTTGATGGACAACCAGTGGGTCTCGTCCATCCGCTGGGAGCGTGAGCTGTGAGCACCAACATGTACGCCGTCTACGAGGCGAGGGTGCGCAAGTTCGACAAGGTGACCAAGGTCGCCACGGTCGTGATGCCTGGCGTCTACGGGATGGAGCCGATCGAGGCGCCGCCGTTCACACGCACCGGGATGAACACGGCGGTGATCGAAGACCTCGTCGTCGGTGACCGGGTGCTCGTGGTGCAGGGCGAGAACGAGGTGCCCGAGTGGCTCTCGACCAACCCCGATTGGTACCGAGTGTCTGGCCCGGTGAGCATCGTGACCAACGGCCCCAACATCAACCTGGCTCCCGCAGCTGCGAACCAGTACGCCTACGTCGCTTTCCACGACGAGACGTTCAACGCTTACGCTCCCATTCTGTCGTCTCGCCACGGCTGGGTCGGCAAGCACTCGACCACCGGAGCCATCTGGCTGGCGGCTGACACCGGTTACGACCTGATGCTCTTCGCACCAGGGAGTCACACGGCGACCATCACCGCCGGAGGCATCACTGCACTGGTGGCAGACCTCAACGGTGTGAACATCCCGAGCCCAGCCGAACTTGCCTTCGGCGCTTCGGTTCGGCAGATGATCAACCTGTACGGATCGACGTACGGCATCGGGGTGCAGTCGAACACTCAGTACTACCGCTCCGCAGGCAACTTCGCCTGGTACCGGGGCGGTGTTCACTCGGGCACGGCTCTCGACCCGGGTGCCGGTGGTGTCAAGGCGCTGACCATCCGGGCCGACGGTGTGATCGAAGACTTCCTCCGCATCCAGGGAGTGATGCGAGCACAGGTCGGCATGGCTGTGTACGGCAGGGGTTCGGCCTACATCCAGTTCTACGACAACAGCGGAGTCACGGCCCCTGATCCTGACGTCCTCAATACACGCACCGGCTACATCGGGTTCTCGGGTACCACTTCACCGGCCGCCAACCACCTGTACATCCAGAACGAGAACGGGGTCGACACTCGCCTCTATTCCGGCAGCGGCTCGATCATCCTGATCACCGACGCCACTGAGCGTGCTCGCCTCACCTCCACCGCCTACCTCTTCGGCAAGACCGGCTACAACACCTACCAGACCGTTGGTGGTGTGGAGATCTGGCACGCCGATGCGCAGGTGATGATCACGCAGACGACGAACACCTTCAACTCGATCTGCCACGTCAATGGAAGCGCCGCTGACGCCATCAGCGTCAGCTTCCTGCGCTTCTACACCGGCACGACGATCATGGGGAACATCACACAGTCCTCGACCGGCGTCACCTACGGGAACGTCAGCCATGGGCCGTGGAAGGGCAACGTTCAAGATCTCGATGATGATGAGGCGTTGGAAAGGCTTGCTCGTTGGCGGCCCGTCGCTTACCAGTGGAAGTACAACGCCGACGGCATACGTGACGAGGACGGCGAACCGTCAGGTGACTTCGAGCACGGGTTCATCGCCCAGGAGCTGTACGAGGTGGAGCCCACGGCGGTGGGCAAGGGGTACGGCACTCAGGACGATCAGAGGGTGTGGCTCGAACGCAAGGCGTTCCACGAGGCGGCGCACGCCGACGAGGAAAGCCCGATGCCCTTCGAGGAGCAGGATCCGTTCCTGCCATGGACGATCGACGCCGCCGATCTCGTGCCCGACATGGTGGCGGCGATGCAGGCGATGATGCGACAGATCGAGGCGCTGCAGGAAGAGGTAGCGCTGTTGCGGTCAGCCCCGGGCGACGAGGGACGCTAACTAGGGTGGATCCCATGACCGCACCCATCCAGCCGCCGCCTCCCGGCACCACCTTCACCAAGGATCCGGTGCAGATCACCACGGCGCTGTTCACGTTGCTGCTCGGTATCAACGCCGTGTTGATGATCACCGGAGTGTTCGATGAGGTGGCGGGCGGGATCATCACGGGTGTGCTCACCGCAGGATGGGCAGCTGTCAACCAACTGTTCGTGCGCCCGGCCACGGTGCCCCGACAACCACTCGCCGAGCTGGCGTACGAGAATCAACAGCCAGCCGGGTCTGTCCTACCTGCGTCCACTCCAGTGGTCGAGGTGTCAGACCTCCCCATCGATCAACCACCACCCACAGGAGCAACGCAATGAGCACCACCGATCCCACCGCCCCCGCCGCCCCCGAGGCTGATCCCGAGGTGCCACCCGACTACGTCAGCGATCCCGTCGACCCCGACGAGGAGGACGACGAGGCCGAGGACGACGACTGATGGCCGAAGTCCTGTACCCGGATGGGTACGCCCCGGGCAAGCCGTACGGGCGCATGGCGACGATCGATGAGGTCTTCGCTCGCAGCTCGGTGAAGATCCTCAACCCCGAGTACAAGAAGCGCTGGAAGGGGTTGATGGTCGCCTCGGGCGGCAAGCTCGGCATCGGCGGCGGCGGGCGCACCACCGAGCAGCAGGAGACCGTGTTCCTCTCCCGCCACAACAAGGTCGGTTCCGGTGGCTGCTGCAGCTACAACGGCCAGCGCTACCAGTTGAAGAGCGGCTTCGCTCACGCCTCGCCCCCGGGGCTGTCGTTCCACGAGACGATCGTGGACGGCGGTGCTGCTGCGGTCGACGCCGTCGGCGACTTGAAGTGGGCGGCGCTCCACTGCGAGGCGTACGGCCTCGCTCAGGCGTCGTGGGGCAATGAGCTGTGGCACTTCCAGTTCTACGAGTTCCCCAACAGCGTGGGCTCGTGGAAGCGCTCGGGCTCGCCCTCGCCGCAGGCGTGGAAGCTGCCCGGTGGCAGCACGCCGCCGCCCCAGCCCAAGCCGCCGTCCGGTGGCACCACCTACACCGTCGTGGCCAACGACTCGTGGTACGGCATCGCCAGCAAGGTGGGCTGCACGCCCGAGCAGCTCGTGGCGGCCAACCCGCCCAAGACGATGCAGACGGTGCTCCACCCCGGCGATGTGCTCAACGTGCCGTCGAGCGCCACCAAGCCGCCTGCTCCGAAGCCGCCGACGGATTGGGTGAGCTACGGCGTCAACGCCAAGACGCCGCCCGGCAACCCGATGCTCTCCAAGGGCATCGTGCACTACAACGTGCAAGAGCTGCAGGCGATCCTCTGCTCGATGCCGACGCTGCCCGCCGACGGCGGCAAGCCGATCTACAACCCCGAGTGGGTCGACAAGGACAAGATCGGCTCGGGCCCACAGACCGACAACCTCTTCGGTGACGCCACCGGCCCGGCGCTGGCGTACTGGCAGAGCAAGAACGGCCTCACCGCCGACAGCAAGTACGGCCCGCAGACCTCGGCCAAGCTGGCGGCGGTACGGGGGAAGTGACCACATAGCGCTCGGTGGAGGGGCGCACCTTATGTTCAAGGGGCGCTCCGTCATCGAGATGATGATCCTCGCCTTCACGGGCGTGGTCGTCTTCGTGATGATCACGATGGCGGCGTCGATCATCGCCGTAGAGATCGCCAGCAGAGGTGAGGCCAACACCGACCGTGCCGTCGATGCCCTGATGTCTTTAGTCAGCGGCATCCTCGGTGCGCTTCTTGGGCTGATCGCTGGTAAGACAACGTCAACGAACACCGATCTCAACCAACCACCGCCGCCTCAACCACCTGAGCAGCCACCACCGTCATGAGTAAGTTCCTGCCGCTGTACATCTTGGCGGGAGTGTCCGTGGGCTGCGGCGCCTCGACGGCTGCCGTGCTGGCAGCCACTGACGGTGCAGGCGGGGTTACGCCGGTCACCACCGTCGTTGAAGTACCGACCGGTAGCGTTGCGTTCGAGGTCATCCCTGGGCCCGCTGGGCCTCAAGGGGTCCAAGGAGAGCAGGGCGATCGTGGCCAGCCTGGCCCACCGGGAAGCGATGGCCTCTCGATCATCGGGCCAGCTGGTCCACCAGGCAATGATGGCGAGAGCATCGTCGGTCCCGCTGGGCCTCCCGGCAGCGACGGACGTGACGGCAGCAACGGGATGGCTGGCGAGTCCATCGTCGGTCCCGCTGGCCCCGCTGGACCTCAGGGCGAGCCCGGAAGCGACGGCCGTGATGGTGAGTCGATCCAAGGAGATAGTGGCCCCGCTGGCCCCGCCGGTCCTCAAGGCGAGCCAGGGCAGGACGCTCAGAATGTTCCGGTACCGGGCCCGCAAGGAGAGTCTGGTCCAGCTGGTCCGCCAGGAAGCTCGGTGGTTGGGCCGCAAGGTGAGCAGGGAGTCCCAGGCCCGCCAGGAGCTGACTCACAGGTCGCTGGTCCGCCCGGTCCCGCTGGCCCACCGGGCAGTTCGGTGATCGGTCCTCAAGGACCGGCTGGCGAGTCCGTAGTCGGGCCTCCTGGGCCGCCCGGGCCTACTGGCCCACCGGGCCAGCCAGGAAGCTCCACCGGCTGGTGCCCCGGCACCTTGGGCAACATCGTCGTGCGCACTGGCCAGGGTCACGACGCAACGGTCTACGCCTGCGTGGTGGGGTGAGAGCACCGCCGAGTTAGTGCTGCGTGGGAAACTGGCGGGGTGACCATGACGTCGAGCGTCTTCGGTCCCGGCACCTGGAGCATGGACTACCTCGTGACCGGGGGCTGGGCCTATGCGCCCATCGGCGACGTCTACCCGCTGGAGCCGATCTGGTCGGAGAGCCACGGCGTTACCGGCGACACGGTCAACGTCGCCGACGAGCAGAACTACTACTCGATGGTGTGCCCGTACTACGCCGACATCGACCCCTACTTCATCGTGCAGATCACCGAGGACGACCTCTCGACCGAGGACGTTGTCGAGGAGGGTGTACCGGCAGGCGCCGTCGCTACCTCGGCGTGGTGCTGGCTGCCGTGGGGGTTCCACCAGGAGCATCAGGTGCTCGTGCAGCAGGTGATGAGCGGCGAGGCTCCCGACGAGGTGTGGACCGGCAAGTTCAAGGTCACCTTCGAGAAGCCACTGCGTCAGGCGATCGGTCCCAACACGTTGGCCAAGTTCGCCTTCGACTTCTGGATCGAGGGCGATCTCGAACGTGCTCGACTCGCCTTCGGCGACGTGGTGTTCCGTCGATGACCGACACCATCAACGAAGCTGCGCTCGGGCCGAAGCGCAAGTTCACGGCGACCGTCGGCTTCCCATCGTCACGGGTCTCGGTGGGGCGCAGCGAGTCGATCGACTTCGTCACCGGGCCCGGTGGCACTGCTGGCACCCCGGGCCCACCCGGGCCGCAGGGTCAGTGGGAGAAGATGACCAAGGCTGACTTCGACGCCCTGCCCACCAAAGACCCCAACACGCTCTACGTGATCATCGGATAAGGAGACACCCGGCCATGCGCCACTTCGGCACCAGCTACAAGTTCGCCCACCATCGAACGGTCGACGGTGAGCGCTGCCTCATTTGGGGCAACGGTATTGGGGAACTGCTCATCCCCGTCACCTCCCTCGAATACGCCGAGGCTCTCGGCGATCGTGGTTGGCAGGGCAACGCTCTCGTCAACGAGGGCGAGGACGAACTGCTCAACACCTACTTCCGGGCGCAGGCCAAGCAGACCACGCTCTACGGGCGGCTGTACGGCGCTGGCTCAGTGCTGGAGACGTCGACCCTGGCGGCGCCAGTGGCCACCGAGGTGGCGGGTACCGGCTACTCGCCGAGCACGCAGTGCGCATGGACGGTCGGCAACACCGACTTCGGTGCGCCCGCCGACTCCTCGGGCTCGCAGACGACGACCTCGACCACCAAGACGTTCACCGCTGGTGCGGGTGGTTGGACGGCTGCGGTGCAGCTGTTCCTCGCCACGGCTGCTACCGGCACGGCGGGCAAGCTCCTCGCCTTCGTGGCCCTGTCGGCCACCCGCACGCTCGCCGCCACCGACACCCTCGACGTCTCCGTTGCTGTCGGCCTGAACTGAGGCCCGCCTAACGGCGGGAGTAGCTGATGGCGGTCGCATTCAAAGCAGCGGTAGCGATCGGTGTCGGCACCTCATCAAGCACCACGCTCGTCTGCACGACGAACGGGGCGATCGCTGTCGATGACCTCGTTGTCGTCCGTGTTGCCACCGACAACCTGAGCGCTACGACCCCGACGCTCACCTGTACCGACTCGGGCGGCAACACCTACGTCCGTCACCACGGTGGTGCGGTCAACGCCACTGCCGCAGCCGGGGTAGCCGGGGCGATCTTCGACACCAAGGCGACCGTCGCCGTCAACATCGGTGGCACGATCACCATCACCTTGTCGGGAGCCGTCGCCCACAAGGCGTGCTTCGCCCAGTCGTTCACTGGAGCCGAGAACACGGTGCGCTCGACGGCGGTCAG
>Ga0190274_10001403_pt1 | contig 14103 bp, 8 predicted proteins | sample Popmic531T_FD_133002 | JGI IMG/M metagenome (GOLD analysis project Ga0190274, IMG submission 133002) | Populus adjacent soil microbial communities from riparian zone of Yellowstone River, Montana, USA - 531 T | ecosystem: Environmental > Terrestrial > Soil > Riparian zone | place: USA: Montana...
CCGGGTCCTGTTTCACTTCACTCGCGCTTGCGGTCACCGTGACCCGGTCGCTACCGCTTCCGGTTCTGTATCCTTCTGTAAAACGGGACATGGACAATTCAGTCCGGTCCCTCCGAACCAGGCTTTACTGGCCCAGCAAGACGCTGACCTTTCCACTCTCCGAACCAGGCGTCACCACATCAGCCTTGCCGTCTCCATTAACATCGCCAACGGCAAGATGCCAAGTCCCGTGATTGGTGAGAAATGGTGAGTCTGGCGCCGGCTTAAAATTGCCTCGACCCTCGCCCAGCATGACCCGCACCCCTTCGCCCGCCGCGGCAACTACATCAGGTTTACCATCGTGATTAATATCTGCCAGAGCGATACTAAAGACGCTGCGTCCGCCAAAGTCGAACGGCGACCCGCCGGCTTCACTAAACTTGCCTGTGCCGTCTCCCAGTAAAACGGTCAAGGCGCTTTGCTCGTGATGAGTAACCACTAGATCCGCTTTACCATCACCACTCACGTCACCGATTGCCACGGACCACGGTTCGCCAGTACGCAGGGGCACCAGACTTGATCTGAAACCACCACGACCATCATTCACCAGCAGCGTCACGGCTCGACTAAAAGGCAACTGTTGCGCCCGGCGAGGACCGGTCGCTGTAGCTGTACCCACGAGGTCCGGATGCCCGTCGCCGTTCACATCACCCAACCCCATTGGATATGGGCTGGGACCAACTGCGAACGACGACGGAGCGCGGGTGAAATTGCCGTGTCCATCTCCAAACGCGATCGATATATCATTGTCTTCACTGTTGACAGTGGCCAAATCCAGTTTTCCATCTCCGTTGAGATCCCGGATTCCGAGACCGTGTGTGTGCGGGTGGTTTCCCTCCTTCATGACGATTGGAGAATTCGATGCTATGCGGAGACCGCCTTTACCGTCACCCAGCAGGATGGTTACACCGTAGCTGTCATGGGTAACAAAAGCGAGATCCATTTTGCCATCGCTGTTCAGGTCGCCAGTCTCCATTTCTCCGGGACTTTCCGGCGTGTTAACTGGGTCGGCCAGTGGCGCCCCAAATCGCCCACCGCCCTGACCCATTAACACGGAAATGCTGCGAGCTTTTCCGCCAGCCACAATCAGGTCCTGCTTGCCATCTTTGTTCATATCTGCGATCGCCACATTGCTTGGATCTCCTGAAACTGCGAAGGGTGAGCCTGGCGCATGAGTAAGCATCGGGCGTTGTGAGCTGGTCGCGCTGACGTCGCCTCGTTTGCTCAAAAGGAACGAGATCGATATCAGGGTCGCCAAAAGCACCACCGCGCAAGGAATAACAAAAGAATTTTTCAAGAGTCCCCCTCCTTTTCTAACCACAAGGTCGAATCGTTTAATTAAACTGTTAGACGTCCGAAGTTCTGGTTTCCTTCCATACTTTTGGAATCTCGCTTTTCGGGTGGGGCCATTTCGTGTTATTTCGTGGATCGTCCTTCCCTATCTGACAAAAGAGACGATCCACGAAATGACACGAAACAGCACGAAGGAGCCAAATGTGAACATTCCTTCAGCCACTGCGTATTACTCCTTCTTTGTTTCCATCCAAGATCCATTAGGAGAATCTCTAAATGAAATCGCTTTCCAGTAAGAATTATCTGCAGCGTCAACTGTTATCCGCTTTGCTGGTCATTGCGCTGCTCTCGACTTCCGCGCTGGCCTGGCAACAAGGAGCCACCTCAAGCCAGACTACCGGCGCTGCTGCCGCCGCAACCAGTAAAGCCACTTCGACATTAACTGCCGATGAGCGAAAGGCGGCCGCGCGCGTAAAAGTCGAAACTATCCGCGACGTTACCACCACTCTCAGCTCAAAAGAATTTGAAGGCCGGGGAACGGCACAACCCGGCGGCGACAAAGCGGCACGCTATTTGGCTGACCGATTCGAAAAACTCGGACTCAAACCGCTTGGCGACAATGGTACTTACTTGCAGGCGATCAAGTTCAGGTCGGCTCAAGTGCTCCCGGAGTCGTCAATAAAAGTGGGTGATGTCGCGCTAGTCCATGGAGTTGACTATGTAATAGCGCCGCCCTACACCTCCGAGCGCATTGATGCCACTGGCGGGGTCGTGTTCGCCGGTTACGGCGTGGTGTCGACTGACTTGAAGCGCGATGATTTCGCCGGTCTGGATTTGAAAGACAAGTTGGTGATCCTGCTCAGCGGGCAGCCGGCGGGGGTTGATGCAGGTGCATGGCGCCGGGCAGCAAGTCAACAAGTCAAAGCGATGAACGTCTTCAGCCGGGGAGCCGCCGGCGTAGTGCTTACCGGCGTCGGCACACCCGCACAACCCTTCGCCACTGTCGCGAATTATCTTTCGCGTCGCCGCGTTACTCTTGCCTCTGCTTCCACGCCATCGATGAAAATTCCGCCAGTTCTTCTTGCCAGCGATGCTGCAATGGAAAAACTTTTTGCGGGTTCCCCTACGACTTTCGCCCAGACTGCAGCAAAGGCGAAGACTGGCGAGATGGTGTCTTTCGATCTTGGGAAACCGACCACAGTGGCCTTACGGTTCAAGATGGAGGAAGCGACCGGCAGCAACGTCGTCGGCGTATTGGAAGGCTCTGATCCGAAATTGAAAGAAGAAGCCGTGGTCTATACGGCCCATTACGACGCGTACGGTATCGAGGGAGACCGTATTTACCCAGGCGCTGCCGACAATGCGCTCGGGACCGCGACCATTGTCGCCATCGCCGAAGGCATCGTGAAGGCCTTTCCCAAACCAGCTTCGCGACCACACCGTTCGGTTATTTTTCTGGCGGTGACTGGTGAGGAGTATGGATTGTTTGGGGCAGAGCATTGGGTCAAGAACCCAACCTGGCCGCTTGATAAAGTGGCGGCCGATATCAATTTCGACGGCATCGGTACGGAAGTTTATGGACCGGTGAAGAATATCGTTGGTTTTGGGGCTGAGCACTCCGACCTGGGCACAGTGTTCGCCGATGTCACTGCTGCCACCGGAAACACAGTCGCTCCCGACCCAATGCCGGAGGAGAACGCATTCGTGCGTTCCGACCATTACGCGTTTGTGAAAAAAGGAGTGCCCGCGCTGATGTTGATGGGTGGTCCGGCCGGCGACGTCTCAATCTGGATTCCGCGAGCGAGAAAGTGGTTGGAGACGGATTATCACTCCCCGAGCGACACCGTTAAGCCAGACTGGAACTGGACTGGACCGCAAACAGTCGGGCAGGTTGGACTAATAATCGGTCTGCGCGTGGCCAATGCGCCTACGATGCCGCAGTGGCTGCCAACCTCGCAATTCAACAAGCCGCGTACTCAACCTGCTGCTCCGACAAAACCTTAGAGACCATAAGCCGCTTGAGTAACCACAAACTCGCGGCTTCGCCGCCTGATGTGCGGGAGGTCTTTGACCTCCCGTATGGCCTTAAGATCACTCGGGCCTACGCCCCTGATCTGCGGGGCATGCGGACGCAGTTTAGAGTTCAAACTTTAGTTTGCGTGGCGAAACCGCAGCCTAAAGGCTGAACTCTGAACTACCGGCTTCAAGCTGCACCAGTACCCAGCCATGCCGCTCCGTGTGTGGCGGTGCCCACCTCCAAACGAAGGCATGATAATGACCGGAGTCGTTTCCATCTCCTGCCCGTGTGGTTGTGGCATCCGTCTGCCTACCTGACCTCGCATTTTTCGCCTGTAACTTTTGCCGCGCTCGTGTGTTTTGGATAGTGTAGCGCAGTTTATGGTGAGCGAAGACGACGAGTTTACCATGCTCTTTCTTGATTTTTACCCGAGCCTTTGCAGGTTTCTTGAATGCCTGTTGGGCGGCCGAGTCGCGCTCGCCCACGACCTGGCCCAGGAAAGCTTTCTCCAGCTACACCGAACGGCCTGGGGCTCATTGCCACCGGGTGAAGCGCGATTCTGGTTGTATCGCGTCGCCCGCAACTTCGCGATTAATGAGTTTCGCAAAGCGCAAACTCGCCACCGTTTACTGGATCGAGTGGTTGAAGTGATGATGCCGCGCCGGCGCAATCCCGAAGAGGAGTATGAGGCACAAGAACGGCAGGAGTTGGTCCTGGACATGTTGCAGAGTTTACCGGAAGACCAGCGCACGGCTTTGCTCTTGCGAGAACAGGAAGAGCTAAGTTATCGGGAAATCGGTGAGGTAATGAATGCCTCCGAGAGCAAAGTGAAAGTTGATATTTTTCGTGCCCGCACCGCCTTGCGCGAACGCTGGAGTAAACATTCCAGTGGCTAATGGAGCGGAAAACCTAAGCTTTCGATGTGATGAAACCTATGAATTGTGACCGTATGGAAGAGATTTCACGGCTGATTGACGGCGAGATGGCGCCGGCAGAAGCGCGACTAGTTGAGCGGCATTTGGACCAATGCGCCGGATGTCGCCAGGTACGTGCAGACTTTTTGACCTTTCGCAGGCAGATTACCAACTACCAGTCTGGAGTGGATGCGGTTGCAACAAGGCAGGCGTTGGCCAAGGTCATGTCGCCGCCAGGAGACTCTACATCGACTCAGCGGAGAGCCAATCGCGGTCCGCGTCGACATTTCCCTTTAGGGTTGGGCCAAATACGTTTCAATCCGGCATTCGTAACCGCTCTCGCGCTGCTGCTAACCGGAACGATCGCTTTCGTCATTTACCGGTCCCACCAAGAAAGTCGCCCCGGCGCTTCCTTGTCACCAGTGGGCCGGGAGTCGGCAGTGAACTCGTCCGCCGCAACATCGCCATCCCAGAGCCCGGCAGTTGACGGATCATCTATTCGCGCCGGCTTAGCTGAACACAATGCGGAAACCTCCAACCGAAAGAACCGGAAATCTGGGTCGCGGGAATCAGGCACGATTAAGCGGAAGTCAAACTCACCATTAGGGCCACCACGCGAGCAAGGTCCGCCGAAGCCACCGCAGGTCCGTAATTCGGCTCCGCCGACTTATGCGCGAATGAATGAACGCGTAATGCCTGGTGGTAATCAGTTGAGTCTGGCCATAGATCTTGAAGGCGGGAACCTGCGCCACCTCGAGCAATCAGAGCTGTTGTTGCGCGCGTTCAGGAACATTCGGGTTGGCAGGAAAGGTGGCGGTCCCGATGTCAGCTATGAACGAAGGCGTGCTCAGCAGTTGGTTTATCGGAATATGCTCCTGCGCCGCGAAGCTGATGCGACCGGCAACGTTGAAGTGGCCACATTACTGGGCAGCCTTGAACCCATCCTGCTTGATATCGCCAATCTAAGGGCCAGGCCCCGAAATGAAGAAGTTAGTGTGATCCAGGACAGAGTGGAACGCCAGAGTCTGGTGCCTTTGCTCCAGGTGAGTTCCATGGCAGTAGTGCGTACTAACGAATGAAACTGTAGCCAAACCACAGTCTAAAGACTGAACTCTGAACTACCGGCAGTCTTTGTAAACCGTCATTTTGGCGGACTCAACTGAGTAGCGCGACCATTGTTGCTCTTCGCCCCATGGGGGCGAGATGTTTATAGAACACGCGATCACCAAATGACTTTTCCTCGCTCCAGCGGAGCGAAACATAAGTTGGTCACTAGCACCATTGCCTGAACATTGCGCTCCGCTGGAGCGCGGGTTATCGAGTAGTAGCACTACCTATAAACATCTCGCTCCGCTGGAGCGAAAACTAATTCCGCTGTTGCACTTGAAAGTTGAATCCGCCAATCCAATAAATCGAATAAAGGAATAAACATGAAAGCTCTGCTACAACCCTTAACCAATCCTTTCCGTGGTCGCTTGTTTATCGGAATTCTAGTGCTCATCGGCCTCGCCGGCGCGGTCAGTGTGAAACTGGTTTTTGCCCACGATCAGGATATTCAGAAGCTTAATCGCTTCGTACAAACATCCCGCAACACGGCGGCGGTGAAAGTGTTTCGTGATGGACGCGACGCAATCGAGGGCGAAAAGTGGCAACAGGCGGCGGAGAAGTTTCAAAGTTTTATCAACGACTTTCCCAAAGATCGCGATATGGATGCCGCGCTTTACTGGTATGCATACGCGCTCCAAAAGCAGGGAAACAAGGATGAAGCCGCCGCGCAACTGATGCGATTGATTAAAGAGTTTTCAAACTCCACCTGGCGACGTGAAGCGGAAGCGATGCTGGTAGTGCTGGGGCGCGGCGCTTCCGTGCAACAGGCGCTCGACCGCAGCAATTGCGAAATGAAAATCCTGGCGCTGCAGAGTCTCTTTCAGGGAAATGAGGATCGGGCCCTCAGTTTCGTTAGTGAGCTGCTCAAGAGTAACTCGGAGAGTTGTCCGGGTCTAAAGATGGCCGCCCTTTCTTTGGCTGGTTCAAACGGTGGCGCGAAGGTAGTGCCGCTGCTGTTGGAGGTGGCGCGCAGTCAGGGAGAGCTGAAGTTGCGTTTGACAGCCATCAGGCGTTTAGGTGACCAGAACAGCGATTCGGTTGCTGACGAATTAGCTCGACTCTATGAAGCGGATAAATCACCCGAGATCCGGAGGCAGATATTGCGTTCTCTGAGTGACATGCATAGTACACACGCCGAAGCAAAACTCATCGAGGTTGCGCGCAGTGGCGCCGAGCCGGCCGCTCGGCAAATGGCAATTCGTTATCTGGGTCAGGCTGAGGGCGCCAATTCGCTGGATGAGCTAGTTCGTTTGTTCGACTCCGAGCCCACCCCTGAAATTCGCGCGCAAATTCTTCGCGCTCTGGCAGAGCGCGAGGATCCGCGCGCTCAGGCCAAGTTACTCGAGATAGCCCGCAAGGGTAATACGCCGCAGTTACGGATAGAAGCTATTCGTCGCCTGGGAGACCGGGGCGATAAAGCGATTGAAGACTTGTTGCAGCTCTACGCAACGGAAACCAGCATGGAAATTAAGGTGAGCTTGATCCGGGCTTACGCGGGAATCAACGACCAACGGGCCGCTGCCAAGCTTCTTGAAATTGCCCGAACCGCTGAGACACCTGAATTGCGGGCCTACGCCATTCGCAGCCTGGGTGAGAAGGATGACCCACAGACCGTGGACCAACTGATCGCGATGTACGACGCCGAGACGAACCTGCAAATCAAAGCGATGCTCCTCCACGGTTTTGGCGAGTCACGGCAAAAGAGTGCTGTCCGCAAGTTGATATCGGTTGCGCGCGACAGTCCGTCAGTTGAATTAAGGAAGATGGCGGTGAAACTGCTTGGCGAAAACAAGGACCCGGAAGCGCTGAAGTTTTTAGAAGACATCCTGAAGTGAAACGATCAGGCGAGTAACCAGGGCAGGTGTACGATCCACCAAAAAACACGAAGGAGACACGAACGCACACTAACGAGGAGGTTTGTTTCGTGTTCATTTCGTGTTCCTCCGGTTCGTGTCATTTCGTGGATCAGTCGCTCGGCCTCAACAGCAATTGATCTGAAAGGAATTGAATCATGCAAGACTCCAAAACCATTCGTGCACTCATGCTGATGCTTGCGCTCGCGATAACCGCCTGTTTACGTGGCGATAACAAAGCCGCAGTAGTCGCGGCCGCGTTCGACGACTCTTACGCGGAAGAATATGGACAGAACCAAACGACAGCCACGTCCGTGCCAAGTTTCACTCCAGTCGAAGGAGCCGATCTGAGCGCCCGTCTCGAAGCAGCCAGCCGTCGCGGGCGGGCGGGCCAAACACCATACTGGTCGGCTTATTCATTCGACGTCCGCTCGGGTGTTGCCGTCGATCCCGGAGTACGAGAGTTCCACGGCTCGATGAATAACGTCGGCGACACCACTGTTTTCATCGGGACAACTGCAAGCGGCATGGCGGTTGAAACGCGAAACCTCGGCATCTTCCTCCTGCGCACGCCCGGGAACAATGAAATCTCGCGTATGGAAGTCTACAACCTCGAGCGCAAACGCGAGTATGGCGGCTATCCGGTTTACTGGTTGGGCCGCTCGAACAATGAAGAGAGTCTCAACTATCTTCGCGACTTGTCCGATTCGGCACAGGTCAATCTGCTGAGCGAGCGGGCGGTGCTGGGAATTTCTCTGCATGACGATCCACGCGTTGCTTCCCTGCTAAAGAACTTCATAAAAACCGCGAAGAGTCCGCGCCTCCGCTCCTCGTCGATTTATTGGCTGGGTCAGGTTGGCGGCGAACAGCAGTTCCTTGCGGACATCGTGCGGAATGAATCGGAGGATCGGAATCTGCGACGACAGGCGGCTCACGCGATTGGCGAGGGTCGGGACCGTGGCTCGCTGGCTTTGCTCCAAACTCTTTACGACACGGTCAAGGATGTCGAAGTAAAGCGGGGCATCATTCGGGCGGCAGGTAATAGCCGGGAGCAACCTGAAGCAATTGCGTTCCTGCTCAAAGTGGCCAGGAATGATCCTGACACGCAAGCGCGTCGCACGGCGGTGCGCCAAATAGGAGAGTTTGAGAACGCCAGTATCGTGGAAGAGTTGATGAAGATCTACGCCAGCGATCCTGCTGCGGAAGTGAAGTCAGACGTTCTCCACGCCCTCGCTGAGACAAATAGCCCGGGGGCTCAACCCCGCCTGCTCAACCTTGCACGCACAGAGCCGAATCCCGAACTACGCAAACGGGCCATTCGCGTGCTGGCTGAGCGCGGCGAAGCAGTTGTGGCAGACTTGATCAGCCTCTTTGACTCCGAGCGTATGCCGGAAGTGCGTCGTACCGTTTTGCAGTCGTTGTCGGAAATCAAGGGACCGCGGGTGGAGGACAAGTTGTTCGCGGTGGCCAGCGCGGACGGCAATCTGGAATTGCGGCGCCAGGCCATTCGCTTGCTGGGTGAACGGGCCGGGAAACGCAGTCTCGACTTCCTCAGTTCGACCGCTCAGAACGACGGAAATACTGAGGTGCAAATTCAGGCAGTGCGGGCCATCAGTGAACGCAACGCTGAAGAAGCAGTACCACTGCTAATCAAAATTGCCAAAACCCACGCAAACGAGATGGTGCGTAAACAGGCAATCCGCGCGCTTGGCGAGTCGGGAGATCCACGCACGGTCGAGTTTTTCCGCGAATTGATGGCGAAGTAGACCAAATGTCCAACACACTCTAGTTTGTCGCTCGTTTTCCGTTAGAGACTTCTCCCGACTATCACGACAGATGGTTTAGTTTCTCGTTCGTTCGGTAATGGCCATCTGCGTTCACAGCGGCTTCTCAGGAAAGACATCGACAAACTGAAGTGTGTCGGACACCGCACATCACTCAACAAAAATCTCATCCGCAAAGATCCAAGAGTCGCCGCCCTTGCCGGGATGCCAGTCGGGAATCTTTCCAAAGTTGCGGGCGCGGATTCGCACGAATCGAGCTTTCTGAGCAGTGATGGTTGTTACGAAGTCTTTAATAACAGCGCCCACGCTTTCATTTGGATTACTACCATCGGGAACCTCGTTTGAGATCGTCGCTGCTCGAACGTAATTTTGGCCATCGAGAGAAATCTCGAAGTCGACGCTGCGCGGCATCCAGATCCATGAGCCCACATCCTGCAAAAAGCCTGCTCCAAACTTCGAGACATTTTGAATTTTTCCCAGGTCGATTACCGCAATCAGATCCGTTCCCTGAGAACCCTGCCAACCACCGCCGCTCCAGTTTGCGGTGCCCCTGATTCCGTCGATGAGGGCAAAGTCTCCACCCCCGGTGTATTGGGAGTTGTACCTGGAAATCAGGTTGATGGTCCAGTTATGAGGTATCTGATGATAGTCGGCAGTTGCGACCAGACTCTTGCCTCCGCCGCTGTCAACAGCCAGCGCTTTTATCGTGGTGCTGCGATCGATGAAGAAGGGTTTAGTGAACTGTGGAGACTTAGGACCAGGCTCGGTACCGTCGGTTGTGTAGTGAAGCCTGAGGGTTCGTCGAACGGAGCCCTGCTTAACAGCCCCACCCCAGCCGGGCTGCCCGGCCGGGGACCCCGGAATCGCGCTGCTGCCCCGAATGCTATTGTCCTCGATCCTGACCTCAAGCCGGTCTTTGAACGTCTTGCCAGCGGCGCGAATGACCGGCACCGGCACGATCTGGCTTTCCTCAATTCGTGACACCGGCGCTTCATTCGCGCCAGCGCCCCACTTGAGATTTGGTCGCGCCGCCATTTCAAAAACGAGTTCACCACCGGCCATCAGATCATCATGGTTGAGATACGACCTTTTGTAAGGCCTGCCGTTTAGCTTGGCCGACTGGATATAGAGGTTCTTTTCCGAGACCCGGTGCGCTTTGAGAGTGAACGACTTTCCATTCTCTAGATTGAAACGAACCTCAGGAAATAACGGAGTGCCGATTACGTAGACGGGCACGCCCGGAGTGACCGGATAAAAACCCGCCGCGCTCAGCACATACCAGGCAGACATTTGCCCGCAGTCTTCGTTTCCAATCAAACCGTCGGGCTCGGGCTTGTAGAAGTTGTCGAGTATCTGGCGCACCCGGGCCTGCGTCTTCCATGGCTGATTCACATAGTTATACAGATAAGCCATGTGATGACTGGGTTCGTTGCCGTGGGCATATTGGCCAATCAGCCCAGTGATGTCGGCCTGCTCGCGGCCGGTGGTCCTGCTTTCAGCAGTAAACAACTGGTCCAACTTAGCGGCAAACTTTTGCTTTCCGCCCGTCAGTGCAATCAACCCGCTAATGTCGTGGGGAACGAAGAATGTGTATTGCCACGAGTTGGCTTCAGTGAAACTGAAATTGACCTCGCGCGGATCAAACGGGGTCAACCAATCGCCGTTGGTCCGCGGGCGCATAAAGCCGCTTTGGGTGTCAAAAACATTCTTGTAAAACTGCGCGCGCTCGATGAAACGTTTGTAGTCGTGCGATTGCCCGAGCATCCTGGCCATCTGCGCAATACACCAATCGTCGTACGCATACTCGAGTGTCCTGGAAACTGATTCCCTTTCTTCCGCCATATCGATGTAGCCATGATCCACGTAAGGTCCGAGGCCGAAGTGTTTCAGGTTTGCGCTATGCTTCATGGCCGTGAAGGCGCGTTCAGGATCAAAACCGCTGCGACCTTTGAAATTAACTCCTTTGATCGCTGCATCAGCGATGACCGAGACCGCGTGATAACCAATCATCGTGTCGGTTTCGTTCGCCGCGAGTTCCCAGACAGGCAGTCTACCGCCCTGTTCGTATTGGGCCAGAAACGTCTTGATGAAATCAACTGTGCGTTTTTGATCGATGATCGTGTAGAGCGGGTGGGCGGCGCGGAAAGTGTCCCACAGGGAAAAGACGGTGTAGTTGTCAAAACCGTCGGCCTGGTGAATTTTGAAATCGCGGCCACGGTAGTGCCCATCGGCGTCCATGAAAAGATTAGGCGCAGTCATCGTGTGGTAGAGCGCCGTATAGAAATTCTTTAGTTGGGCGTCAGTCCCACCGCTAACTTCAATCTTGCTTAACTCGGAATTCCAGGCGCGGGCCGCGTCGGATTTAGTTTTTTCGAAATCCCAATGGCTGAGTTCGGCGGCCAGATTCTGTCGCGCGCCCTCAAGGCTGACCGCTGATATGCCGACCTTGGTCAACACCGGTCTGCCGCTAAGTGTAGAGAAACTAAAACTCGCCTTGACGTTGCCACGCGCTTCTGACAGGTCCGCAGATACTCCGTCGATAAATACATTGGAGCTAGTGAACGGCTGCGAAAACTCCGCCGCGAAGTAGACTACCTGATCTTTGGCCCATGCTTCAGATCGCCTTACGCCCTCGATGTGCCGGCTATCAATAATCTGCAAATAGGATTCGAGAACTTTATCGCGGTGGGACAGGTCCAGAATAATGTTGGCGCGATCAGTCTTCGGGAACGTGTAGCGATGCAAGCCGGCGCGCCTGGTGGCAGTCAGTTCAACGGCGATGTTGTCGTCGTCCAGTTTGACCCGGTAATAACCCGGTTGGGCCGTTTCGTTCTGATGACTAAACCGCGACGCGTAACCCTTATCAGTGTGGTCGCCTTCCATGGCGTTTAGATAAGGCTCGCCGACCGTCGGCATCAGGAGGATGTCGCCGTAGTCAGAGATGCCGGTACCGCTGAGGTGTGTGTGACTAAACCCGTAAATGATGTTGTCAGAATAGTGATACCCGGAGCAGCCATCCCATCCTGTCAAACGTGTATCAGGACTGAGCTGAACCATGCCGAACGGCATAGTGGCGCCGGGGAAGGTGTGGCCGTGACCGGCCGTGCCAATAAACGGATCGACGTAACTAGCCGGATCAAGATTGCGGCCCAGTGAGCTTCTTCGCTGCGCTGTCACCTGTAGCGACAAGAGCAGAGCGAATGTAAAGCAAACTGTTAGTTTGCGGCTGTGCGGAAGAAGTTTCACGATCGGTATGAGTTGGCTTGCAAAAAGGGGTTCCTGCCCCAGTCCGCGCTTCGCGGACGACTGAAAATAGCCCACCAGTTCACTGGTGGGATACGAAGCGAACGGGTCGTAGTCCGAGAAGCGGACGGCTGGAATGGTGAGCGGACAGACATTTCAGTCGTCCGTTCCACGGACTAGGCCCTCGTACTTTTGCCATCCCAGCGATAAACCGGGGCCCCCGCGCGGGCAGCCCGCGTGGGGTGGCAGTTGCTGGGCTATTCTCATTCGTCCGCTAAGGCGCGGACTGGGTCAGACGCGCTGGGCGCCTTATCAACCGCCCGAAAAATCTCAATCAGCGTCATAGTCACCGCCAGCACCACTGGGCCCATCACGATACCGAGGACGCCAAAGACTTGCAGGCCGCCGAGCACGGCAAAGAAAATTAACAACTCATGCAGCTTGGTCCTGCTGCCCACGAGTTGCGGACGCAGGAAGTTGTCGATCATGCCGATTACCAATGTTCCCCACAAAACCAGTAGTAAAGCTTTGACATAGTGTCCGGTCAACGCCAAATAAATCGCTGCCGGGACCCAGACCAGAAATGCTCCCAGCATTGGGATCATTGAGAGGAATGTCATTGCCACTCCCCACACCAGCGCTGAAGGAACGCGTAATGCCCAGAACGCCAACCCTCCGAGCGCTCCCTGGATGACGGCGATCACCAACACCCCATACACGCTGGCACCGATCACATCGCGGGCCCTTTCCATAATTGACACAGCTTGTTCGCGCTCCACTGGCAACGAATCTCTTACCGCTTCGAAAATGCGATCACCATCGCGGAAAAGGTAGTACATCGTGAAGACCACAAAAAATATTTGCACGATCGCGCCAACTACCCCACCGATAATTCCCAGAGTGCGGCCGGCAATCTGACCGCTGACGCCTTTGAGTTGCTGCGCTAGATATTGACCGGAGCGAATTTGCTCGATGTCCACGTAGTTGCCAACCCAGCGCAACACGCCTCCGGTAATTGGAGAATTGGGATCCAACACATAGACAATTAATGCCTCAACATTCTGGGCTGCTCCTGAGAGTTCGTTGAGCACGGCTACGGTCAGCAAGGCGACGGGAACCAGGATAATAAGAATGACCAGAATGCACGAGAGCAAGGCGCTGAGCGCGGGTCGCTTTGTGCGTTCCACGAGTCGACGGTGTACTGGATAGAAAACAATGACCAGCACGGCGGCCCAGGCCAGCACGCCTATGAAGGGTTGAATCATCAGCCAGCACAGGTATAAAGCAACGGCCATCACCAAAAGCAAAACCCACCAGCGAACTTGCCGTTTGTGATCTGACATCCCAATCTCCTGTGGCTTCGGAAAGACTGACTTATCTATCATCGAAACACGTCGAATGGCAACGAGAACAGAGCTGGGCAATCGGCGGAAGAAATAAGACGATCCACGAAGCCACACGAATTGACTCGAGCCAGTAGCTCCTTTCGTCTCGCTATGTGTGTCTTCGTGGATCGTTCTGGATTCTTAAGTCGCCAAAGGGCGCGCAAAGTTTTACAGTTGCCGCAAAAGTGAGATAATCACCTTCGGCCCGATTAAGTCCGCATTCAAACCAATCCACTAGCCCGGCTTGTGTAATCTCGACGTAGGACAGACACTCCTGTCTGTCCAGGATGCGGAAAGCGGCGACCTAGTAGGACAGACACTCCTGTCTGTCCACGATGCGGTTAAGCGGCGACCTAGTAGGACAAACATTCCTGTCTGTCCACGATGCGAAAAACGGCGACGTAGTAGGACAGACATTCCTGTCTGTCCACGATGCGAAAAACGGCGACGTAGTAGGACAGACATTCC
>Ga0190274_10001404_pt1 | contig 14103 bp, 8 predicted proteins | sample Popmic531T_FD_133002 | JGI IMG/M metagenome (GOLD analysis project Ga0190274, IMG submission 133002) | Populus adjacent soil microbial communities from riparian zone of Yellowstone River, Montana, USA - 531 T | ecosystem: Environmental > Terrestrial > Soil > Riparian zone | place: USA: Montana...
GCCACCGCACGCATTCAAAACTACTGAACTTGCCAATTCCCTGATGCACAAACTCTCGCCTGAGCTTATTAACACTCTAAACTCGCTGGGCGTCGATCAAAGATATTCAGTTATGGACAACTATCCCGACTTTCTAGCCGGGAAAGTTATCAACCCGAGCAGTTCTACCCTCGAGCTTGGCGTTGGTGCGACAAAGCGTTGCATTGAGGAGTGGCAGGGCGATCCTTCGCGAATCGGTTTGTTGATTGCCGCTACGAATACGCCGGACCAAATGCTTCCCTGTCTCGCCTCGGAAGTAATGGGGCAAACTCACGGACTGTTGTCTCGATCACTTAGAACTGTAAGCATGCAAGCGCAAGGTTGTTCCGTCTTGTTGAAATCCATTGAGGTAGCTCAGTGGTATCTCGCCGCAAATCCGGGGCAGTTGGCTATTGTATTAATGGCCGAAGCCCACACTCCCTATGTCGCGCCGCTTTTGCGTGACGAATATCACGGTTTTCGAGAAATCGTAAGAATGAGGAAGGAGCGGAAACTTAATGAAGCGCAGTTTGAACAGAAAAGGTTGGATACCACCTTCGTCATCCAATCCATGCTCTTTGGTGATGGCGCGGTAGCTCTGTTAGTCGGAAGGGAAGAAGGCAAACCAAGCTTTGGACCCATATCTCATCTCACCAACGAACTCACTGAAGACGTCAATCTTCTCACTATGAATAGCAAGAGCTCACACGAGTTCCTGAAGGGTCGACCGCAATACTTCATGCGATCAAGCGTCCCAACCCGTGGCGCCCACTATGCAGTTACAACAGTGAAGAACGTCCTCAACCACCCTGATTCACCGGTCTCAAACCTCGGCCAGGTGGATAACTGCTTAATTCACACCGGCAGCAAAAAGATTCTCGATGGTGTTTGCTCTCAACTTCACCTGGAAACCGATTCCATGAAGGTGCAGGGTTCTTATGACGTATTAAGGAATTACGGAAACCTGTCGAGTGCGTCAACGGGATTTATGCTTGCCGAGAAGAATGAATGGAAAGGGCCGGCCGTGGTCGTAGGTTTCGGGGTGGGTTTCACCGCCAGCGCCGGAATCATGAACTACAACTAGATACTCGAAGAATGATGCCCATTTTTAGGCGCCGACATTTTCGAGCACCGGCTGAGTCGCCAAAATTCCCATAATCGTTTCGCTTATCTGCTGAAAATCGAAGGGCTTCCCAATGACTCCGTTAACCAGATTGTCTTCGCCCTTGGGAGGCAACGTACCTGAGCCGTAACCGGTAACGAGCACTACACACATTTCCGGCCAACGCTTGCGAATCTCACGAGTGGTTTCCCATCCATCCATCTCAGGCATGGCCAAATCAGTAAACACCAGGTCGCAACTCTTCCGGGCCAATGTCTGAAGCGCCGTTTGTCCACTTTCCGCGAGCTGTACGTTGTGTCCCATTACTTCAAGCATTTCCGCCAACGTCTCTCGCACAGACGGCTCGTCGTCAATAACCAGAATCGAGAGCGAAGGCATTTCAACGTTGACCGCCGCCAATTCAACGGAGTCTGACTTTACCTCGGAGGCGGGAAGGTCAATGGTGAATATTGTGCCGTTGCCTGGTTCCGAGGCTACGCTGATCGTCCCTTCATGTCGTTCGATAATGCTGTAGCTCACGGAAAGCCCCAGACCGGTGCCCTGTGCGCCCTTTGTTGAATAGAACGGATCAAAGATCTTTTGTCTCACATCATCCGGCATGCCGGTACCAGTGTCGGCAAATTGCAATCTCAGTCGAGCGCCGTCGCGCCTGATACTTATCGATAGCTTTCCGCCCTCCGGCATCGCGTCGACAGCGTTCACTATCAGGTTGACAAACACTTCTCGCAATTCTGAAGCGCTGCCAAAAGTATGCTGCGCGCTTTCGGCTTGCAGGGTTACTTCGTAGTCCAGTCCACGTAAACGCGCTTCGTTTTGCCAACGAGTACGCGTGATCTCGATCGCATCGTTTAGCAGGCCGGCAACATCAAGAATCTCAAATTCCTTTGCGGGTGACTTGCGAGCGAAGGTTTGAATGCGCCGGACAGTAGCCGCAGCATCTTCAGCCGCCGTTTGGATAATTTCAAGGTTACGCACCAGAGCTTCATCGCGGATTTGGCGACGCAGCAATTGTGCACGGCCCAAAATTGCCGCCAGCGAGTTATTGAAATCGTGAGCCACACCAGAAGCCAATTGGCCAAGGGCCCGCAACTTGTCAGCACGGGCGGCGCGCTCGCGTTCTTCCTTCTGTTCAGTGATATCGCGGGCGATCCCAAGCACGCCGGTGGTGCAGCCTTCAACTACCAGCGGTGAATTATCAACCCGGGCATATCGCAGTCTGCCGTCAGCAGACAGATATCGCATCTCGTAGGTTTGCGCCTCGCCTAATAGTGCCAGTCCAAGTTTTGCGCTGATCGTCTCACGGTCGCTTTCATACACGAGTTCAACCAGGCGACGGCCGATAAATTCCTCCCGCTTCAGTCCCAACGCCAGTAGCGTAGCGCTGTTGCACCACTTGAAACGACCCTCCATGTCTACGGCATAAATTGACTCGCGAGCGCTTTCGAGAATATTTGTAAGCAAAGACTGATGTTCGCGAGCAACAGCCTGCACCTTGCGCAATTCTGAAAGGTCTCGAGCTGTACAAACTGCCGCCGTCACCAGGCCCGTCTTATCCAGTACTGGCTCGATTGAAACCACGAAAGGACGGTTAAGTCGATCAGGTATTACTTCGATGGTAACGCTGCGACCCTTTTGAATCGCATCTTCCACAACGCAGGTTGATTTCTGAGTGCTCGTACGAAGGATGTCGCAGCACTTGGTGCCCAAAAGGTCGCGCGGATTTGAGGCTTCCATGGCTGCACCAGCGCGGTTAACACGCTTAAGGAGACCGGAGCGGTCGAAAATGAATATTCCATCTGACATCGCGTCAAATGTTGTCTCCCACTCAGACTTTGCACTGGCCACCATTTCAAAGAGTTCAGCCTGGGCAATGCCGATCGTGAGCCGTTCGGCCACTGAGTCGACCAGGGTCAATTCGTCCTCTGTCCAACGGCGCAATCGATCAGTTTGGTGGATGCACAACACTCCGCGAAAAAGCCCTTTGACTACCAGTGGGTAATCAATCTGTGAACGAACACTTGCCTTGAATGCGTGCTCTCGAACGGCAGCACTAAAATCACTCGAACCCTCCTGGTGGTTTAATGAGTCGTGGATAACCAGTGGTTTCGGAGTGCTCAGTAGATGGCGACCAATGGGATCTTCGTAGCGAACCTGTAGAGACTCGCTCATGCGATCGCAGCCTGAGGCCACGTATTCATGCCTTACGGTTGAGACAGGATTGTCGGGATCGTAAAGGTGTATGTGAACACGCGAGGCACCCAGCGCCAATCCGAGTTCACTGGTGGCCGTATTGAGTACTTCGGGGAGACTTAAGGAAGCCCGTATCGCGGTGGTCACTCGGTTTACCAGGGCTTCCCGTTTTGATGTGGCCTCAGCACGCTGGAAGAGTTCAGCCTGTCGAATGGCAATGCCCGTTTGATCGGCAACCGCTTTTGCAAGCGCGATATCTGATTCGCTCCAATGACGCAGTTCTCGCGTAGTGGAAAGAGCAAAGGCCGCGCTCACTTCGTCGCCCACTCTAATGGCCACATACATGATGGAGCGTACTTCTGCTTTTGACAGAATATGCTCATAAACATCTGCTATCCGCGGGTCGTGCGCGGCGTCATCAAAGCAAAGAACTCCATTTTCATCGAGGGCTTTGATTAATCCCCTGATATCTTCAAGTTCAAAATTTGGAGCAGCGGGCTGAATCCCGTCAGCGTGATATTGCGCCACAGTAGTGGCCCGATGTCCTTTTTCGTCCTTTATGAAAAGGGAACAGCGATCCGCATTCAAATAGGAACCTAACTCCTGGACCGCAGTGCGAAAGATTTCCGAGCTATCCAACGAACAACGAATCGCCTGCGATATTCGATGGCTCATCGCCTCGCGCTGGGATTGTTGTGCCAGGGCTTCTTCCGTACGCTTACGCTCGGTGAGATCCCGACCCATACCTTGAATCCCTATGGGCTTCCCGTCGTGGTAAATGAGTTGAGTGCTGACCTCCAACCGAACACGCCGGCCATTTTTCGTGATGATATCGAGTTCGTAGACTGTAGACAGCTTCTCAGTGGTTTTTTGGGTAATCATTTGCCGCGCCATAGTCACGTACTCTGGCGCAAGCACGTCCACAATATTCATTTGTGCGGCTTCTTCGCGGCTGTATCCGGTGACCTTCTCACCGCTTCGGTTGAGTGAGGTGAAGTTTCCGGCCAGGTCATGGGTGTAAATAATATCGTTGGCATTTTCGAAGAGCTCGCGATAGCGCTGTTCGTTCTCCTGCAATGCCTTTTGCGCTTTTCGATTCTCGGTGATATCCGTCGCCACCCCGATTACACCAATTACATTATTCGCCTCATCTGTGAGTGGCGAGTACCGGGCTTCGAACGCTACCTCGCCCAGGTCGACTGTTGTCGTAAAGGTTTCGCCTGCCAGCGCCCGCTGCACGTTGGAAATAATCTCCGGATTATCGGCGTAAATCTCGAAGACCGACCGGCCGACCATTTCACCTGGCTTCCACCCCACCGCCGACAAGGCCTCGCCTTCGGACAAGGTGTAAATGCCGTCTCGGTCAAGCGAAAACAGCATTAGAGAAGCACTGCTAACGACCGTGCGTAGGCGCTCTTCAGTCTGCCGGAGCGCCTCGCGTCCGCGGCGACGATCGGTAACGTCCCGAACCACTGCTTGAATCGCTGGTTGGCCCCGAAACACCAAAGGCATCCCCGCAACTTCCACGTCGATCACGTCGCCGTTCAACTTGAGGTGTTTGACTTCATTCAGCAGACTTGGTGCGCCTGACTCGTAGATTTTGCGCGTTCGTCTAGCAGCCGACTCTCGATAATCCGGGTGCACTATGTCCAGTACCGGCTTGTTAAGCAGATCTTCGGCAGCAGAAGCGCCCCAAAGACGTTGCGCCGCGGCATTGACATAAACGATCTTGCCTTCACTGTGGACTATGATCGCTTCAGGCGAAAGTTCTACCAGCCGGCGATAACGTTCTTCGCTTTCTTTTAGGGCTTCCTCAGCCAACTTCTGATCAGTGATGTCGCGCACCACGCCCCGGATACCGGTCGCCTGTCCACGCCGATCACGTTCAATCGTCAGCACCCCTTCAAGATACCTGCCGTGATCTTCAGCATCCTTAAGATAATAGGTTGAGCGCAGCGGTAAATCGTTCGCCACTCGTTTGGTCTGTTCTATGTCCCGTTGGGCAGCCTCGCTGCCAATCAATGTACTCAGATGAGAGCCGATGATGGCCGCTACTGGTTTGCCAAAGAAAAGGCCGCCCGCAGCATTAATGCTGGTGATGTAACCATCCATGTTGCGCGTGTAGATGATATCGGCCGCTTGTTCGACAATGCCCCGATAATGGTCTTCAACCCGGCGACGCTCAGCGAGCCGGGCGACTTTTACCAAAAACTCCTCATGGCGAAAGGGTATGTCGAGATAATCATCGGCGCCGGCTGTTAGTCCCTCAAGACTATCTTCGGGAGAATTTCGAAAGCCGCTCATCAGGAGAACCGGCGTATTGGCGGTTCGTGGAATCTGCTTTATGCGCCGACACAGTTCGATTCCGTCGACTACGGGCATCACCACATCGCTAACGACAACATCAGGCTCAAATGAATCCAAAATCTCGAGAGCTCTGCCGCCATCGTAAGCGGACACAACTTCATAGCCTTCATGCTCCAGAAGTTCTGTAAGCAATTCGGCAACTTTACGATCGTCGTCTACGATCAGTACTCGACACTTTTCTGAGGAGTTTGTGATCATCTGAAGTCAGCTCTTGGACAGCCTGTCTGGGTAAAGGCACTTTGAGGAAGTTACTCGGAGAAGGGAGGAATACGCGAGTATCTTGAGTGTGGGAAAACTGATGGAAAGCGCTTCGGAAAGTGTGTCTCAACAAGCGCGGTGGGCAGTATAACAAAGTTTGTAAAGATTTGTCATGCTATAACTTCGGGCAAAATGCACGGTTTTTTGGAATATCGCCCAGCTTTTTTAGGTTCTTAGGGTTGGGTTCGGCGTTTGGCAGGGATTTCCTGTCCGCCAGTTTTGGAGAAATAGCCAGGCCGGTAATTCAGTTTCAGGTTCTGTTTGCGTAACTCGGGCTCCACCACTTCAATACGAATCACGCGATATGTGCCATCCCGGTTCTTGTTGGAAGGCGAGTAAGCCACGAGATACTGCTCTCGCAAGTCGCGCTGAATCTGATCGAAGGCTGTTCGCAGCTCGCTCTCGTTACGGGGGAAAAAGGCCCGTCCGCCGGTCTTCTCGGCGACTTTCTTCAACGACCCGTCATCGACTCCGCCTTGATATGCGTCGCCTATGCCGATCGCATATATCAACGCATCGGCCTTCTGAGCGCGTTCGATTGCCTCGTGCTGCTTTACCTGACTAATTGTGTCGACACCGTCTGTGAGCAAGATTATGGCGCGACGAGTATTGTCTGCAGAAATAGATAACAACTCGTTCGAAGATGCCCAGATGGCGTCCCAGAGCGCAGTGGATCCTGCCATCGCCTGATTCTGGCCCGATATCGGTGGTGTACCCCCCACGACTACCCCGCCGCCGATATAACCAGAAGGAGGCACAAACTCCACTCGATCGATAGCCCGGCGAAGGCGCTCAAGATTTCCCGTGAACCCCTGTTCCAAAGTGACATCCCCGGTGAACGAAACTATCGCCGCTTCGTCCCTTGTCGGACGCATCACCGCTTCGAGAAACGCGCGCGCCGCCGACTTTTCATCGGGCAGCGTCCGCTCTTCCGACGCGCTGGTATCAATCAGAATGGCAATTGACAGGGGGAGCTCGGTATTCTGTTGGAAGGTAAAGATCTCCTGGGGCTGCCCATCCTCAAAAACTCGAATATCTTCTTTCTTGAGATTGCTGACGAAACGTTTGTTGGAATAGGCGGCAGTGAAGAAAAGGTTAGTGAGGTTGGTTTCGACGCGAATGACTTCGTCAGACTCATCTTCTCTCGAGACTACCGGAGGAGTTGGCGAAGGTGACGGAGGTTCTGAAACTCTTCTGGTTCTAGATTTATCCTGGACTTCGGACGTTGCCGGCGATTGAGCAAACGAGCCACTCGAAGCCACAGAACTACCGATCAGCGAAACTCCCAGTCCCAGCGCTATTACAATATCTCTTATTGCCACATCAAACATCTTAATACTGTTAAGGTCTTACACTGTCCGCGATTGCCTTGTACCCGTGTTTTGTTCGAACCTTTAAATCTTTCTTACCATCGCCAAGTTTTACGTCGATTTTTCGGAAGCTGCCATCGTAACGATCGTTGACGGGTTTGTAAGTAACCAGATATTGAGCGCGAAGTTCTTTGGAGATTCTAGTGAACGACCGCTCCAGCGAAAGCATATCGCCTGTGAAAAAGGCCATTCCACCTGTCTCCTCAGCCAAAGTCACCAAGTCGCGGTCTTTCTTGTCCTTCACCTGGCCGGCTTCGACTCCCGGTACCGCCGAAAGAAAACCCGCTTTAGTAGAAATAGCAAAAACCGTGGTCTCCGTACGCTGTGCGATGTCTATGGCGTCACGCAGGGTTGCGCGGCTGTACGTGTCTTCACCGTCAGTAATTACTACCAGCACTCGCCGCCCCCCAGCCGTTCTGAGCTTTTCATCACAGAATTGCCAAATGGCATCGTATAGCGCCGTTTGATTTCCCAGCTGCTTAACACCAAAGACGGCGCGATCCACCAGGTCGAGCCTGTTGGTAAAATCCTGACGCAGACTTATTTCGTGGTCGAATGTGGCGAATAAAACCTGATCCCGGCGCGGCCGCACGATGGTATGTATGAAGTTCATCGCCGACTCTTGTTCAAATTTGACCTTGCCAGCGGTTGAAGGAGAAGTGTCCATCAACATAGCGAGAAATAGCGGTGACGACTCGCCCAGGTCATCCGAAAAAGTCTCAATCTGTTGCGGAAGGCGATCCTCAAGCACGAAAAAATCTTCCTTCGTCAGGCCAGGAACTAAGTTACCCTTCTTATCGAGGACAGTGATTGGAAGGCGAACGCGACGGATAGAGATTTCTACTTTCTCGGGATCCTGCTCTGCACCGGGAGGAGTGGGACGGGGTGTTGGTTTTGGTGACTGCGTTTGACTCAAACCAATAACGGCACCAAAGGAGAAACACACCAGCGCGAGCGCTGAAATAAACAGGACGAACCGTGGCAGAAATTGGGAAACGGACAACTTCATATTATTTGATTTTTCGCGTAAAAAACGCCTTGTGCCTGCTAAAGACCGGCGCTTTGATGCTGCGCCGCGGTAACCTCGTTGCCCTCTGCGAGTGTTGCGAAATCAAGCCAACTTTATCGATTATAAGAGCATACATCTCCATTGAAACCAAACAGGGCGACCTCAGCTTTCTTTGGCACCACGTGGTCGCTCCACTTGCTGAACTCAGGTGCGTGGTACAATGCGGCCTGACTAAGAAGTTGGTTACGCACCACATACACCTCCCGCGAGAAACTCCGAGCGATGTCCGGCCGAGATAACATCTCTGAAAGTTCCGGCGACACCCCCTCCTGGATTGCTCATTATCGCATTCTCAAAAGGTTGGGCAAGGGTGGAATGGGAGAGGTCTTCCTCGGTGAAGACACGAAGCAGCATGGCCGCAAGGTAGCCCTCAAGGTCCTTCCTCCAGAACTCACCAAACACGAAAGCAGAGTGCGCCGGTTTCAGCAGGAGGCGCGGGCAATTCTTGCCGTTAATCATCCCAACATTCTTACCATTTTCGAAATCGGTGAAACTGACACCACTTTTTACATTGCTACTGAATTCATTGAGGGCGAGACGCTGCGACAATGCTTGTGGCGTGATCCGGTTAAGGTAGACGAAGCCCTCGGTATTGGTATTCAGGTGGCCATGGCCCTTGAGGCCGCCCACGCCGCCGGAATTGTCCATCGAGACGTAAAACCCGAAAACATCATGCTGCGTCATGACCGCTTTGTTCGAGATCGCTTCGTCAAAGTTTTGGACTTCGGGCTCGCGAAACTCACGGAGCGAGAAGCACCCGCCACCGACCCGGAAGCCGTAACGATGGCCATCAGTCACACGAATCCTGGCGCTGTCGTCGGCACAACCGGCTACATGTCACCTGAACAGGCCCAGGGAGAACCAATTGATCCGCGTAGTGATATTTTTAGCCTGGGGGTGGTGCTTTATGAAATGGTCGCCGGCCATGCACCTTTCGCTGGACCAACTGACAGCCACGTACGCGTGTCTATTATTGATCATGATCCGGCTCCGCTTACTTCGCAGGCTCCCGAAGTCCCCCGGCACCTGGAACGAATCGTTTCAAAAGCCCTGGCTAAAGACAAAGCAAAGCGTTATCAAACTGTCACCGACTTGAAACTGGACCTCGAGCAATTGAGAGAAGAGCTTCACTTCACCAACCCGGAACTCCGCAGTAATACTCAGGCAAACTCCGCCACAGACCCTACCAAGTTTCTTCCGACTGAAGTCTCTCGACAGGTCGTCACTACCACTCAAGCGATTGACACCACGCCGCTCACCACCGAAAAGATCGGCGGCATGGGCCGGCGCAAGACTGCGGCATTCGCCATGCTCGCAATAATCCCGGCCGCGTTAATCGTCGCAATTTATCTTTACTCTTCTTCCAGTCGACCGATTGATTCCGTGGCGGTGCTGCCTTTTGTAAATGATAGCAACGATCCCACCGCCGAATATCTATCTGACGGAATAGCCGAGAGTATTACCCGCAGCCTGTCGCAACTCCCAAATCTTAGAGTGATGTCGCGCAATGCCGTTTTTCTGTTTAAGGGCAAAAACATGGATCCGCAAGAGGTTGGCCGCAATTTGAAGGTGGGAGCTGTCCTGGCTGGGAGGCTGGTGAAACAGGGAGATCGATTGATCATTAAGACCGAGTTGATCGCTGTGTCAGATGGGTCACAACTGTGGGGAGCGGAATACGACAACAGCCTCTCAGATATCTTTTCGGTGCAGGAGGAAATCTCACGAAAGATATCCGAGAAACTACGGGTCCGGTTAACAGGCGAGGACGAAGAAAAACTGGCGAAACGATACACCAAAGATGCCGAAGCTTACGGACTGTATTTGAAGGGGCGTTATTTCTGGAACAAGCGTGATGAAGCAGGATTAAGAAATGGGATCAAATATTTTCGGGAGGCTGAGGAGAAAGATCCTACTTACGCGTTGGCTTACTCGGGTCTCGCTGATTCCTATGCTTTGCTCTCCGACATCGGCGTCGTTAAGCCTTCTGACGAGATGCTCAAGGCGAAGGCTGCCGCCCAGAAAGCAGTAGATATCGATCCGACTCTGGCTGAAGCCTACACGTCGAGGGCGTTTGTAAAACTCGCTTACGATTGGGATTGGCTGGGCGCGGAAGCCGACTTTAAGAAAGCCCTCGAGTTGAACCCAAAGTATCCAACGGCACATCAGTGGTACGCCTCATACCTGATGCAGATGGGAAAATTCGAACCCGCCAAAAAAGAGATCGAACAAGCTCATCAGCTCGATCCGCTCTCGCCGATTATCAGCTCAAATCTGGGCCATTACGCTTATTATGAGCATCGTTATGACTATGCCATCGAAAACTGCAATAAGACGCTCGAAATGGTTCCTGACTTTTGGGTCGCCCACCACTATCGCGGCCTGGCAAACACGATGAAGGGAATGTATGAGCCGGCCATTTCGGAGTTTCGCGACTTGATCGGTTCGCCAGGCGAAGGACCGTTGAAAGAAGGAACGGTAGAAAAAGATCCCGAGGTGGCTGCATCTCTTGCCTTTGCCTATGCGGGCGCGGGAAAAAGAAACGAGGCAGAAGCAATCCTGGAAAGGTTCAAAACGCTGCAACAAAAGCGCTATGTCTCGCCACTCTACTTTGCAATCGCGTACTCGGGCCTGAACGATCACGATCAGGCAATTGACTATCTCAACAAAGCTTACGAGAGCCGGCACCCGGGACTGGTGCTCATAAGAATTGATCCGCTGTTTGACCGGTTGAGATCTGACGATCGGTTCAAACAACTCGTAAGACGCTTTGAACCAATTCCCTGACCAATTGTCCGATACACTTCAGTTTGTCGCGATCTTTCGGAAGATATCTCTTTCGGAAGATATCTCTGAGGTAACCAACGACAAACTAATAAGTTTATCAGACTGTCGGCGCCTCCAACTGCTCCAACAAACCAAGCAGATCGGCCGGCAACGGCGCCACAAACCGCATAGGCTCACCTGTCTTCGGATGACTAAACCTCAGGTGTTCCGCGTGTAAAAACTGACGATTCAATTTGCGAATCCGAGCCCGCAAGCGAACATCCTGGACGTTATTATCCCGACCGCCGGCATAAAGCTCATCGCCAACGACCGGATGCTTCAGCCACGCCAGGTGGACCCGAATCTGATGAGTGCGTCCGGTCTTGATTTCAACATCAAGCAGTGTAAAAGAGTCGTAACTTCGACGGACCTTGTAGAGCGAAACAGCTCCTCGACCGCCGGCCACAATTGCCATTCGGGTTCGATTCCGCGGGTCGCGTGCAATTGGCTGTTCAATTCGTCCTGCTTCCTGCTTGACCACGCCGAACACCAATGCCACATAACTCTTAAAGACCTCGCGCGCGCGAAATTGATCGGCGAGGTGTTCGTGACTCGACTCAGTCTTAGCGGCAACCAGCAATCCTGAAGTGTCCTTATCCAGCCGGTGGACGATGCCTGGACGAATTGCGCCAGCCCGCGTAGAGAGTTGTTGGAAATGAAAGGCCAGCGCGTTTGCGAGAGTGCCGGATTGAATACCCGCTGCTGGATGAACAACCAGGCCTGCGGGTTTATTGATCACAATCAGCTCGTCATCCTCAAAGATGACATCGAGAGGGATATTTTCGGGAGTGAAGTTGGCTAAAGCAGAGGGGGTCAGTTCGACTTCAACTTCGTCGTTTTCAGAGACCTTGTATGAAGACTTAACTGCCTGACCATTGACGAGAACGTCGTCATTATCAATTAGACGTTGCAGACGGGACCGGCTCCAACCTTCAATCTGCGAAGCAAGGTAAGCATCGAGGCGGACACCCGAATCCGTTTCACTGACTTTTAGCGAGACCGTTGCGTTGTCCGCTTCGACTTTGTTCTCTGTGGAATCCATACGACGGTTGAACCTCGAATAGTCGCACCGCCGTCGGCTGCATTAACTTTGCTTACGGCGGGCATACCTTTTTGAGCCTTCGGGCATAGCCGCGATCAATGCACGAAGCACAGTGTTCACCGATTCAGGCGTGGTAAAGACCTCCGACACCTCGGGATCCAGCAGCACGACAACGCGTTCTTTACTTATCCGACCAGCAAATCGATTGGGTTTGGCCTTTTTGTAGTCGAAGTCATACTCCGACAACATATCTTCCCGCTTATTGCTGCTAATTTTTCCGGGCGCCGGTTTCTTCATAGTCCTTCTGTTCTTTCTTCGTTGGCAAACGGGCGCTAATAATACGAATCATCTCATTCGGTCGCTCGGCGAAACAGATTAAGAGCAACCGATCCTTTATGGAATGTCCGATGATAACCTCCCGCGCTTCATCAATGAATGTAACTCATCGTCAAAGATTCGGGTCAGCGGATCGTCAAAGACAGTGGCCGCTTCGTCAAAGGTGATGTCGTGTTTCGTTTGATTCGATCTCGCCTTATCCTCGTCCCACTCGAACCGATAGCTCATCTGAATTCATCCATTACTCTTTTCAAACTCTTTCATAAAGGCGACGAGGGCTTCCACGCCCTCGAGTGGAAAGGCGTTATAGATCGAAGCGCGGATACCACCAACCGAACGGTGCCCCTTCAATCCATCCATACCCTCAGCCGTGGCCTCCGAAGTAAACTTTTTCTCCAGCTCTTCATTAGGAAGGCGGAACGTCACGTTCATGATCGAGCGGGAGTCGTGATCCGCATGACCGCGATAAAACTCGGTCGCGTCGATCGCATCGTAGATGAGTTGCGCCTTCTTCTCGTTCTCGCGATGCATTCCCTCAAGACCGCCCTTCTGCTGAAGCCATTTGCAAACCAAACTAAGTATGTAAATGCCCCACGTGTTTGGCGTGTTGTAGAGGGATTTGTTTTCAACGTGGGTGCGAAAGTCGAGCATGGTGTGAAGTCCGTCAGGTATTCGCTTTAGCAAATCGTCGCGCATAACGACCAGCGTAACGCCACTTGGTCCCATGTTTTTCTGCGCTCCGGCATAAATCAGAGCGTACTTATCAACCGGAATCGGATGCGACAGGATGTCTGACGACGCATCAGCAACCAAAGGCACCTCGCCGACATCAGGCTCGTGCTTCCATTCAACTCCTTCAATTGTTTCATTCGTAGTAATGTGAACGTAGGCCGCTTTTGGATCGAGTTTTAGTTCATCATTACCAGGAACGCGCGTGAATCCGCCGTCCGCCATTGTAGCTGCAACGTTGGCGGAGCCCTCCCGCTTGGCTTCCTTCAGAGCTTTCTTTCCCCAACTCCCCGTGATTACGTAATCCGCGCTGCCTGCCGACGGCAGAAAATTCATCGGGATCATTGAGAATTGCAGACTCGCCCCGCCCTGAAGGAAAAGCACGTGATAGTTGTCTGGGATACCCAGCAGTTCTCTCAGTCCTGCGTCTGCGCGCTTGAAAATCTCGTCAAACGTCTTCGACCGGTGACTAATCTCCATCACCGACATGCCGACTCCCGGAAGGCCCAACATGTCACGCTGTGCTTCTTCTAACACCGCCAGAGGCAGGACCGCCGGTCCGGCGCTGAAGTTAAAAATCCGTTCTGTCATTCTTTCTCTCCGTAAATGGTGAATAGTAAATGGTAAATGGTAAAACCTAGAAATCGAGCTTGTCCCAAAGTCCAACTCCGACCCCAGCCCTAATCCATTTACCATTTACCATTTACTATTCACCTTTTTTTCACTCCTTCTCACCATGCTGGGCGCGCATCATTCGACCCGCGAGGCGGGTAACCAA